>Ga0126314_10000786_pt1 | contig 15108 bp, 13 predicted proteins | sample Plot105B_FD_92535 | JGI IMG/M metagenome (GOLD analysis project Ga0126314, IMG submission 92535) | Serpentine soil microbial communities from UC McLaughlin Reserve, CA, USA - Plot105B | ecosystem: Environmental > Terrestrial > Soil > Grasslands | place: USA: UC McLaughlin Reserve, Lake County...
GAGCGGGCAGGTACGCATCCAAGCGGTGATGGGCGCGCTCTCGCTGTACGTGCTTGTGGGCATGCTGTTCGCCTTCACGTACGGCGCCGTCGACAAGCTCGGCGGCCACCAGTTCTTCGCCGACGGTGAGCCGGCGACGGCGTCCCGGTGCCTGTACTTCAGCTTCACGACCCTGACGACGGTCGGCTACGGGGACCTCGTGAGCCGCACCGACGTCGGCCACACGCTCGCGGTGTTCGAGGCGCTTCTGGGCCAGATCTACCTTGTGACGGTCGTCTCGCTGATCGTGAGCAACCTGGGGCGGCCGGCGCGCCGGGCGTCGTGATCGCGGCGCCGCAGATCGTGCATGCACCACAGCGATTCACCGGCCCACTCCATTGAGACGGCGGCGCGAAGGGTTGGATGCTCACGCCGAAGCCACGGCTCAAGCACGCCCGTGGAGGAGCGACGCACGAGAGAGAGGTAGGCCATGAGCGAAGAGCAGCTCGAAGAGATGGGCCCGATCGACTACGTCGTCCTCGAATGGCCGGGGCGACAGCCCCAGGGTGAGGCCGCGCCGCTCATCGTGGATCTCCACGATCGCGGAATCATCCGGATCCTCGACGTCGCGCTCATGGTCAAGGAGGAGGACGGCTCGATCGCGACCATGTCCATGGACGACGACGACGCTTTCGGCGAATTCGCGGGCGCCACGACCGGGGTCCTGGGAGTCGAGGACCTCGAAGAAGCCGCCAACGCGCTGAACCCCGGCACGTCCGCCGCCGTGCTCGTCTGGGAGAACCGCTGGGCCGCGCCGGTCGCAACCGCGCTGCGGCGCTCGGGCGGGCAGCTCGTCGCCAGCGGCCACATTCCCGTCCAGGCCATCCTCGCCGCGCTCGACGCGGTCGAGGCGGCGAGCTAGATCGAGAGGAGCACCATGCCCGGATTGCTTCGCGGCGTCGCGCGAACCGCTGTGGTCGCCGGCACGGCCACCGCCGTCAGCAACCGCGTGTCGCGCCGGCAGGCCGACCGCTGGTCGCGCCAGGCCGATCCCTACGGCCAGCCCGCGTATCAGGAACCGCCACCGCCGCCCGCCCCCGCCGCCGCGGCGCCGGCGGCGGACCCGATCGAGCAGCTCAAGGAGCTGGCCGAGCTCAGGCAGCAGGGCATTCTCACGGACGAGGAGTTCGCGATCCAAAAGGCCAAGATCCTCGCCGCATGAGTCAACCGACGTAGACCGGCCGGCGGCTAATGTCGTAGGCCGGCTACGTCATCCGCTCGATGCGTCATGGCCGTCCGGTCGAAGACGATGGGCACCCGGAATCCTGTCTTTGACGGTCGATGGACGCGCGAATCACCCGGCTCGGAGTCTCGGCGATCGCGCTCGCCGGCGTCTGCGCGTGCGCGGTCGCGGCGATTGTGACGGCGTCGGGATCGGTATCGGGACACGTCGTACTGGAAACGGTCGTGCGCGCACTGATCGTCGGCGTTCCGATCGCCGTCGGCCTGTTCGCTCGTGCGTCGCCCGCCTCGAGGCGCTTCGGCGACGTGCTCATCCTGGCGGGGTTCGGCTGGCTCCTCGCGACGCTGTCGGCATCCGCCGACGACCTTCCGTACAGCGTCGGTCGCGTATCGACGTGGCTGTTCGAGGCGGCGCTGGTCTATGTCCTCCTCGCTTTCCCCTCCGGCCGGCTCCCGGGCGCTGCGGACCGCGCTCTGGTCGGGGCGGCGGTGTTGCTGTTCGCTTCCCTCTATCTGCCATCGGCGCCGCTCGTCGAGCGATATCCGCTGCCCGCGCCGCTCGCGGCCTGCGGGAACGCCTGCCCGGACAACGCGTTCATGCTTGTCCAGAACGAGCCGGCGTGGGTGGACGGTCTCATCCGACCGCTGCGCGAGGCGCTTCTGTTGGCGTTGTTCGCGGGCGTCACGCTGCGGCTCGCCCATCGGATCCGCGGCGCGACGCTGCTCGTGCGGCGCCTCCTGGCTCCCGTGCTCGTCGTGGCCCTGCTGCTCCTGGCGGCGCTCGCCGTGGGCCTGCTCGGGCGCACGGTCGCGCCGGAGTCGCGCACCGTCGAGGGCTCGATGTGGCTGATGGCGCTCGCGCTCCCGATCGTGGCATGCGCCTTCCTCTGGGGCGCCTGGCGCTGGCGCCTGTTCATCGCCATGGCGCTGCATCGCCTCACGTCTCGACTGGATGCGCATTCCGAGCCGCAGCAGTTGCGCGCGTCGCTCGCGAGCGCATTCGACGATGCGTCCCTGGAGCTCGTCTACTGGGTGGACGAAGGGCACGGCCACTGGGTGGACGCCGCCGGCCACCGGGTCTCACCGCCGGCGCCGAACGCCGAGCGGGCGTTCACGGAAGTGCGCGATGGCGACCGGCGGGTGGCCGCCATCCTCCACGACGCCGCGGTGCGCTACGAGCATGCGTTCACGGAGGCGGCGACAGCCTACGCGCTCGTCGCGCTCGACAATCGCCGGCTCGCAACCCGGACCGCGGCGCTCGTGCCCGAGGTCCAGGAGTCGCGCAAGCGCATCCAGGCAGCGGCGTACGACGAGCGCCGACGGATCGAGCAGGAACTGCACGACGGGGCGCAGCAGCGACTCGTCGCGCTGCGGATTCGGCTCCAACTCGCGGCCGAGTCCACAGGCGACGGTAACGGCCACTACGCCGAGCTGCTGCGCCGCCTCGGCGCGGAGCTGGACGAGGCGCTCGACGAGATCCGCTCGCTCGCGCGGGGCGTGTATCCGGCGCCGCTGACCGACCGCGGGCTAGCCGAGGCGTTGCGCGCGGCGGCGCTGCGAGCGGCACTCCCGACGGCCGTGCTCGCGGGCGGGCTCCGCCGCTACCCGCGGCAGGTCGAGAGCGCCGCGTACTTCTGCTGCCTCGAGGCGCTCCAGAACGCCGCAAAGCACGCGCGCGGCGCGACGGGCGTCGTCGTCGAGCTGTCTGACAACGGCGCGCTGCACTGCGAGGTCCGCGACGACGGCGCCGGGTTCGACATTCAGCGCGTGTCGGCTGGAATGGGGTTCTCCGGCATGCGCGATCGGCTCGCCGCCGTCGGTGGCGAGCTCGAGGTGCGTTCCCGTCCCGGGCGGGGAACGCGGGTGACCGCCAAGATCCCGTTCGACGAGGAAACCGCTGGGCACATAAGCGGCGGCGTACCCGCTTGACCGCACTCCACTTGCGCGGCGCCTACCTCGCGAACTGAGTAGCAGGCGGAGACATCCACTCCCGCGCGGCATCCCAGGTGCCGGCGTCGGTGTCGGAGTCGGGAAGGGGCCGCCGCGCTATCAGATGCGCAGCTTCGCGAAGACTGGCTTCCGCGCGCGAGCGGGTAGGGCGGCTCGCACGGATGCTGGGAGACAGGCAGCGGATCGGGATGAGACGCCAATCTTGCGAGGGCGGCCTTGAGGTCGGCTCGGCCGGAGCGGGCGATCCGAGGCGCACGGTGAGGCGGTGAACGCCGCGGGTCACGGCTCGCCGGACGGGTCGCCTGTGCTTCCGCTCGGTACACGCCGTTCGCGACCGTCGAGCTGGCCCGGTTCACGCGGCGTGGCGCGGTGGCAGGTGGTCGTCGCGGCAACCGCGGCGGTGGCGGCCGTCGTCGCCGTGTGGGTCACGCTGGAGGCGGATTTCCTCGCCCACCCGGGGTGGCTGGCGGCCCAGAAGGCCGACTTCATCCTCGGGCCTGTTTTCATCGGCTTGTACTGGCTGCGCACACGCCCGGCGAGCCGCTTCGGGCCGATGTTGATCGTGTTCGGCTTCGTCGGGGCGCTGTATGTCCTGCAGTCCTCCAGCGATCCATGGCTGTTCGGGGCGGGCCTGCTGTGGGAGAACGTGGTCGGGCTGGCGGCCTACGTGCTCATCCTTACGTTCCCCACCGGCCGGTTGGACGGATTGGTCCCCAAGCTGATCTTGCTCTTTGCGATCGTCGGGGCGGTCGTGCCGGCCATGATCATCCTGGCGCTACTGCCGCAGGTCGGCGCGGGTGGGTCGATCTCCGGGTGCCGCGCACTGTGCCCCGAAAACGCGCTGGCAATCACGTCACGGCCCGCCCTCGCGCTCGATCTGTGGGAAGTCTTCCGCTACGCGGTGATCGCCGTCGCGCTGGCCACGGCCGCCCTGCTGATCTGGCGGCTGATCACCGGCACGCGACCGCAACGCCGCGCCATGGCCATCGGCGCGTCCGTCGCGCTGCTCTTCCTGCTGTTCCAGGTCACGTTCCACCTCCTCGCCCTTCTGGCCCCCGAGGCCACGGGGCCGCAGCAGGTGATCGCGTGGGCGTTTGCGGCGGCGCGGGCAGCGATCTGGTACGGGTTCCTCGCCGCGTTGATCGCCGGTCAGCTGTTCGCGGCGCGCGCGCTGCAGCGGCTGATCCGGCAGTCGCTGCGGCGCCCGTCGCACGGCGAGCTCGAAGCGATGCTGAGCGAACCGCTCGGCGACCCACGGTTGCGGCTGGCTTTCTGGGATGCCAAGACCGCGACCTGGACCGGCGCGGACGGGGACGACGCGCTCGAGGCGCCGGAGCCCGGCTCGGGGCTTGACGTGACGGTCGTCGAGCACGCCGGGAGCCCTGCGGTGGCGATCCTCCATGACGCGCAGCTCAACGACGATCACGAGCTGCTCCAGACCGCCGGTGCCGCGGCACTGCTCGCCGCCGAGAACGCCGAGCTCGACGCGGCCTGGAACGACGCGCTGGAGGAGCTGATGCAATCGCGGGCGAGGCTCGTCCGAGCAGGCGACACGCAACGACGAAAGCTCGAGCGCGACCTCCATGACGGTGTCCAGCAGCGTCTGGTCAAGGCGAGGATCGACCTCGCCCTCGCGGCCGATCTCGCGGCCGAGGACTCCAAGTTGCGCGGCAAGCTGGAGGGGATCGGCCATGGCGTCGAGCAAGCGCTCGACGAACTGCGCGACGTGGCGCACGGCCTCTATCCGCCGGTCTTGAGCGACTGGGGACTTATGGCCGCACTCAAGCGCATCCAGCCCGGTGGCGGGGCCTCGCTCACGCTTCGCGCCACCGGCGTCGGCCGCCAGCCCGCCGAGCTGGAATCCGCGATCTACTACTGCTGCCTCGAGGCGGTCCAGAACTCCATCAAGCACGGCGGACAAGGGGTGCAGATCACCATCGTCCTTCGCGAGCACGCAGACGAGCTGACCTTCACCGTCGCCGACGACGGCCCTGGCTTCGATCCGTCCGAGCCGCACGCGGGCGCAGGACTGCAGAACATGCGAGACCGCCTCGGCGCGCTGGACGGCCGGCTCTCGATCGTCACCGCACCCGGCAAGGGCACCGCGGTATCAGGCAGTGTTCCGCTGCCCGCCGCTGCCGAGCGCCTCGATCAGCGCGCCGCCCGCGACATGCCCGACGACGACGCCGAACTCCGCAGAAGCGGAATCGCAGAGCCCTGAGTGCGCGACGAGCCGGTGAGGTATGCGCCCCCGCTGTACGAGGCGCTGCACCCGGCCGCACGCCCGCGGGCGTGCTGAGCCGTATTTCCAAGGCTGCCGTCCACCATGGTGGTGCGCGCTTCCCGACGGGACACCGGACGGCCCCATTGCGGGCGCGTCGACCCACAAGAAGGATGGGGCCAGTCGTGTGATCACCGACGTGCGGAACGTCGTTCTAACGAAGGGAACTCCGCTCATGACCGATACCTCACCCGGAGCCGCGCCGGCATACTGGCCGGAGGAGCGCGGCCCGGTCGGACCGCGTCGCCACGGCGCCGGCTGGGTGCTGTTCGCCGGGATCATGGTTTGCCTCGTCGGCGTGCTGAACGTGATCTACGGGATCGCGGCGATCGGCGAGTCCCGCTTCTTCGTCGCCGACGCCACGTACATCCTCAGTGGCCTCAACACGTGGGGTTGGATCATGCTGGCTCTCGGCGTGTCGCAGGTCCTCGCGGCGTACCTGATCTTCAATGGCAGCGGATTCGCCCGGTGGTTCGGCATCGCCGTCGCGGGCCTCAACGCGGTCGGGGCCCTGATGTCGATCTCGGCATATCCGTTCTGGTCGCTCGCCGTCTTCGCGCTCGACATCCTCGTGATCTACGGCCTGGCGGCGTACGGCGGGGATCCGCGCATTGTGGAGTGATCAGCCGCCAGGAGTGGAGCGGACGCCGCCCGCTCCCGTGAGCCGGCGCAGCTCCCGCGCGTACGGCGCGGGCGGCATGTCGCCCTGGATCGTCGACCAGCGATGACCGAGCCCGCGGGCACCGCGCCGCAGGGCAACCAGCGCCTCGCGCTCCTGCTCGCGATGGCGATGTTCGTGCTCGTGGTCGACACGTCGCTGATGAACGTGTCGATCTCGGCGGTGGTGCGCGACCTCGACACGACGGTCAGCGGAGTCCAGTCCGCGATCGCACTGGAGGCGCTGGTCTCGGCTGCGTTCATCCTGATCGGCAGCAAGGTCGGCGACCTGTTCGGCCGCAAGCGGGCCTACGTCCTAGGGCTGCTCGGCTACGCCATCGGCGGGGTGGCGATGGCGCTGGCCCAAGGGCTCGCTGCGGTCATCGTGTTCTGGGCGATCGTCGGCGGACTCGGCGCGTCGCTGCTTCTTCCGGCGATGCAGTCGCTGATCCACGGCAACTTCGAGGGCAAGTTCCGGACAAAGGTCTACGCGCTCGTCGGGGCGGCCGCTGCCATCGCCACGGCCGTCGGCCCGCTGCTCGGCGGGTTCATCACCACGTACCTCTCGTGGCGCGTCGCCTTCTTGCTCGAGGTCGTCGTGATCGCAATCGTCCTCTCGGGGATTGGGATGGTGCACGACGTGAAGTACACGGGGCCGCGCGGCGTGGATGCGGGCGGCGCGCTCCTCTCCGTGCTGGGCATGGGCGGCATCGTGCTCGGCATCCTCGTATGGCAGGAGGGCGGGGAGTCGGTGGGGGCGCTGCTCGCCGTCGGCGGGATCGCGATGGCGGGACTCGTCTCCTGGCTCACGCGCCGCAAGCGGGCCGGGAAGCCGGCGCTGATCGACCCCGACCTGTTCCGATCCGGCTACTTCCGGAGCGGGATCTCGCAGCAGATGCTCCAGCAGATCGCGCTGGGCGGCACGATCATCGCCCTGCCCATCTTCCTGCAGATGGTGCTCGAGTACGACGCGATGGAGGCCGGCCTGTCGCTGGCCCCGCTGTCGCTCACCATGTTCGGCGTCGCCCTGCTCGCGGGGCGACGAGCCGGCCGGAGGCGCCCGAGCGTGATCGTGCGGGTCGGCTTCGGGCTTTTCACCTTGGGGATCGTGATCCTGCTTCTGATCATCCCGCGCGCCGACTCTGGCTGGGCGCTGGCGTTCCCCCTCGTCATCGCCGGGGCAGGCTTGGGGCTGCTGGTGTCGCAGCTCAACAACTACACGCTCTCCCCGATCTCGGAGGAGCGGGCCAGCGAGGCGGCCGGCGTGAACTCCGCCGCGGGGTCGTTCGGGCTCTCGTTCGGGCTCGCGTTCGCCGGCGCGATCATGCTGGCCACGCTCGCGTTCACGTTCACGAGGGAGGCCGAACGGAGCGCCGTGCTGCCGTCGACCGAGCAGCAGCAGGTTGCCGACGCGCTCGAGGACGACGCTCAGGTGATGAGCAACACGCAGCTCGAGGAGCTGCTCGCCGGGCAGCCGCGGGCGATCCGGGCCGAGATCCTCCGCATCAACACCGACGCACGGCCGATCGCCCTGCAGGTCGCCCTCCTGATCCCGCTCCTCGCCGGGCTCGCCGGTTTCCTCAACTCGTTCCGCATGGTCCACCTGCCGGACCCGATGCCCGCGGCTCCGGGCGAGGTAATGGCCGTCGGCTGAGGCACTTGCTGCCCGTGCGATCCTCGACGCAGCTGCTGGTATTCGGCTTCGGAGTCGATTCGAGCTTCGAGGGCCACCTCGTGGGCGCACTGCAGCGGATGGAGGCCGGCGGCGCGCTGCGCATCCTCGACACGCTCTTCGTGGGAGGGACGCGGAGACGGGCGAGTCGTCGCGATCGGGCAGCCGGGTCGCGGGTCGCGCGAGTACGTCGCTGCTCTCCTCGGAGCGCGGCTCGACGCGGCCGAGCGGCAGCGAGCGACCGCACGCGCACTCGATCCGGCGACGAGCGGCGTTCCGGTGGAAGCGATCCGGGAGCTCGCGGGCACGCTGCAGCCCGGCGAGGCGGTCGCCGCCGTGCTCGTCGAGCACGTGTGGGCACGAGCCATGCAGGACGCGCTGATGCGGACCGGCGGCACCTGGTCAGGCGGTGAGTTCGTGGATGCGACGGAGCTCCGGCAAGTCGCCGACGAGCTGATCACCGCCGCGCTCTCGCGCGAGCGGCGCGCTGCATCAGGCCCGTAACCTCCTCGCAGCTGTCGAGGGCAGCCCGACCACGCCGAACGCGAAGCGCGCCCACGACTCCAGCGGGCGCTTTGCGTCCGCCATTTCGTACGCGCATGGTCGTGCGTGGAGGCCCGGGTAATTCCCGGGCACACCGCGATGGCGATCAGCGACGCACGAGAGATCCTGCACGCCCGAGCGCAACCGTACCGGAAGCGCTGGAGGCGCGGCTGGCGGTAGCAGGCACGGTGGTTTGCGTCGCGGCCGTTGCGATGGCCACGGTGGACGCACCACCCGATCGAGATCGAGAGCGCCGTCTACTTCACCTGCGTCGAGGCGCTGCAGAACGCACTCAAGCACGCCTGCGGTGCCACCGGACTCTCGATCACGATCACCCAGACACGCAGCAGTCTGCGCTTCGAGGTCCGCGACGATGGGCCCGGGTTCACACTCGGGGATCAGGACGGACGCGGACTGCGCAACATGTATGACCGCATCGAGGCCATCGGCGGTGCCCTCACGGTCGACCCGAGGCCTGGCCACCACGCGCGTCATCGGTTCGGTCCAGCTGCCTTAGATTAGGCTCGTCCACTCGAGCCTTCGACGATGCCACGCAGCCGGTGATCGCCAGCCCCGCTCGCCTGCTCGTACCGAGACGGGCGGCGTAGAGTTGGCGTCGCATACGCCGGGCCAGGCGCTCGAGCTGCCGCCCTCGCACGGTTTCTGGTTTGCTTGTGCCCGGTTTCCGAGGGAGGAGATCGTACCTGGCGAGTCGATCTGGCTGGTCGCAGGTCCGCCGGGCGAACGCGAGATGAGGACGCTGCCAGTTGCCGCCGGGTGAGATGGGCGCATCGGCTGGACCACGCGGCGACAGAGCGCCGGACGTCGCGGTGCTCGTGGTCGATGACCAGGCGGTGTTCCGCGGTGTTGCGAGCGACGTCGTCCGCGCCACCCCGGGGATGACGCTCGCGGGCGCTGCGGCATCGGGCGAGGAGGCGATTGCCGCGGTGGAGGCGCTCTCGCCGCGGCTGGTCATCATGGACAAGCGCATGCCGGGGATCGGCGGCATCGAGGCCGCCCGCGTGATCCGCGCACGTCACCCGGATGTCGTCGTGGTCTTGATGTCGGTCGAGCTCCCCGCCGCCGAGGCGCTCGAGGCAAGCGGTGCCGTGGAGTTCCTGGCCAAGCGGAAGCTCTCGCCGCGCGCGCTCGTCAAGCTCTGGGCGACCTACGGGGCCTGATCGAGCGGGGCCGGCGTGGCGGGGAGGACGGCCACGATCCGGGTCCCGCTCGCGCCGCTCTGCACCGCGAAAGAGCCGCCGATCGCCTCCACGCGATCGCGCAGACCCTGGAGGCCCCTTCCTGCGCGCTCGTCGGCGCCACCGCGACCGTCATCGGCGATCTCGACGCTGAGCACTCCGCGGGACGCCGTCGCCCGCACGTCGATCGACGCTGCGTGGCCGTGCTTGCGCGCGTTGGTGATCGCCTCGGCGACGACGAAATAAGCCGTCACCTCGGCGGTCGCATCGAGGCGCGTCGGCGGAAGCTCCAGGCGGACCGGGGTCGGAGAACGCACCGCGAGCTCGGTCAGCGCTACCGCGAGCCCGCGCTCTGTGAGGACCGAGGGGTGGATGCCGTGCGCGAGCTCGCGCAGTTCCTCGATCGCCTCCGAGAGCTCCTGCTCCGCGGACTCCAGCCGTCCGACGGCCGTCTCGGGCGCGCTGGCGACCTCCTCGGCGGCGAGGTGCAGACGGACGAGTAGTGCGTTGAGGCGCTGCTGAGCCCCGTCGTGGAGGTTCTGCTCGATTCGCCGGCGCTCTGCGGCCCCGGCGTCGACAAGCCGGGCGCGGGATGCGGCCAGGCTCGCGGCGAACGCCTCGCGCTCGCACACCACGGCGGCGAGCAGGAGCGTCGAGAGCGCGGCCACGGCCAGGTACAGCTGCGTCGCGAGAATGCTGTTCGTGATCGACTGGAACGCGAACGGGCCTACTTGACGCGTGGTCTCCCAGATCGCGAAGCCGGCCGCCAAGCCCACCGCCAGCGTCGCGCCGCGCGGGCCCAGTCGCAGAGCCGCCCAGATCAGCGGCGGGAAGACGAGATAAGTGAGTGGTTCGCTGTAGCGCAGCGCGAGCCCGCTGATCCCGGCGACGATCGCGAGCACGAGCACGGTCTCGAGAGAGCGGCGGCGCCACCAGTCGCCGCGAAGTGGCGTCGCCCACGCCAGCGCGAGCGGGAGCACGATCAGGACTCCGGATGCGTCGCCGAGCCACCACGTGCGCCAAACGCGCGGCAGCTCATCGCCCTGGATCACATCGCCGAGCAGAAGCGCGATCGGACCGACGACGGCGCTTACGGCCGTGCCGATCCCGATCGCGAACAGCATGCGCCCGATGCCCGCCACGTTCCCCAGCGGGTCGCGGCCAGGAACCAACCGGCGCAGGAGCACCGTCGCGGCGAGGACCTCCAGCACGTTGCCGAACGTCTGCCCGAGCGCCGACCCGAGGGGAAGCGCGACATAGTCGTTCGCCAGCAGGTCGCCGATGAGGACCCCGGGCCAGTACCGCAGTCCGGCGAGATAGAGGAAGGCGATCCCCACGCCCACGGGCAGCCAGGCGATCGCGGCCACCGGTCCGGCGAAGTTCAGCGCATAACCGATCTCGGCCACGCCCCGGTAGAGGACCGCGAGCGCGACGACACCGACGATGTAGCTGACGTGCCGATTGGCGAGCAGTCCCGAGAGGCGCGCGGGCTCCGCGCGCGGCCGCGTCCGGGCAGACTCGGCGCCTTCCCCGGGCCCGCTCGGCAGCACAGCCTCGGCGTCCCACGCGTTCACCCCGGTAGCGGGGGCCGCCCGCACAGGCTCAGCCACTGTCCGCCACTGCCGGCGAGATCGTCGGAGGTCGTATCGCAGTTGCGTCCGGCGTTTACGAGCCATGCGTCAAGCAATAGTCTCCGATTTGCGCTCCGGGCGCGAGCCCTCGGCTGCCAACCTGCGCTCGGCGAGCCGTCGGCCGAGTTCCGAATCTGGTCGGATGAGCCGGGCTGCGATCGGCTCTGCCCGACTCCCACGGCGCACGCCTGCGGCTCGACGTCGGCCGATGAAACCTGGGTGTCCCCGGTGGTGGCGTACCGCCCAGGTCGGCTCGATGGCTGAGGCGCAGGCGTCGCTGGATGCGTTCGGCGTCCGGGTTTCCGACAGGCGCCGCCGGCGCACCAGCACGGTCGGAGAGCTCGGTTCCGCGGGCTGAGCAAACGCCCGGGTACCGGCCAGGGGACTACGGCATAACGATCAGCCACCCGTTGGTCGCCACAGCCAGCATCACGATCAGATCGAGGGCATGAAGAGCTCACGAGCAGGCCGGTGCCGAAGGCCTGACTCGGGTCGGCCTCCCTGGAGCCTGCCACGCGAGGGGTCCGCGCGGGTCGTGCGTCGGTCAGTCGCGGGTGGTGAGCGAGTCGATTGCAACGGTAATCGCGAGCATGAGCGCGGCGTCCTCCCCTGCCGCGACGTCGACCCCGTAGGAATCCCGCACGCGAAACCACTTCTTGGAAATCGTCGCGACCGTGTCGCCGTCGCGCTCGATCACGTACTCATGGTCAACGACGTTCCCGTGCGCCTTCATGCCGGCGCCGTGCTCGACGTCGATGGCGAAACGATCTCGGAGCCCGACCAGCGCCTTGTGGACGGTCGCGCCGCTCTCGCCCTGGCGCTCGATGGCGATCGTGTCGCGGATGCTGAGTTTGCGCTCCTGGATCCGGGCTACCTCGTTTCCCGAGGCGTCCTCGAGGATGAAGGTCTGTCGTATGCGGAGCGCCTTGCCGTTGACCTTGTAGGCACGTTCGCCTCGGTCGTTCTCGATCAAGAAGTCGTCGCCGACCGCAAGCAGCTTCTCGCGCATGACAAACCGCTCGCCTGCCGGCTCGTCGGAGCCGCGACGGAGGAAACCCATCCGCCAACAGTACGACGGCTTGCAAGCAGATCAAGCGCAGCCGAGTGCAGCTCCCAACACTGCTGCGCTGGTGCGGAGCGGCGCGGATCCCGGCTGTTTCAGCGACACGCGCTACGGGGCCGGTTTCGGCGTGCGTACGACGACTACCGTCGACCCGAGGTAGTCGTCGGTCTGTGGTATGACCAGATGGGGCTCGGTGAGGAAGCCGAGCTCGGCCGCTTCGGCGGCGACTTGGTCTGCCGTCACCCGGTCGAGCCACACGACGGCTTCGGCCGTTTCATAGCCCCGTGGTCCGATGATGTCGCGACGGCGGTGGATAGCGGCGCGACCGCCCTCCTCTACGACCGTGAGCAGGTGGCTGGCGTAGCGGACGCCGGCGATCTCGACCGCGTCGGGCGGCGGCGGCGCGTCACGCTCCTCGTCGAAGCAGTCCGTCGCGTCGGCTAACGCGGCTGCGAGCAGCCCGCCGGGCTCGAGATGGTCGCGCGCTCGGCGCAGGAAGGCCGCGCGCCCGGACGACCCACCGAGCAGTTGCAGCGTCTGCATGGGCACGAGCACCAACGAGAACCGGCGACCCAGATCGAATTCACGGGCGTCGGCGACGACCGTCTCGATGCCAAGCCCCACCGCGCGTTGCCCTAGAGCTTCGAGCAGCGAACCGTTGGCGTCCAGCGCAACTACGGCGACACCGCGGACGGCGAGGTCGATGCTGACGCGACCGGTGCCGGCTCCCACATCGAGCACGGGCCCGGCGGCCTGGCCGGCAAGTCTGCGCCAGAGCGCGAGGTCCTCGTCATACGCGCCGCACTCGAGGTCGTGCCACAGCATGTCGAGACTCAGCCGAACCAGCTTCTCTCCACGAGACAGCGTCGGCGACCCTTACAGACCGGCCCAGCGAGTTGTCGACAACGACACCGATCCCCTCCGCTCCTGACACTACTCCACGCACGTGAATAGGCACTTGCTTCGCTGGGGCTGGTCGGCATGGTTCCCGCCCCGTCGCCGGGTACGTCGGTTGACTAGGCGCCGAGGGTCGAGAGGCTTCGGTGGAGTGTCGGCGAATCCGCAACCGCATGGCATCCGAGCGCAGCGTTCCGTTCGTAGCGCCCCCGTGGCTGAGGGACCTCGGCTTCTCGGCTTGGCTCCTGGTCGGCTTCGTGCTCATCATCGCCGGGCTCATCTGGCTGCTCGGCGAGACCTCGACGATCGTCATGCCGGTGATCCTGGCGGCGGTGCTGGGCGCCGTCGCGGGACCCGCCGTGGGCTGGATGGAGCGCCACGGGGTTCCACGTGCCGGCGGGGCGGTCGTCGTCCTGCTCGGTCTTGTCGCGCTCGGCGTGCTCGTCTTCCTGCTCGTGTTCGGCGGCATCTCTGCCAACTCGGCCGAGATCTCCACGAAGCTGAACACGGCCCTCGACAAGATCCGGAGATGGCTCGAGGACGTCGGCGTGGACAACACGCAAACGGCCAAGGAGAGGCTGCAGAACGACATGCCCGAGATCCGGACCGCGCTGCTGTCCGGGGTAGCGGGTGGGATCGAGCAACTTTCCTCGCTCCTGTTCTTCCTCGCCTTCGCGGCGCTCAGCACGCTGTTCGTACTCAAGGACGGCCCGGTGATGCACCGCTTCATCAATCGGCACCTGGGCGTACCCGAGCCGGTCGCCGACGTGGTGACGACCAACATCGCGAAGTCGCTACGCAGCTACTTCCTGGGCGTGACGATCATCGCCGCGTTCAACGGCATCGTCATCGGGCTCGGCGCGCTGATCGTCGGCGTGCCGCTCGCAGGGACGATCGCGGTCGTCACCTTTGTGGCGGCGTACGTCCCGTACGCCGGCGCCTGGGTGTCCGGCGCGTTCGCGGTGCTGATCGCGCTCGGCACCGAGGGCGCGGAGGCGGCGCTCATCCTTGCGGTCGTCGCACTGATTGCTAACAGTGGGCTCCAGCAGCTGATCCAGCCGTTCGTGATGGGCGCGACGCTGGGGCTCAATCCCCTCGTGGTGCTGGTCGTCACCATTGGCGCCGGCGCCCTGTTCGGGATGGTTGGGCTGACGCTCGCCGCGCCGCTGACCTCCGCGGCCGTGCACATCAGCGCACAGCTGCGAAACGGAAGCGACGGTTCAGCGGCGGGCGCACCGGCACCGGCTCCATAGACTACCCGCCCTTCCGAAGCCGGCGGTCGTCAAACCCTCGGCTGCACTCAAGCGGTAAGGTGCCGGCATCCCCGGGAGGAGCACATGACGTCAAAGGCCGATTTCACCGAGGACGAGTGGACGCGACTCAAGCGTGCGCCGTTCGTGGCCGGCATGGCGATCTCGCTGGCCGACCCCGGTGGTCCGATCGAAGCCGTCAAGGAGACTGCGGCGACCCTGAAGACGGTGGTCGGCGCCGCCGAGAAGGGCGGCCGCGGCGAGCTGGTTGATGCGATCGCGCGCGAGATCGCTGACGAGGCGCGTCAACGCAAGAGCCCGCTCGCGGGATTCAAGCCGCGCAAGGGCGCGACGGCCGGCGTCGAGATCCTGGATGAGCTCGGCGAGGTGAATCGCATCGTTTCGCAGAAGGGAACGCCGACCGACGCCGCGGCCCTGCGCGAGTGGTTGCTGGACGCCGCCCAGGAGGCGGCGCACGCGGCAAAGGAAGGAGGCTTCATGGGCTTCCACGCCGAGCGCGTGAGCGAGGGCGAGCAGCGGATGCTAGACCGGCTCAGCGAAGTACTCGCAGAGCCTTCGACTTGACAGCGCAAGCCGACCGGGTCGGCGGGCGTCCTCACGATCGCGTCACCATCCGGCACCGCCGCCTCCCCGGCGTCGATGATGCCGGCGGCGACGAGGTCGGCCGGATGGATCCACGCGTCGGCGACGGCAACGCCGCCCGCGGCGCGGATCGCGTCGCGC
>Ga0126314_10000787_pt1 | contig 15079 bp, 12 predicted proteins | sample Plot105B_FD_92535 | JGI IMG/M metagenome (GOLD analysis project Ga0126314, IMG submission 92535) | Serpentine soil microbial communities from UC McLaughlin Reserve, CA, USA - Plot105B | ecosystem: Environmental > Terrestrial > Soil > Grasslands | place: USA: UC McLaughlin Reserve, Lake County...
ACCTGCGCCACCCCGACGAACTGGCGCACCAGCCCAACCCGCTGTCGCTGAACCCTGCCGTCGCCTATCACAACGTCTCGCTCTTCGATGGCCTCGCGCCCGACATGATGGGGGCTGATGACGTGCTGCTCGAGCTCTACAAGCTCGCCCTCGTCAATCGCCAGTCCGCCCTGGCGCAGGTCCTCCGCATTATCGCCGATGCTCCTCCCGGCGCGGTGCTCTACCACTGCACCGCCGGCAAGGACCGCACCGGCGTCGTCTCGGCCATGCTGCTCGCGATTGCCGGCGTCGAAGCGGCGCTGATCGTGGAAGACTATTCGCTCACCGCCGCGCTGATCGCCCCCATGGTGGAGGAAATCACCGCGGACGCCGTGGCGCGCGGCGCCGATCCCAGTGTCTTCGCCCGCGTCCTGGCGTCCGATCCCGAAACCATGGAATTGACCATCGCCTTCATCATCGCCGAATTCGGCACGATGGAGGCTTATCTCGAACAAATCGGCCTCGATGCCGAAACCATCCAGCGTTTGCGCAACCGTCTCGTGGGAGAAGTTTGATGGCCGACCTGAAGATTTCTGGACTGAAGAAGACCTATGACGGCAAGCCGGTGCTCCATGGCATCGACGTCGTCCTGCCCGATGGCCACTTCGTCGTCATCGTCGGCCCCTCGGGCTGCGGCAAGTCCACGCTTCTACGCATGATCGCCGGCCTCGAAAACATTTCCGCCGGCACCATCGCCATTGGCGGCACGGTGATGAACGACATCGAGCCGTCTGATCGCGGCTGCGCCATGGTGTTCCAGAACTACGCGCTCTATCCGCATATGAGCGTGCGGGAGAACATCGCCTATCCGCTGAAGATCGCCAAACTGCCGATCGACGAGCGCAAGCGCCGCGTCGAGCATGCGGCAAAAATCCTCAACCTCACGGACTACCTCGACCGCCGCCCGGCCCAGTTGTCTGGCGGCCAGCGCCAGCGCGTCGCCATGGGCCGCGCCATCGTGCGCGAGCCGGACGTGTTCCTCTTCGACGAACCGCTGTCCAACCTCGACGCGCTCCTCCGCGTCCAGATGCGCATCGAAATCAAGCGCCTCCACAAGCGCCTGGGCGCCACCTCGATCTTCGTTACGCACGATCAGGTGGAGGCCATGACCCTGGCCGATACGCTGATCGTGATGAACGCCGGTCGCGTCGAACAGATCGGCTCGCCCGCCGAAGTCTATCGCCACCCGGCTTCGACCTTCGTCGCCGGCTTCATGGGGGCTCCGGCCATGAACCTCGTGCCCGCCACCGTCGGTCGCGACGGCGTCCTTCACATCGACGGCGTCGAAGCCGGCGTCACCCAATGCGCGCTGCCCGAAGGTACGCCGCTGACCCTGGGCATTCGCCCCGAGGCCATCATGCTCTCGACAACGCTCGGTAGAGGGATTCCCGCCAGCGTCGATCTCGTCGAGGAGCTCGGTGGCTCCCGCGTCGCCTATTGCAACCTCGCCGGCCGTGAAATCGCCGTCGTGCTGCCTGCCGGCTACGAAAAGATCGACGGACAAACCGTCTCTCTCACCTTCCCCGGCGACGCCCTCCACGGTTTTGATCGCGTCAGCGGCAAGCGGTTGGAAGCCGATCTCATGGCGGGGAACATGGTGGGCACCGCCATCCGCAAGGCCACGGAAACAGTCTAAAGCATCTGTGCCTGCCGCCACCCCCTCCCAGCCTCCCCCATCAAGGAGGAGGTGTTGACGCTGTGGCTATAAATGAATGTTGCACCCAAACTGGATCTGGCACCTCCCCCTAGATGGGGGAGGCTGGGAGGGGGTGTGGTGAGCCACAAACCAGGAAAGACAGCGCCTCCCCTTATTTCTCTCTAAGGGGAGAGGTACCGCGCCACGGCCTTGGCAGAGTCCATTGACCCCGGCCTGCAACGTTCTATAGCTTCCCGCCTCATGGTCACGATCAAGGAAATCGCAGCGGCAGTGGGCGTTTCGAGCGCCACGGTTTCGCGCGTGCTGAACTACGACACGACGCTGTCGATCTCGACGCGAAAACGCCAGGCGATCATCGAGGCGGCCGAAAAGCTCAATTACGCCACCCCGCGCAATCGCAACCGCGCAAATGGCCAGGGATTGACCAAGCTCGCCCTCGTGCATTTCCTGCGTCCCGAGCAGGAACTCGTCGATCCCTATTACGTCGCCCTGCGCCTCGGCATCGAAAGCCGCTGCGCTGCGCTCAAGATCGAAACGGTGAAAGTCTACCACACGGATTTCAAGCCCGACGCCGCCATGCTGCAAAGCGCCTCCGGCGTCATCGCCATAGGTCGCCACGACGAGGACGAGATCGCCTGGCTTCGCGCCCATGCGCGGCAACTGGTTCTGGCCGATTTCGTGCCTTTCGACGAGGAAGTCGACAGCGTCCAGGCCGACCTGCGTTTTGCCATGGAAAAACTTCTGCAGTCGCTCGCCAACCTCGGCTATCGGCGCATGGCCTATATTGGCTGGGGCGACCGGCGGGCACAGGCCTTCGTCCAGTGGATGACCAAGGCCGGCTGGTTCGATGACCGCATGTTCCGCTCCGGCGATAATACCGAGCAGGGCGGCCATCGTCTGACGCGCGAAATCCTCGCCGAGAAGCGGCCGCCTGAGGTGATCATCACTTTCAATGACTCGATGGCCATCGGCGCCTATCGCGCCATCAGCGAAATGGGCCTGTCCATTCCCGGCGACATCGGCGTCGCCAGTTTCAACGACATTTCGGTCGCCCAATTCCTCAATCCGCCACTCACCACCGTGCGTCTGCCGGCCGAACAAATCGGCGAGGCGGCCGTGGAATTGTTGCTCGAGCGGGTCGGGGGCAGGGATCTCGCAAAGCAGATTACCTTGGCCTCGTCCCTCGTCTGGCGCGGCAGCACCAGGGTTCCAGCCGTCAAACCGGCGCAGTGAACCGATCGCAGTAAATATTTACTGAAATTCTTGCAGCCGCTCAAAAGTCATACTAGTCTGCAGTTCTGGGTGAAGAGGAAACACCCGCTAGGGAGGAATTGCAATGACCCGTTTGTCCACGGGCTGGAAGCGCACGCTCGCCGTTGCGCTGGCCGGTATCAGTATGTTCAGCGTCACGAGTGCCTATGCGGCCAACCTCACGGTTTGGGCCTGGGACGCCAATTTCAATGGCGCCACGATGCAGCAGGCATTCGATCGCTATAAGGCCAATAATCCGGATGACACCATCGACATCCAGATCTTCGACAAGGCTGCGATGGAACAGAAGCTCCAGGCCCAGCTCGCATCCGGCCAGACCGACGGCCTGCCCGACATCGTGCTGGTCGAAGACTATCGCGCCCAGAAATACCTGCTGTCTTTCCCCGGTGCCTTCGAGCCGCTGACCGACAAGATCGACTACTCGGCCTTCGCGCCCTACAAGGTTGAGGCCGCTACCGTCGATGGTCAGACCTATTCCATGCCCTTCGACTCCGGTGTGGCTGGCTTCTTCTATCGGTCCGACGTGCTGGCCGAAGCGGGTTACAAGGCCGAAGACCTCAACGACATCACCTGGGATCGCCTGATCGAGATCGGCCAGGATGTGAAGGAAAAGACCGGCCAGATCCTGCTGCCGATCGATCCCAACGCCTCCGACCTGTTCCGCATCATGATGCAGTCTGCCGGCTCCTGGTATTTTGATGCTGATGGCAACGTCACCATCGCTGACAATCCCGTCTTCAAGAGCGCTCTTGAAACCTACCAGCGCCTTCTTGCCGCCGGCATCACCAAGCCCAAGAACGGCTGGACCGAATATACCGGCAGCTTCACCTCGGGCGACACGCTCGGCACGCCGACCGGCGTCTGGATGACGGCAACCATCAAGGCCAGTGCTGACCAGTCCGGCAAGTGGGCAGTGGCCTCCCTGCCGCGCCTTGGCGATATCGAGACCTCGGTCAATGCCTCCAACCTCGGCGGCTCGAGCTGGTACGTCCTGTCCTCGGCTCCCGAGAAGGACAAGGCCATCGACTTCCTCGCCACCATCTGGGGCCAGGATGTCGACTTCTATCAGGACATCCTCGTCAACCAGGGCGCTGTCGGCTCGCTCCTCGCAGCGCGCGAAGGCGAAGCCTACAAGGCCAGCGACGAATTCTTCGGCGGTGAACCCGTCTGGCAGAATTGGTCCGAATGGCTGGGTGAAATCCCGGGCGTCAAGTACGGCATCTTCACCGAGGAAGCCGACGCCGCAGTCGTGGCGCAGATCCCGGCGATCACCAGCGGTGGCAATATCGACGAGATCATCGCTACCATCGACGCACAGGTTCGCCAGCAGACCCAGTGACGACAGAAACCGGGGGCGGTTCGCCGCTCCCGGCCTCCCGTGGCCTCCGCCCTTGTGGCGGGGGTCATCGGTGATGATGCCGGCCAAGGCGCCGGTCGATCGGATGCTGCTCGTAAGGGGGACTAGGCGTGGCGCAATCGCAGCTTGCACGCAATGAACAGATCAACGGCTGGGCCTTTGTCATGCCCGCGCTCGTGCTGATCGGCGTCTTCATGATTTATCCGATCCTGTGGTCGCTCTGGATGAGTTTCCAGACCGGACGCGGGATGCAGTTGAGCTTCGGCGGCCTCGCCAATATCACGCGCCTCACTCAGGATCCCGTCTTCCTCCGCGCGCTCACCAACACCATGATCTTCCTGGCCATCCAGGTGCCGGTCATGTTGATCTTGGCGCTGCTCTTTGCCAATGCGCTCAACAATTCGAGCCTCTGGGGTCGCGGCTTTTTCCGCACCGCCATTTTCCTGCCCTGCGTCACCTCGCTGGTCGCCTATTCGGTGATCTTCAAGTCGATGTTCGCGGGTGACGGCATCGTCAACCAGACCCTGCTGGCGCTCAATATCATCGACAATCCCATTGCCTGGCTGGCCGATCCCTTCTGGGCCAAGTTCGTCATCGTCACCGCCATCACCTGGCGGTGGACGGGCTACAACATGATCTTTTACCTGGCCGCCATGCAGAACATCGACCGCTCGATCTACGAGGCGGCCCGTATCGACGGCGTCCCTGCCTGGGCCCGGTTCTGGTACCTCACGATCCCGATGCTCAAGCCCGTGATCCTGTTCACCAGCGTCATTTCCACCATCGGCACGCTGCAGCTCTTCGACGAGCCCAACCTCATCACCCTGGGTGGGCCATCGGATTCAACGCTGACGCTGTCCATGTACATCTACAATCTCAGCTTCAAATTCATGCCCAGCTTCGGCTATGCCGCAACGGTCAGCTACGTGATCGTGGTTCTGGTGGCCTTACTCAGTGTGTTGCAGTTCTTCGCTGCCCGGGAGCGCAAGGCATGAGCAATCCCCTTGCGCTTCTCGGCCGCTCTGCCCAATACGTGCTGCTCTCGATTGCGGCCTTCGTCTCGGTCTTCCCATTCATCTGGATGGTCCTGGGTGCCACCAACCGGTCGGCCGATATCATCAAGGGCAAGGCCTCGCCCGGTGATGCTCTCTTCGAAAATATCGGCAAGTTCCTGACCCAGATCGACCTGCCGCGCGTGCTGTTCAACTCGCTGCTGATCGCCGGCCTCGGCTCGGTGCTGACGCTGCTGGTCGCGTCCCTTGCCGGCTACGGGTTCGAAATGTTCCGCTCGCGCGCTCGGGAACGGGTGTTCAGCGTACTGTTGCTGATGCTTTCCATCCCGTTTGCGGCTCTCATGATCCCGCTGTTCATCATGATGGCCAATCTCAAGCTCATCAACACCTACCAGGCGATCATCCTGCCCTCGATCGCCTCGATCTTCATTATCTTCTATTTCCGCCAGGCGACGAAGGCCTTCCCTAACGAGCTGCGCGATGCCGCCCGCATCGATGGCCTCAAGGAGTGGCAGATCTTCCTTTATGTCTACATGCCGGTGATGCGCTCGACCTATGCGGCCGCCACCATCATCGTCTTCATGGCCAACTGGAACAACTATCTCTGGCCCCTGATCGCGCTGCAGACCAATGACATGTTCACCATGACCCTGGCGGTGGCGGCGCTCAATGCCGGCTACACGCCCGATTTCGGGGTCATCATGGTTGGTGCCATCGTCGCCACGCTGCCCACCCTCATCATCTTCTTCCTGCTCCAGCGCCGCTTCGTCGAAGGCATGCTGGGCGCCGTCAAGTGAACCAAACTATGCGTCCCCTGATAGACTTCAATTCCGGTTGGCTCTTCGAAGGCAAGGACACCGTCCGTCTGCCCCACACCGCCGTCGAGCTGCCCTTCTCCTATTTCGACGAGAAGGCCTATCAGCGCGAATTCACCTACGAAAAGCGCTTTGCCGCCGACCCGTCCTGGCAGGGCCGGGAGGTCGCGGTGGTCTTCGATGGCGCCATGGCCAATGCCCGTGTCTTTCTCAATGGCGCCGAAATCGCGGCCCACAAGGACGGCTATACCCCCTTCGAAGCCCGCCTCACCGGCCAGCTTACGGACGGCGAAAACGTCCTGAAAGTCGTCGTCGACGGAAGCGAAAATCCGGCCATCCCGCCCTTCGGCGGCCAGATCGATTACCTCACCTATGCCGGCATCTATCGCGAAGCCTGGCTCCGGGTGACCGCACCCGTCGCCATTGCCAATGCCAAGATCGAAACGCCCAACGTGCTGGCCGACAAGAAGTCCGTCCGGGCCCGCGTCGATCTCGCCAATCCGCAAAACCTGCCGCTCTCCGGCACCCTGCTTGCTACCCTCAAGAGCGCCTCGGGCGAAACCGTGGCTACGACCGACGCCGCCATCACCGGCCCCAGCGTCGAAATCGCCTTCGACGATCTCTCCGGCATCACGCTCTGGAACCTAAAGACCCCCGCGCTCTATACGCTCTCGATCACCCTCGACACCGCGTCCGGCCAGGACACGGCCGATATCCGCTTCGGCTTCCGCTCGGCCGAGTTCACCACCGAAGGCTTCAAGCTCAACGGCAAGGTCCTGAAACTGCGCGGCCTCAACCGCCACCAGTCCTTCCCCTATGTCGGCTATGCCCTCGGCAAATCGGCCCAAGTCAAGGACGCCGAAATCCTCAAGCACGAGCTCAAGCTCAACATGGTGCGCACCTCGCACTATCCCCAGAGCCACTATTTCCTCGATGCCTGCGACGAACTCGGCCTCCTCGTTTTCGAGGAAATCCCCGGCTGGCAGCATATCGGCCCGGCCGAGTGGAAGGACGAGGCGGTCGAAAACGTCCGCCGCATGATCACCCGCGACTGGAACCACCCTTCGATCGTCATCTGGGGCGTCCGCATCAATGAATCCCAGGACGACCACGATTTCTACGTGCGCACCAATAAGCTCGCCCGCGAGCTCGACACCACCCGCTCCACCGGCGGCGTGCGCTACATCACCGATAGCGAGCTGCTCGAAGACGTCTACACCATGAACGACTTCATCCTCGGCAACGAGGAATGGGGCGGCAATCGTCCGCGAACCCCGCTCCGGCCCCAGCAGGAAGTCACGGGCCTTGATCGCGTCGTACCCTATATGATCACCGAATATGGTGGGCACATGTATCCCACCAAGAGTTATGACCAGGAACAGCGCCAGGCCGAACACGTTCGCCGCCACCTCGAGGTCCTCAACGCCGCCTATGGCGATCCCCAGATCGCTGGCTGCATCGGCTGGTGCGCCTTCGACTACAACACCCATAAGGATTTCGGCTCCGGCGACCGCCTCTGCCACCATGGCGTCATGGACATGTTCCGCGAGCCCAAATTCGCGGCCTTCGCCTATACCAGCCAGTGCGAGCCCGAGGACGAGGTCATCCTCAAGCCGGTAACCTTCTGGGCCCGCGGCGAGCGCAATATCGGCGGCGTGCTGCCGCTCATCATCCTGACCAATTGCGACGAGGTCGAATTGACCTATGGCAAGAACGCGCCCAAGCGCTTTCGCCCCGATCGCGAGGCCTTCCCCCATCTCCCCCACGCCCCCGTCGTTATCAAACGCGAGCACCTGACCGATGAGGAACTCGGTCTCTGGGGTATGTCCTGGGAAGACGCTGTTATCACCGGCTACATCAATGGGCAGGTGGCCAAAGTCGAAAAATTCATCTCCGACCCGATCGCGTCCGAACTCCAGGTCATCCCCGATGCCACCGAACTCCATGCCGAGGGCGATACCGTCCGAGTCATGGTCCGGGCGCTCGATCAGTCGAGCAGGAAGCTGCCCTTCTTCCCAGAGCCAGTGTCCATCGAAGTTTCCGGCGCCGCCGAGCGCCTTGGCCCCGGCCTCGTGCCGCTCCGTGCCGGCTCCACCGGCTTCTGGCTGCGCACCACCGGCAAGGGTCCCATATCAGTTATCGTCTCCAATGAGCGGCTTGGCCGCACCGTCGCAACACTGACCGCCGTCTGAGGGATCGCCATGTCTGGATTGCAGCTTCGCAACGTAAAAAAGTCCTTCGGCGTGGTCGACGTCATCAAGGGCGTCGATCTCACCATCGAGGACAAGCAGTTCGTCGTCTTTGTCGGTCCCTCGGGTTGCGGCAAGTCGACCCTCCTGCGCATGATCGCGGGGCTCGAGCAGATTTCCTCGGGCGACCTGTTCATCGGCGACAAGCGCATGAACGAGGTCGATCCCTCCCAGCGCGGCATTGCCATGGTCTTCCAGTCCTATGCGCTTTATCCGCATATGACGGTGCGCGAAAACATGGGCTTCGCCCTGCGGTTTGCCGGCAAGCCCAAGGATGAAATCGCCAGTCGCGTCGCGGAGGCCGCCCGCATCCTTGAACTCGGCGCCTTGCTCGACCGCAAGCCCGGCCAGCTCTCCGGCGGCCAGCGCCAGCGCGTCGCCATCGGTCGCGCCATCGTGCGCCACCCGGACGTGTTCCTTTTCGACGAACCGCTCTCCAACCTCGACGCCGAACTGCGCGTCCACATGCGCATCGAGATCGCGCGGCTTCACAAGGAGCTCAACACCACCATCATCTACGTGACCCACGACCAGGTCGAAGCCATGACGTTGGCCGACAAGATCGTGGTCCTGCGCGATGGCCTCGTCGAGCAGTATGGCACGCCGCTCGAACTCTATGATGACCCGAATAATCTCTTCGTCGCCGGCTTCATCGGCAGCCCCAAGATGAATTTTCTCCCGGGCACTGTGGAGGAGGGGGGCGTCCGCCTTGTCGACTTCCCCGATCAGCTGATCCCGTTGCCGATGGCCATTCCCACCGGCACCACGCTCACCATCGGCATCCGCCCCGAACACTTCGACCCCTCTGGCTCGGCCGCCCTCGAAACCAGGGTCGAAATCATCGAGCATCTGGGCGGAGAAACCTACGCCTACGCCCGCGGCACCAGCTCGACCCTGCTCACCATCGCGACGGACAATAACCGCGCCTTAAAACCCGGCGAGACCTACCAGGCAAGGTTCAATCCCGCCTCCTTGCTGGTCTTTGGCCAGGATGGCAAGCGGCTGCGATAGACGGTGAGCCACCGGTCTCCCCCTCGCCCCTTGCGGGAGAGGGACAGATTTTCTGCGTTCAGCGGAAAATCAGGGTGAGGGGTTCTCTCCACACGCACATTGCTTACAGTGAGATCTCTTACCCCTCATCCCAACCAAATTCGCAACTGCGAATTCGATGCCCCTCCAGGCACCTTCTCCATTAGGGGGGAAAGGGTCAGAGTGTGCCACGCCCCCTTGCCACCGCTCCCAACCCCCTTTAACATGATTGGGCTAATCATGTTAAATCGGGCGCTGCATTTTCGGCGCCCAGGGCCGCCATGCATCAAGCCTCCGATCCCGTCTCTGCCGATATCCTCCACCAGCGCGTCATGACGCTCTTCTGCGAGGCGCTGGAGCTTAATCACGCCCAGCCCATGGACATTCTCGAAGATCTCGCCACGGCCCTCGGGAAAGTCTATTGCGAGGTCGCGACCTCCCATCTTGACGCCAATGGCTGCCCCTGCGGCTGGAAGCCTTCGTCCTATGCCGATGTACACGAGCTGCAATTTGCTCTTGCCCGCGCCGCCCTTTCGGGCGATGCGCCCGCGCTCGCCCTGTCCTCCGTCATCGGCCACGCCTAAGAAAATCCATGCCCCACACGCGTCCCTATCGCATCTTCAACGCTGCCTGCGCGCGCCTTGAAGACGTTACGCCCCACCTGCGCCGCATCACCTTTGCCGGGCCTGAAATTGCCGAGATGGACACCTGGGCTCCCGACCAGCGCATCAAGATATTCTTCCCGACCGACGATGGCCGCGTGCCCGCCATGCCCGATGCCGACGACTGGTATGCGACCTACAAGTCGGTCCCCGTCGCCGAACGCGTGCCCATGCGCACCTACACCATCCGTGCCCTGCGCGCGGAGAGCCAGGAGGTCGATGTCGACTTCGTCCTCCATGGCGAAAACGGACCCGCCTCCCGTTGGGCGACCAACGCCCAACCTGGCGACAGGGTGCAGATCTCGGCGCCCAATCGGCGCGCCGAAAAGATCGGCGGTGGCTTTGAATGGAAGCCGCCCGCTTATCCCCGACATGTCCTGCTCATGGCCGACGAAACGGCTGTGCCCGCCCTTGCGGGCATCCTGCAAGAGCTCGTCGCCCGCCCGGTGCCGCCGCCCTGCGAAGTTTTCGTTGAAGTCTCCGACCGGGCCGATGCCCTCCACCTCCCCACCTGGCCCAGCCTGACGATCAACTGGCTGTTCCGGCATGAAGCAGGCGACCCGCGCCCCGGCGATCTGTTGGTCGAGGCGGTGTCTCGCGCCACGCTGCCTTCCGGCAATGCGGCAGAGGCTCAAGTCGACCTTGAGGTGATCGACATCGACCGGGTCGTGCCATGGGAACTGGCGAAGGCGACCGAAGGCGCGTTCTATGCCTGGATCGCCGGGGAATCCGAAGCCATCATGTCCATCCGTCGCGTCCTCATCAAGGAGCGCGGCATCGACCGGAGCCTGCTCAACCTCATGGGCTATTGGCGTTTCGGCAAGGTATACGAATAGGGCAGGGGCCGCGTCGGGTTGGGGTACTCGTTTGCGCGAGGAACGCCTTGGGACACTTCCCGGGCCCCGTCTATTGCCCCGAAGACATGCCTGAGAGCACAAAAAACTAAAAACGCCGTCCAACTCGCTTGGCCGCGCCTTGCTTCGCGGCGCGGCGCAAGTAAAGTCTGGCCATCTTGGAGTGCCGCATTTCGGCCGTAACTGGACTGTCCATGGAAGTACGCGTTCAAAACGTCCGCAAGGAATTCGACCGGTTCCCCGCGCTGCACGATGTGTCTCTCGACATCACCTCTGGTGAGCTGATTGCGCTTCTGGGCCCCTCGGGCTCGGGCAAGACCACGCTGTTGCGCCTGATCGCCGGCCTTGAACGCCCCACTGCTGGCCGCATTTTCTTCGGGGACGAAGACGCCTCGGAAAAGAGCGTGCAGGACCGCAATATCGGGTTCGTCTTCCAGCACTATGCGCTCTTCCGCCATATGACGATCCTCGAGAACGTCGCCTTTGGCCTCCGCGTCCGACCGCGCAGCACGCGTCCGGCCAATGCCGAAATCCGTCGTCGTGCGCTTGAGCTGCTCGACCTCGTCCAGCTCTCCGGCCTTGAAAAGCGCTATCCGAGCCAGCTTTCCGGCGGTCAGCGCCAGCGCGTCGCCCTGGCGCGTGCCCTTGCCATCGAGCCGCGTGTTCTCCTTCTCGACGAGCCCTTTGGCGCGCTCGACGCGCAGGTCCGCCGCGAACTGCGCAAATGGCTGCGCGAAATCCACGACCGCACCGGCCATACCACCGTCTTCGTCACTCATGACCAGGAGGAGGCCCTCGAACTGGCCGATCGCCTCTGCGTCATGAGCCAGGGCAAGATCGAGCAGGTCGGCACACCCGACGCCGTCTACGATCATCCCCAGTCGCCCTTCGTCTTCGGCTTCATCGGGGAATCCAGCACCCTGCCGGTCGAAACGGTCAATGGTGACATTCGCCTCGCCAACAAGTCGCTCGGCATTTCCTCGAGCACAGCCGCGGGCGAGTCAAAACTCTTCTTCCGCCCGCACGATGTCGAGCTGGTCGAGGGCGATGCTGCCCTCCATGGCACCGTTGCCAGCAGCCGTCGCGTCGGCGGCACGCGCCGCGTCGAGATTGATGTCGCCGGTGCCGCCCATCGCGTCGAAATCGACCTTCCCTTCGACCATCCGGTCGCCGAACGCAGCCAGATCAGCTTCCGCCCCAGGCGCTGGACTCTTTTTCCGGCCGCCTAGCAACGCTCCCGCCCAAGCCGCGTTCCGTCCCTGCATCTTTGCGGGACGGGGCCAGGTATGTCGGGCACACGCTATTACGTCATTCTCAATGCCAATGCAGGGACGGCTCTCGCGACCGGCGTCACGCCCGAAAGTCTGGCGGACATGTTCCATACCCATGGGCTCGAGGCCGAGATCGATGCGCGCAGCGACCTGCCGCTGAGCCAACGCATCGCCGACGCCAAGGCCAGCGGTGCTGAAACGATCGTTGCCGCCGGCGGCGATGGCACCGTCACAGCGCTCGCCGAGGCGCTTCTGGAGGTCCCTCAAAATCTCGCCATCCTGCCGCTGGGCACCGTCAATGCGCTCGCCAAGGATCTGCTCGTTCCCCTCGACATTTCCTCCGCCATCGCCGCTCTTGCCAATGGGACTGTGCGGCACATCGACGTGGGAGAGGTCAATGGTCGCGTTTTCCTCCATAAGGTGGTTGTCGGCGTTATCCCGGCGTTAGCCGCAGGCCGCGAAAAGATACGCGGCCGCCGCGAGCTCTCCGCCAAGATCGGCTTCCTGCGCTACCTCTTCCGCCGCCTCGCTCGCACCCGCCGCATGGCCGTCGCCATCGAATCCAGTTCCGGCGAACGCCGCGTCGAGCGCATCCAATCGCTCGCCGTGGCCAGTAATTCTTACGACGAAGGGCTCGGCCAGTTCTTCTCGCGCCATACTCTCGATCGCGGCACGCTGACGCTATACGTCCTCAAGCGCTTGAAACCAGGGGATTTTTTCCGTCTCACCTTCGGCATGCTGCTCGGCAACTGGCAGAACTACGACGCGCTTTCGACCGAGAGCATCGATGGCGTGACCATCACGTCGCACAAGCCGCTGCTCAAGGTCATGCTCGACGGCGAAGTCGAAACCCTGCACACTCCACTGGTTTTCACATCCGGCCGCGCGCCCTCTCGATCCTCGTGCCGGCCGCTGCCAACGAAACCGTAGAGGTGGCATGAAGATCCTCCACATTTCCGACCTTCACTTCGGTCACCATGATCCCGCCCTGGCTGCCGGTTTCGCCAACGATATCAATAGCCAAGCGCCTGATCTCGTCGTTGCCAGCGGTGATTTCACCCAGGTCGGCACCAAGGAGGAGTTCGAACAGGCGCGCGAATTCCTCGATACCCTCAAGGCACCCATGTTCGCCGTGCCCGGCAATCATGACGTGCCGGCAATCAACATTTTTCGCCGTTTCCTCGACCCTTACGGGCTCTACAAGAAGTACATATCCCCCGATCTTGAGCCCTTCCTCGAGATGGACGGCGTAGCTATCCTTGGCATGCGCACCGCGCGCCGCGCCCGGCTCGAATGGAATTGGGGCCACGGCACCATTTCGCGCAGCCAGCTCGAAGATCTCGACGAACGCTTCGCCCAAGCCTCGCCCAAAGCCGTCCGCGTCATCGTCGCCCATCATCCCTTGCTCTTCCCCACCGAGCCGATGATGCAGAAGACCAAGCGAGTCAAACGCGCCGACGACGCCCTCGCGACCTTCGCCGAGCTTGGCGTACGCCTTGTTCTTTCTGGCCACTTTCACTTATCTTACGTGCGCAAGCACGAATCCACGTCCAAGGCGCGTGAAGGCCAGCCGATGGGCCTCAGCAAGTCCACAGCCGCCCCCATCCTCGTTGCCCAGGCCTCTTCAGCCATTTCCACGCGCCTCCGCGGAGAATCCAACGCCTATAATCTCATCGACATCACCCCCGAGCGCATCGCGGTGACGGTGCGGGAATGGCGCGACGGGGCGTGGCACACCCGGGACAAGGCGACCGAGCCCGTCTGATATCGACCAAAGTCTCATTTTGCGTTTGGCTCAGCCCTGATCTTTGAATGTCGGAAGAGCCTGAGGAGAGACAAGTGGCCGATACGTCCAGCCTGCGCGATGCCGCGCTGCATTTTCACGAATTCCCCAAGCCCGGCAAACTTGAGATCGTGGCGACCAAACCCCTGGCCAATACGCGCGACCTATCGCTGGCCTATTCGCCTGGCGTCGCCATTCCGTGTGAGGAAATCGCCGCCGACCCGCAGGCCGCCTACAAATATACGTCCAAGGGCAATCTGGTCGCCGTTATTTCCAACGGTACGGCTGTACTGGGCCTGGGCAATATCGGGGCACTTGCGTCAAAACCCGTGATGGAGGGCAAGGCGGTTCTGTTCAAGAAATTCGCCGGCATCGACTCCATCGACCTCGAGGTCAACGAGCAGGACCCCAAGCGCTTCATCGAGATCGTTGCCCCGCTCGAGCCCAGCTTCGGCGGCATCAACCTCGAAGACATCAAGGCGCCCGAGTGCTTCGAGATCGAGGAAGCGCTCCGCGAGCGCATGAACATCCCGGTCTTCCACGACGACCAACACGGCACTGCCATCATCGTCGCCGCCGCCGTCATCAATGCCATGCGCCTCGTCGGCAAGGACATTGCCAACGTCAAGATCGTCACCTCGGGGGCAGGGGCCGCGGCCATTGCCTGCATGAACATGCTGATCGCCGTCGGCGCGCGCCGGGAAAACATCTGGATCGCCGACTCCAAGGGCCTTGTCACCAAGACGCGGCACAACACTGTCGACCGCTGGCGCGGCGCCTTTGCCCAGGAGACGGATGCGACCGAGCTCAGTGACGTCATGGCCGGCGCCGATATCTATGTCGGCCTCTCGAAGGCCGGGGCACTGAAGCCAGAGATGATGAAAGGCATGGCGGCCAATCCGCTGATCCTGGCGCTGTCCAATCCCATCCCCGAAATCATGCCGGAACTGGCCAAGGAGGCGCGTCCCGATGCCATGGTGTGCACGGGGCGGTCGGACTATCCCAACCAGGTCAACAACGTCCTCTGCTTCCCCTTCCTCTTCCGCGGGGCGCTCGATTGCGGCGCCACCATCATCAA
>Ga0126314_10000788_pt1 | contig 15076 bp, 15 predicted proteins | sample Plot105B_FD_92535 | JGI IMG/M metagenome (GOLD analysis project Ga0126314, IMG submission 92535) | Serpentine soil microbial communities from UC McLaughlin Reserve, CA, USA - Plot105B | ecosystem: Environmental > Terrestrial > Soil > Grasslands | place: USA: UC McLaughlin Reserve, Lake County...
CCCGCTCCTGGGAGGAGCCGAACAACGAGGTGATCTCCGAAGGCGTCGAGAGATACCCGAACGCCGTGATGGTCGACTGGCACTCGGCGAGCGTAAACCACCCCGAATACTTCTACAGGGACGGCTACCACCTCAAGCCCAGAGCCCAGAAGATCTACGCCGACCTGATCTCTTCGCACCTGGACGACTAGTAGATCGCTGCCGCGGTTCTGGCGGTTCGCGAACCGTCCCTACAGTAAAACCGCCCTCAGAAGCCTTCCTTCTCCCCGACGCGTCGCTCTAGCTCGCCGACGCGTTCCTCCAACTCGGCGATGCGCCGGTTCTTCTCTTGACACTTCTCCCGCCAGCGGTCCCTGATCCTACGCTCGAACGCCACCGAGGTTTTGAGAACCTGTCGGTACTCGGCCCCGACCCTGGCGCGCTCTTCCTCGACCCGACGCTCTACGTCCTCCATATGCCACCAGTGTAACCGTCGGGCAAAGGAAAACCGGGGCCACCAAGCCCCGGTTCGTCACGACGGATCGTGGAGGTCCGTCAGCCCTCTGAGGTCCCGTTGCTCGAGTCCTCGTCGCTGGCCTCGATCTGGATGCGCCTCGGCTCCTGCACGGCCGCCGCGCCGGAGACTCTGACCTCCAGCACGCCGCCATCGAAGCGGGCGCTGATGCTGCTCTCGTCCACGCCCTGCGGCAACGTCATGCTCCTGCGGAAAGAGCCGTAGCGCCGCTCCCTCACGTAGTAGCCGGAACCCTCGCGCTGCTGCTCGGCCCTGCGCTCCCCGGAGATGGTGAGAACCCCGTTGTGCAACGTGATGTCCACGTCGTCAGGCTTCACACCCGGCAACTCGGCCCTGACGACGATGTCGCCGTCCTCCTGCAACGCATCCAGCGCCGGGGCCCACCTGGTCGGCGCCTCCCCCTGCTGTCTCCCGCTCCTGCGGGCGGCGTCCCCGAACACTTCGTCGAACATCCTGTTCATCTCACTCTGCATGTCGTAGAAACCGCGGAAAGGACTCAAAGCCATCTTTTCTACCTCCTTGCTCTCTCCGGCCCCTCCACAGGAGCCATCTCTCCCGACTGCATAGCCATTATACCCTTTCAGGACAGTTTGTAAACAGTTTTGGAACAGTTTTTCGTGTTTTTCTACAGTTTTTCTTCACGATATGGTAAGGTGGGTTCGATCTCGGAGGAAGAGGAATTACGTGGACAAGAGCATTGAAAGAGGAAATCTGATCGTGTCGAGGGAGTCGCGGATGTGGACGCAGGTGCGGCTCGCCGAGGAGGCCGGGATAAGCCCGACGACCGTTTCCGGTATCGAGAACGGCAGGATCTCGCGTCCACACTTCGGCACGGTGCGCAAGCTTGCCGTGGCCCTCGGGGTGGAGCCGGAGGATTTGTTGCCACGTCCGGGCGGGCGGCGAGGTGGTGTTCCAGCGAGGCTCTCGCTGGAGTGGTCGATGGCCTCGGACGACGAGGAGTTCGAGGATGAGTTGGAGGCCGCTTCCATCGAGGGGCTCTCCTCGCTCTCTGAGAGGCTCGACGAGGAAGAATCGCGCTTACGCAGGCTCTACGGGGAGGCCAGGGGAGATCGGCAGCGACGGCTGATAAAGGCCATGATCCGGCAGGTCGCGGCCAACTCGGGCTCGGTCGAAGCCTCCATCATGGCCCACCCGGACAAAGAAAGTGAGGGTCGAGACGCATAGTAGCCTCGTCAGGTGGTCTCTGCGGCGAGCTCCGAGAGCCTGGCCGTAGGACTTATTATGTCGGGGTCCGTAACCACGTCGAGCAGGCTCACGGCGTCGGAGGCTGATGCGGCCTGGAGGGCGGGCATGAGTTCGTCGGGATCGCGCACGGTGTAGCCTTCGGCACCGAGGCTCCTGGCGTAACCGGCAAGGTCGACCTCCCCTATCTCGATGCCGGCGGTGCGGCCGAGGTCCCGTTTCTGGTGCATGGCTATGGTGCCCTGCAGCCCGTTGCGGAACACGATTACGGTTATGGGAGCGCCGTACCTGACCGCCGTCTCCATCTCCTGGCCCGTCATCAGGAAGCCGCCGTCGCCGCAGCACGCCACGACGGTCCTGTCGGGTGCCGCGAGCTTCGCCGCCACCGCGGCGGGGACGCCGTAGCCCATCGCGCCGTTCGTCGAGGCCAGTTGCGTGTCGGGGTGGTTGTAACGCCAGTAGCGGTGGATGAAAACCGAAAAATTCCCGGCATCGTTGGTAAGCAGAGCGTCCCCGGGCAGGGTCTCCAACATGGCGTCGACCACCTGCGAGGGATCGATTCCCTCCGGCGAGCGGGCCGGGGGTATGGTGCTGGAGTCGAGGTAGACTCCGTGGGCTTCGGTCCAATCCCGCGACGGCGTCCCAGAAGGGGCCTGCGCGGTAAACGCGGTCAGGGTGGCCTGGGCGTCGGAGACCATGCCGATCTCGACCGGGACCGTCGCCCCCACCTCGTCGGGGTCTGCGTCTACCTGGGTCACGGCCTGGTTTTCGCGCGGGAGCGAGTAGCTCTGGGTCGTCACCTCGCTCAACCGGCAGCCGACGACCATGACGAAGTCCGCCTCCTGCAAAGCCTTCAAAGTCTCAGGCGGCGTGCCTAGCGTGAGGTGTCCCAGGTAGTTCGGATGCTCGTTGGGGAAGACGTCCTGCCTGCGAAACGAAGCGTAGACGCCCGCTCCCCACGCCTCCGCAAAGGAGATCAAAGCCTCCCGTGCGCGACGTGCCCCGCCGCCGGCTATGACGACGGGACGGCGCGCGGCGGTGAGCCTGCGGACGACTACTCGGACCTGCTCCGGCTCAGGGCCAGCAACGGGCGAGGTCTGGACTCTGGCTTTGGGGTCTGCGCCGACCTCTTCGTCTAACACGTCGGCCGGCAGGGCCAGCATTACGGGACCCGGTCGGCCCGAGGTTGCGATCCTCAGGCCCCTCGCGACGAACTCGGCGAGTCGGTCGGCGCGGTTTACCGTTGCGGACCACTTCGTGATCGGGGCGTAGAACGCGGGAAGGTCGACCTCCTGGAAGGCCTCCCTGCCGAGAAAGTCGGTCTCCACCTGTCCCAGCAAGACGAGCATCGGCGACGAGTCCTGCATCGCGGTGTGGACCCCGATCGAGAGGTTGGACGCGCCCACGCCCCGCGTCGCCATCGCCACGGCGGGCATTCCGGTCAGCTTGGCGTCCGCCTCCGCCATAAAAGAAGCGCCTGACTCGTGGCGGGTCGAGATCAGGGCCAGTTCCGGATGCCGCTCGGCCGCGTCCAAGATCTCGAGAAAGCTCTCCCCGGGCACGGTGTACAGGCGCCTGACCCCGGCCCGCGCCAGCACCTCGGTCGCGACAAAACCCGCCTTGCTCGTACCACTATCCGCCATCTGCCCTCCGAACGATACTGGCCCATCTGGGCCGTCTTCCCGACACCCCTTACATCCTACACGTTTGCCCCTCTGGGGTCGCGGAAGACCAAGCCAGGGCATATAGTGTGTCGGATGAGGAGGAGGTTCTGATGGGTTCGGACGTGATGGTTGTGGGATGCGGTGTGATTGGGCTGACGACTGCGATCTCCCTGCGGGAGGCGGGCCTAGACGCCAACATCGTGGCTGCCGAGTTGCCGGAGACCACGACCTCCAGCGTGGCGGCGGCGATCTGGTACCCGTACAAGGCTTACCCAGAGGACCGCGTGCTCCTCTGGGGACGCACGACGTACGAGGTATTCGAGGAGCTCTCTGAAATCCCAGAGACCGGCATCCTCATGCGCGAGGGCGTGGAGATCTGGCACGAGCCGGCCCCCGAGCCCTGGTGGGCTGACGCGGTGCCTAAAGTCCGTCGCTGCCGCGAAGACGAGCTACCACCGGGCTACCGCGACGGCCACGCCTTCACCGCACCCGTGGTCGAGATGCCGGTGTACCTGCCATACCTGATGAACCGCTTCGCCGCCTCCGGGGGAAGCGTGCAACGGCGTACCCTATCCTCGCTCGACGAGGTGGCCGGTGAGGCCCAGGTGGTCGTCAACTGCGGCGGGCTGGGGGCCCGAGATCTCGTAAACGACGCTTCCATGCAGCCGATTAGGGGCCAGATAGTCCGCGTCCGCAACCCCGGCCTGGAGCGTTTCGTCCTCGACGAAGAGAACCCACAAGGGGTCACCTACATAGTCCCCCGCTCTCACGACTGCATCCTCGGCGGAACCGCCGACGAGGGAGAATGGGACCTCGAGCCCGACCCCGAAACCGCGGAAGGCATCCTAAGCCGCTGCACGCGATTGGAGCCGCAACTGGAGGACGTCGAAGTACTCGAACACAAAACAGGACTCAGGCCTGGCCGCGCAGCCGTACGCCTCGAACGGCAAGAAGGCCCGAACGGCGTTCCCCTCATCCACAACTACGGCCACGGCGGATCTGGCATCACCCTCTCCTGGGGCTGCGCCAAAGAAACCCTCCGGATAGCACTTCAGCACCTCAGCACTTCAGCAGGTCAGCAAGAACGTCCGTAGCGTCCGCCACCAACCACGAACCCGCCTTGCAAGACGCCATCTTGAGATAGTTAACCGGCTAACTACCTAATACGAAGCTTGACGTGCCTACTAGCTGAAATGCTGACGTGCTGACAATCGCCCGCGCCGGGCCGGGCGGCGGGGCTCTCCAAGTTCGGCTTCGAGGCCTGACTCGGCCTCCGTCTTTAGTGGTCTCAGCCTCTTGCTCACGCGTTTTTCCATGCTGCACCTTACGGGGTGGTAGCCCCGCTCTTCGATCTCGGCTGAGAACTCGGAGCAGAGTTCTCCCGCCTTGCTCTGGAAGGCTTGATCTTCTTGCGGTTCCCTTCCATGAGCCACATGGAACGGGGTAGGTACTGCTTGGAGAACTCGTCGAGTAGGAGGTCGACCCGCTCTCTGCGCTCCAGTTCGTCGGGGTCATAGATTTCCCCGTATAGGGCAGCCCAACCCACGAAACCCCGGTAGAGTTTAGTGAGATGCTCCCGGATCTCTGCGACCGCCGACTGGCGCCGCTCGACCTGTGACCTCTCGACCTCTATCGTCCTCAACACTGAACCCCTCCGGCACGAACTCTACCCTACACTGCGCCCGCAACGCGATGGGCGCAAGCGCGTAATATGGCACAACACAGGCAATTTGTTCGGTGCCAGCACCCGCACCTCGCCCCCCGCAGGCGCGTAGACTCGGACTGCGAACCGGGAAAGGTTTCAGAGTCTGGGTCGGCGCGTTGTTGCCGGCGCTGTGCTATTTTTTTGGCCGGCTGCCGGCAACAAAGGAGAGATGGCGAACGTGGTGCTGGTACATGGAGCCTGGTGTGACGGGGCCTGGCGCTCGTTGCCGTCCACGTTCTTGATTAGCGAGGCGTGACCGGACGGTGCACCCGGAAGCCCAACGTTTCAAGGCTAAGCGGATCGGGGAAGACGGTCCTCTTTCCTTCTGGTCACGCCTCGCTCGTGTCCCACCCACGCGAGGTGGCCGGCTCGGGTTTGTCTCACGCCCTATTGTCGCCTCAACGTGGTAACGGTGGCCGGAGCCACCACAAGGAATCGGGGTAACACCATGAGTGAGAAGTTGCTACTGGGCATAGATCTGGGAACCATGAGCTCGAAGGGTGTTCTCTGCAGGCCCGACGGTGAGGTCGTAGCGATGACCGAACGGCCACACGACGTGTCGATGCCCTGTCCCGGCTGGGTCGAACACGACGCCGAAGAGATCTGGTGGAAGGACTTCAAGGCGGTCTGCTCGGAACTTCTGGAAGAGGCCGAAGGTACGGTCGCCGCGGTGGGTGTAAGCGGTATCGGACCCTGCTTTCTAGCCGCCGGGAAGAATGGTCAGCCGTTGCGGCCCGCGATCCTGTACGGTGTAGACACCCGCGCCGCAAGAGAGGTGGACGAGCTCACCGAGGCTTACACGGAGGAGAAGATCGTGGACCGTTGCGGCAACCCCCTGACCTCGCAGTCGGTGGGACCCAAGATCGCCTGGCTCCGGCGCAACGAGCCTGAGGTCTGGGAGCAGACCAGATACTTGTTTATGGCCCACACCTTTGTCGCCTTCAGGCTGACCGGCGCGTACGTCCTCGACCACCCGGCGGCCGGAATGTGCGAGCCGCTCTACGACCATAAGAATCGTCGTTGGATTGCGGAGTGGTCCGAGGAGGTTGCCCCGGGTCTGGAGCTTCCAGACCTGCGCTGGCCGGCGGAGATAGCGGGTGAGATCACGCAGGAGGCCGCCGAGACTACGGGGCTCCCCGCCGGTATCCCCGTGGCGACTGGAACCGTGGATGCCTGGTCGGAGGCCGCGAGCATCGGCGTGCGCGAGCCAGGCGATCTGATGGTCATGTACGGCACGACGGCGCTCACCATGGAGATAGTCGGCAAGCCGCTTCCGTCGCCGAACCTCTGGAGCACCGCCGGGCCCCTCTCCGACACCGACGTCCTGGCTGGCGGCATGGCCACGTCGGGGGCGCTTACGGAGTGGGTCAAGAAGCTGTCGGACGGCCGATCTTTCGCGGAGCTTACGCAGGAGGCCTCCAGGGTGCCGCCCGGCTCGGAGGGACTCATTGTGCTGCCTTACTTCGCCGGGGAGCGTAACCCCATAAGCGATCCCAACGCGCGAGGCGTGATCTGCGGCCTTACCCTCCGCCACTCCAGGGGCCACCTCTACCGGGCCATGCTCGAGGCAACCGCCTTCGGCATCAGGCATCTCCTTGAGGCCGTGCACGAGGCGGGCGGCGAGGCCAGGCGGCTCGTCGCCGTGGGCGGCGGCACGAAGGGCGGGCTCTGGCCCCGGATCGTCTCCGACGTTATCGACGAGCCGCAAGAGCTGCCCAAGCAGACCATCGGTGCCGCCTACGGCAACGCCCTCCTGGCCGGCATGGGAAGCGGCATACTAGAATCAGGCACCGACTGGACCTCCATAGCCGAAACCATCGAACCCAACCCTGACAACCGCGCAATCTACGACGAGCTGTACAAACTCTACAAAGACCTCTACCCCGCCACGCGTGAGACTGTCCACGCCCTGGCCGCCGTTCAGACACAGGGCGACTACTAAAGCACTTCAGCATTTCAGTTACAGCGGGTTTCAGTGAACATGAGCCGCATTGCATGATGCGCGTCGTGTGCGAACTAGATGAGAGGTTTGCCTGACTTGCCGGAGTAACCTCGACCTGCGGGTGCAGGTCAGTATCGATGCAACCCGCTGTAGTCGGGATTTCTTGCCAGGCCGATGATGCGTGGATACCGACGTCATGACGGAGGTCGCCGTCGCACGGTCCGCTCCCTCTACCGCTGGATTCCCGCTTGCGTGGCAATGATGTAGGATGAGGTCCTTGCCATCGAACCCGAACCAGCACAAACGCACCTGGCATCGGGCCCCGGGATCAAGCTGAAACGCTGACTGGCTGAAATGCTGAAGTGCTGACCTAATTCATGAGCATCCCGCCGTTCACTTCGATGATCTCGCCCACGACGGAGTCGGCCTGCGATGACGCCAGGAAGAGGACCGCGTCGACGACCTCTTTGGGGGCACCCCCCTGCCGAGCGGAATGCTCCGTACAGCCCTGCCCTCTTTTCGTCAGTGGTGAATTCGTCGTGGAACGGGGTGTCGATGTCGCCTTAGGCGACCCCGTTGACCCTTATGCCATCGGCCACGAGGCCTTTGGCTATGGCCCGTGTCAGGGTGCTGACCCCTCCCTTGGCCGTCGAATAGGCTAAGGAGCTGGGGCTGCCCTCGTCCCTGGCGGAGGCTGAGGTCATGTTTATGATCCTTCCGCCGCCCTGCTGCTTCATGATGGGTAGCACGGCCTGCGAGCATAGGTAGACGCTCCTCAGGTTCACGTCCATTACGCGATCTCGAACGTTCTCGGTCATCTCGGACAGGGTAGCCCTCTCGACCATGGACCCCGCGTTGTTTACGAGGATATCTATGCGCCCGTAATGCTCCTCTATCTCCTGGGAAAATTGCTTGTCGCCTACTTGATAGGACACTACCCTTCGTTAGCCGTCGGAGCAGGCTTCGTCTGCCCGTAGCCGGAGATCTTGGCCGCCACCTCTTCGACCTGCTCCGGGGTGAGGAGCACGGGCTCCCCGACGACCCTCGTGCGGTAGTAGATCTCGGCCATCTCCTCGAGCACCACGGTCCGGGAGAACGCCTTCTGGGGGCTGTCCCCGACGGTGATGGTGCCGTGGTTTTGTAGCAGGCACGCGTTGTGACCCTCCCCCAGGGCCTCGGCGGCGTTGTTAGCGAGCTCTTCGGTGCCGTAGGTGGCGTAGGGAGCGATGGGGATCCGGCCGTCCTCGGAGAGGGTGGTGAGCATGTAGTGGACTGGGGGTAAAGTCCATCCCAGGCAGGCCAGCGTGGTGGCGAAGACGGAGTGGGTGTGGACAACGGCTCCCACCTCGGGACGGACGCGGTAGATCCCCGTGTGCATCGGGGTCTCGGTGGAAGGCCCCAACGAACCCTCCAGAATCTCGCCTTCCAAGTCGACGAGCACGAGGTCCCCGGGCTCTAGCTCCTCGTAGTCGATGCCACTCGGGGTCACTAGAATGTCGCCCTCGGGGGTGCGGGCGCTGACGTTGCCCGAGGTCCCCGTCACGAGGCCGGATTCGATCAACTGCTTTGCGACGCGGGACACCTCCTCCCGCAGCTCGCGATGGTTCATGCGGACTCCCCGTTCGGGGGGTGAATTTCGTACTTTATCCCCTCCTGCCGGCCGTGTTGTTCCAGGGCCTCTACGAGGTCTTCAAGCGGCCTTTCGCCTGAGATGAAAGGCTCGGGGTCCACCATCCCGGTCTTCAACAGGTCGAAGGCGACCTGCACCGTGTAGGGGGTATGGTGGAAGATGCCCCTGAGGGTGATCTGGGAATAGTGCAGCAACACCGTGTCCACCTCGAAGTTGGTCCCTGAAGGCGCCCCTCCGAAGAGGGTAACGTCTCCCCCCTTGCGGACCATCTGCAGCGCCTGCTCCCACAGCTCGGGCAAACCGACGGCCTCTATCACGCGGTCTGCGCCCCGACCTTCGGGCGTCCAGCCGCGTACGGCCCCGGTGGTGTCTACTCCTTCGGCGGCCTCTACCGTCTCCTCGGCGCCCAACTCTCTGGCGACGGCGAGCCTGTCGCTGCTCTTGTCGACGCAGACCACCCGTGCTCCGCGTTCCGTGGCCAGGCGGACGAACATCAGGCCGATCTGACCAGCCCCGATAACCGCCACTGTGTCACCCATCGCGACGGGGGTGCGCACCATCCCGTGCACGGCGCAGGCGAGGGGTTCCAGCAGCGCCGCCCGGCTGTACTCGACGCCATCCGGGATCTCGTAGAGGTTTTGCCCCACTATCCTGGACGGCACCACGATGTACTCGGCGAAGGCACCGTTGAGGAAGGCGAGGTTCTCGCACATGGACTGATCCCCGACCTTGCAGTAGTAGCAACGGTTGCACGGCGCGGAGTTCGCCGCCACCACCCGCGTGCCCGGCCGCCAACCCTCGACCCCCTCACCGAAGGTCTCGATGGTCCCCCCAAACTCGTGGCCGAACGGGGATGGGATCTCCGTGATCAGGGTCGGGTGGCCGCGCTTGTACGTCTTGACATCCGTGCCGCAGGTCAGGGCCGCCCCTATTCGCACCAGCACCTCACCCGGCCCCGGCTCCGGTACGGGCACCTCTTCCACCCTGACGTCGCCGGGCTCGTAGAACATCGCTGCCCTCAAAGAAAGCCACCTCCCCATCAATGTTCCCAACCATCACTACCGCAAGACAAGTCTAGCAAGCGACGCCAGGCGTGTGCGAACTCCGCCGGGCGGCGCGGAACGTCGGGATGCTATAGTGCTGCGCTGGGGAACAACCGAGGTGTTGGGTGTAGTCTGAATGCGTGACCCTGGGAAGGTTGGTGCGAGGATGAAGCTGGGTTCTGGTAAGTATGGCTGCTGAGCGATACGTCATCGGGATCGACTGCTCGACCACGGCGACGAAGGCCGTCGTCTGGGATGAGAGGGGCAACTCCGTGGCGGAGGGAAGGGCGGCCTTCCCGCTGGAGGCGCCCCGCCCCGGCTGGTACGAGCAGGACGCCGAGGAATGGTGGAGGTCCGTAAAAACGGCCCTCAAGGAGGCCGCAGCGAGGGTGGATACGGCTCGCATCAGGGCCGTGGGCTTAACGCACCAGCGGGAGAGCTTCGTCTGCACGGACGAAGAGGGCCGCCCCTTGAGGCAGGCGATTCTCTGGCTGGACGCCAGGTCTTACAGGGAGGTAGATCAATACGGGTCAGATAGGTTCCACGAGATAACGGGCAAGCCCCCGAGCATGACCCCGGCCCTCTACAAGCTGTTCTGGCTGCGCGCAAACGAGCCCGAGATGCTGGCTCGGACATCCAGGGTGCTGGACGTGCACGCGTTCCTCGTCCACCGGTTGACGGGTGAGTGGCGCACGAGCTGGGCGTGCGCCGACCCTCTAGGTCTGTTGGACATGCGGACCTTCGACTGGTCGGACGAGATACTCGGGGAGGTCGGCCTGGAGAGGGGACAGCTCGCCGAGTTGTCCCCTCCCGGCTCGGTCGTTGGCGAGCTGGGTGACGACGTGGCACGTGAGACAGGGCTTCCGCCGGGATTGCCGGTCGTCGGCGGAGCCGGTGACGGGCAGGCCGCCGGCCTCGGGGCGAACGTGACTGAAGCCGGGCGGGCGTATCTGAACCTGGGTACGGCGCTCGTCTCTGGCACCTACAGCGACGATTACGCCTGGGGCCGCGAGTTCCGCACCCTCTCGGGCCCGATCCCGAAGACCTACGTACCAGAGACCCTTCTGCGCGGCGGGACCTACACCATCGACTGGTTTGTGGATAACATCGGCGGCATCAAACCCTCGGACCTGGGCCTGGACTTGAGCGCCGAGCAAGTTCTCGAGGCGGCGGCTGGCCAGATCCCTCCAGGCGCGGAAGGGCTGCTCCTGTTGCCTTACCTGAACGCGGCGTCCACGCCTTACTGGGACTCGCAGGCCAGGGGCGTTCTGTTCGGGTTACGGGGCACGCACAACAAGGGCCACGTCTACCGGGCTGTCCTCGAAGGGCTCGCCTTTGAGCAGCGCGTGGAGACCGAGGCCATGGAGAAGGGGCTCGTACAGCCCGTCGAAACGTTCTTCGCCATGGGTGGAGGGTCGCGGAGCCCACTGTTCTGCCAGATGATCTCCGACATCACCGGAAGGCCGGTGAAGGCGTGCAAGGAGTCAGAGACCACCTGCCTCGGGGCCGCGATGATGGCGGCGGCCGCCACGGATGACCCCGGCGAACTCCGGGAAGTGGCCGCTACCATGTCCGGAGAGGGAGCCAGCTACGAGCCGGACGAGGAGAGGTTGGCCTTCTACGACCGAATTTACAACGATGTCTTCAAGGAACTGTACCCTCGCCTCTCAGAGCTCTTCCCCGAGCTAGCCGAAGCCGTCGAGGGCCAGGCCGAGCGCCCGAATTAGCCAGTTGGGAACCACGACCTGGCCACCGTGGCGACCGAACCCGACCTGCTTGTTGGGGAGGCGCTCAGCGGCGTCGGGCGCGCACGCGTTGAGGGCGGAGCCAGCGGTGCTCGGAGCATTACTCGCCTCCCGGCGCGACGCTTCCGGCGCGGCGTTTCCTGCGGGACGATCAATCCTCTCTGCTCCCTTCGGTACATCCCGTACTCCGGCACCTTCTTGCTGACGGCGCTGGCCCTAATCCTAGGTCTGCTGGTCTCGACCAGGCTCGACGGCACACCCGAAGAACAGCAAACCGGGTAAAGCCCTTCGAAAAGAGTCTATTCTTCCGCGAACCGCCGTTGGGCCTCTTACCGACCTACGTCTTGGCACGCACCGCCACGAACGAGTCGTAGTCGACGCCTTCGCTGGTCCGGGGCGCGAGCTCGGCGTCAAGCCCGACCTCCCGGAACAATCGCAACCACGTAGCGCGCGGGAACAACCCCTCGCGGTGGAGGTCGTGGACGACGCGCACGTTTCCGTCGGTCTCGCGCAGCATGAACGCGTAGTGCACGGTGTAGGTAGTCCCGCCAGGCTCGGGAGGTAGCGTCCACTCCAGGTAGCGCGCCTGCCTTCCCGTTTCGTCCTCACCGCCGCCGTGGTCGGTGGCCACGGAAAACGACTCACCGGTCGCGTCCAGCGCGACGAGCGCCACGCCGCCGGGTGCAAGGTGGACGGCGACGGTTTCGAGGGCGGCGCGCAGGTCGTCTTCGGTGGTCATGTACATGACGGCGTCGTGGACGAAAACGGCGTCGAAGGTGCGCCCCAGGCGCACGTGGCGCATGTCGCCTGGTAGATGTTCGCACTCGGGGTTTAGCCTGCGGCTAAGCTCTCGCATCCCGTCCGCGGGCTCGACGAGGGTCATACGGAAGTTGCGCTTCATGTGCGAGGCGTTGTTGCCGCCTCCGCTACCGAGCTCCAGCACCTCGCGGACCGGACGTTGCGCCGGGGCCCGGATCATCTCCACGTACAGACCAGCCTCCTCGGCGTACTCTGTAGGCGGTGAGATGACCGGCCACCAGTCGACGACGTCGTCGTAGAGTCGCTCCGTCACGAGTAGGTTCCTTTCTCCATATGTCGCCTGTTTACCGTTTCTTCGAGCTGGTAGAGAGCATCGACGGCAATTTGGGCGAGGATCTCCGTCCCCGGTTTTAGCGCCGCCTCGTCGATATCGAAGCGCGAGTCGTGAAGACGGCTCTTCTCCGAGCCGTTCGGGGAGGCGCTCCCGAGCCGGAAGTAAGCACCGGGGTACTCGAGCAGGAACCTACCGAAGTCCTCTCCTCCCAGGGAGGGATCTATCTCGGGCGTTGCCTCGGGACCTAGAAGGTCCTGCGCCGTCTTGCGGACGCGCTCGGCCCATTCCGGGGTGTTCACGGTCGCCGGGTAGCCATCCAGGTACTTGATGCGGGTTGCGGCCCCCATCGACTCGGCGACGCCGCGCACGATCGCGTGGAAGCGTTCTTTCACCCTCTCTTTGATGTCGGGCGAGAAGGTGCGGATCGTACCCTCCAGCGTCGTCCTCTGGGCGACGGCGTTGTAGCGGGTTCCGCCCCGGATCTTACCCACCGTCAGTACCGCGGAGCGGAGGGGGTCCACATCCCTGCTCACGACCGTCTGCAGGCTGTTGATGACCTGGTTGGCCACCACTATCGCGTCGATGCTCTGGTGGGGTTTGCTGGCGTGCCCGCCCTCACCTTCGATGGTCACCTTGAAGCGGTCGGAGGCGCCCGTTATCGCGCCACTGCGCACGCCGACCCGCCCCACGGTTAGCTCGGGCGAGACGTGCTGGGCAAAGATGATGTCGGGACGATGCTCTTCGAATACACCATCCTTCATCATCTGCCTCGCCCCGCCCGTGGGCGAGGCCTCCTCCGCCGGCTGGAACACGAGCAGCACGCGGCCGGGCAGCTCGTCCTTCACGTCGTCTAGCAACCATCCGGCCCCGACCAGCATCGCCATGTGGGCGTCGTGCCCGCAAGCGTGCATCACGCCCTCCACCTCGGAGACGAAGCCGTGGGCGTTCTCCTCCTGTACGGGTAAGGCGTCCATGTCCGCCCTCAGGGCCACGATCTTGCCCGGACGTCCCCCCTCCACCACGCCGAGCACGCCCGTCCCGGCGTAGCCCGTGGTAGAGGGGATGCCGCGCTCGTCCAGCTTCTCTTGCACCGTCTCGGAGGTGTCGTGTTCCTCCCCGCTGAGCTCGGGAAACCGGTGGAGGTGGCGCCGGAGAGCCAGGATCCGCTCCCGGTACGCCCCGCTCTTGCCTTTGAACGCCGGCTTCATCTGTGCCATCCCACTGTAGTAGTATCGACCGTAGCCGATTGTATAGGATGAAGGGAGCGCTTTGCTGCACAGCAACCCCGTCGCTCTCTGGGCGGTTGCCCCGGTCCGTCTCCACCGCCCTCGAGCGGGTATTCGTCGTGCGGGGGGACTTCAAAGTCTTTCACGAACCCTTCTCGGTCTACTACTCGCCCGAGCGCCGCAGCGACCGGTTCGCCGAAACAGGGGCGAACCAGAAGTACGGGTACAAGGAGGTCCTGGATCTGATGCTCGCGGTCGAGGAGAAGCCGGTCTATTTCAAAGACATGGCTTACCATGTGGCCAGCATTATGAGCGGGGAATTCGTCTCGCGGTTCACCAACACGTTTATTATCCGGGATCCCGCGCCGGTAATTGCCTCGCTCTACGGGTTCTGGCCCGACTTCACCCTGGAGGAAACCGGCTACGAGCAACAGCACAGGCTTTTCAGACTAGCCGTTGAGAACGGGGGAGATCCTGCGGTGGTTGACGCCGCGGATCTGACCGCGGATCCCGAAGGCACGATCCGGGCCTACTGCGAGAAGCTCGGCGTACCGTTTATGCCCGAGTCCCTTACCTGGGAACCGGGTGATGTGCTAGGGTGGGAGATGGGGACTGGGTGGCACGAAGAGGCGCAGGAGAGCACCGGCATCAAGAGCCAGCCGCTCGAAGACGACACGGAAGTGCCGGCAGGCCTAGAAGGCGTCTATGAACGCTGCCTTCCGTACTACGCAGAACTCCGCGAGAAGCAGCTGCGGCCCGCCGGATAAGCCCCGATCAGTCGGGGTTTTTCCTCACCACCAGGACCGGGCAGTGTGCTGGACCACGGAGTCCGAGACGCTGCCCAGGAGCGTGCGACGCAGGCCGCCCAGGCCGCGGCTCCCGATAACGATAAGTTCCGCGCCCAGTTCCTCGGCGAGCTCCAAGATCTCGGCGTCCGGGCGTCCCCTCCTCAGGTGCGCCCGCGTGACCCCCGCGCCTGCTCTTCCAGGATCCGCTGCGCGTCCTGCCGGACCACTTCGAGACGGGAGGTATATCCTCGCATCTCCGGATGGTAAATCGTCGGAACGAAACCGACGTGGACTACGTGTAGCTCCGAGCCCACCTTCGCTGCGAGGTTTGCCGCCATCCGGTCCACCTCTTCGGCCTGCGGGCCACCGTCCACGGCTGCCAGTATCTTCTCCGGAAGGCCATCCATCTCTCGTTCCTTTCCTCGCCGTCCGAGACAAAATACGGCCGGAAGGGCCGCGTGCCCTGAGCCAATTTGACAGTTTGCCAGGGCAAGATTGGCCATTCCTACCGGTTGTGCGCCCC
>Ga0126314_10000789_pt1 | contig 15073 bp, 11 predicted proteins | sample Plot105B_FD_92535 | JGI IMG/M metagenome (GOLD analysis project Ga0126314, IMG submission 92535) | Serpentine soil microbial communities from UC McLaughlin Reserve, CA, USA - Plot105B | ecosystem: Environmental > Terrestrial > Soil > Grasslands | place: USA: UC McLaughlin Reserve, Lake County...
ATCGGAGTCCCGATCACGCTCTCGGGCCTGACAGACGCGCGAGCCAGGTTCGGACTTTCCGATGATTTCGAGCGCCCTGAGGACGGTGCCAACCCGCTCACGCTCTTCAGGGCGCTCGAGCACATATACAGCAACGGCGCCGCGTCGGTGATGGCGGTCAGGGTAGCCGGGTCGAGCCAATCCAGCGCAACGTTCGCCGTACAGGATGCTGACGGGCTGAACGTCGCCGTTCTGAGTGCGCAGACGCCTGGCACGTGGGCGAACAACATCAGGATCCAGATAGATCCGGCGGAGGACCCGTGCAGGGTCGAAGACGAGACCCATACCGAGGACTTCGACCAACTGGGGTACGGGGCGATCAGGCCCTCGCCGGAGAACCGGATCCGCATCACCAGGGGCGCGACCAGGCGGACGGAGACGCCTGACATCGTCTACAGGAGGATCGTCCGAGACGAAGAGGTCGCCAGGCGCAACAACCGTTTCTTCCTCGCGAGCGTGGACGAGGATTCGCCCGTCGTGGTGGAGCCCGACATCAACGTGATCCGCGTGCTCGACGCCGACGGAGAGGTGGTCAGGGAGTACGGCGACGCCGACATCCTCTACGGCGCCGGGGCGGCGCCGGGCGAGGGCGAGGTCAGGGTCGACACCACAACCGGCGAGTTGACGTTCGAAGCCAACGAGGTTCCCTCGGGCACCGAGACGGTCGTGGCCACCTACGCCCTGGATCACCCCGAGCCGGAATCGGGACAGGTGCGCCTGACCGCCTGGGACGGCACCCTCGACTTCGCGGAAGACGAAGCTCCGGATGCGGCAGAGGGAGACACGCTCGCCGCCTCCTACCTGATCGAACCCGAGGCGTGTGTGCAGGTAACGTTGACGTACGGGCCCGTCATCGAGCGCTACACGGTGCCTGACGGCAACCTGCTCGCGTCGCAGGTCAACAGCTCGTCCACCCTCGTTTCGGCCGAGGCTGACGGCACCAACGGAGACAATCGTCCGCAGACGGGCGTCGACGCGTATTTCGGGACGGGCGTGAACGTGCCCGGGAGCAACGGCGCCGAGGCCGGTCGGGACGAATACACGCTCGGGCTGGAAGCGCTCGCGGACAGGCTCGTCAACATCGTGGTCCTGGCCGGCCAGGACGCGGGGACGATGGGCTCGGCGCTCCTGGGTCATCTGAACTCGACCGAGCAGACCGACTACGAGCGCATCGGCGTTATCGGGGCGCCGGGGGAGAGCACCGCCGATTTCCTCGGGCACAGCATGGCCGACGACCGCGTGATACTCGTTTCGCCGGGCCTGCGGGACCCGGGCGGGACGATACTTCCTCCCGCATACACCGCCGCTGCGGTTGCAGGTTTGATCTCCTCCGTTCCGGTGCAGACCAGCCTGACCAACAAGACGCTCAACGTGTCCGGGCTGTCCACAAGGTTCAACCGGGGCGAACAGGGACAGCTGATCAGACGCAACGTCCTCGCCGTCATCGAGCGCGACGGCTTCAGGGTGCTCAAGGGCGTCACCACCGAAGGAGAAGGAGCGCCCTTCTCCGCCATCCCCACGCGCCGGATCGTGGATTACGCGAAGTACGGAGTCCGCTCCGCGGCCAATCCCTACCTTGGCCGGCTGAACAACGTGCGCGTCCGCGCCGCCCTGCAATCCACGCTGGACGCGTTCCTCACCCGCATGGTCGAGGACGAGGCCCTGACCGGCTACGAACTGCAGGTGACGGCCACACGAGCCCAGGAGATCGCCGGAGAGGTCAGCGTCGTGATGACCCTCCAGCCGACCTTCAGCATAGAGTTCATCAGGGTGGTCATGAACCTGAGCTAGCGCTGCAGCCAAGCCTTTGGAGAGGAGTGATAATTCATGCCGAACGATGTCTTTCGGGCGATAGACGCCACGCTGGTGCTTGGCGTGGAAGACGCCAGCCTGCCGGAGGGCACGGTCGCCGACGCCCTGGTCTCCGAGTACGATCTGAGCAACACCGTGGGCCGTCTTCACCAGGTGACCGTGTCGGTTCTCAGCGACGTTCAGCCGTTCTACGAGATAGGACGCCGCTATCCCACCCATCTGCGCCCCGGCGTGGTGCGCGTCTCCGGCATGGCCGAGAGGGCCCACGTCAACGGCGCGCTGCTACGGCTCCTGCTCGGAGAGGGTGCGCTCAGCCCGCCCGGAGCCTCAAACTTCGTCCAGCCGGCCTTCAACATCGTAGCCAGCCTCCAGGACCCTGCGCGTCCCGACCAGACGACCAGGATCACCGTGTTCGGTACGAAGTTCGACGGGTGGAACTACCACGTCGCCACAGATGACAGCTTCGTGATGGAGCACGTGACGTTCCAGGCGCTGCGCATAGCGTTCGAAGAGAGCTAGCGAACAAACCCCATCGGAGGAACCGGCGACCAGATGGCCCATGCCGAAACGCAAACCGTACTAGACGCCCAGGATCTTCTGGCCGGCAGCACCATCACCCACGACGTTCGGGTGCCACCGGAGATCCTGACACCCGGAGCAGAGGTGCTCGATGAGGGCGGGGTCGTCCGGATGAGGCCGCTGAACGTCGCGGTTCTCACGCTCGTCTCCCGCGCGGCGCGAGAGGACCCGAGCCTCATACCCCTGCTCATGATCAAAGAGTCCCTCGTCGAGCCCGTCCTCGCGCTCGACCAGATTCGCCAGATGCATGCGGGGCTGGTCTATTTTCTGGCCGAGAGGGTCAACGTGATCTCGGGGCTCGGGAGGGATGACGAAGCGCTCGAAGGGACGGCGAACTCGCCGCTGGGGCAGACCCACATCTTGCTTGCCAGGCATTTCGGTTGGACACCCGAGCAGGTAAGCCAGCTTACGCCCGGACAGGTCGCCGTTTACCTCGCCGGCGTGGCAAAGCTTCTACGATTGGAAGAGGAAACCGGCGGATGACACAGGATCCTATCCAGCCGCTCGCCGATATCGGGCGGCGGGTGCTGCGGATTGCACGGTATCTCGCTATGCCCCCTGTTCCGGACGAGCAATCCTACGAAAGCCGGTTGCGCGACCCTGTGGTGGCCCTGTCTGGTATCTGCGATGAGTTGCTAAGGCTCGCTGCGGCACCGGTCGCAGCAGAGCCTGAGAACCTTCCCGATGCATCGGGCAGCCGTTCTGTCCCCACGCTGAACCCGGGCTCTGCTATTCCCACTTTCTCGCGCACTGGTGCGGCGGGAATTCCCGCAGACAGGCGCGATGAGGCCACAGATTCACGTAAGGAGAATCAGACCACGGAGCGGCCCGGCCCGGCAGGAGCAGGCCTCGACTTCACGTCTCCCTTCGAGGAGGTTCGTCGGTCGATAGACGATCCTGCCCCGTTCCCGGACGAGCCGGGCTCCCGCAAACCAGGGGAGGCGGCCGCTTCCCGAGAGACTGGCGGATCGGCACCGCAGACGGGAAGTCCAGCGGCGCCGCCACTCAGGACGCCGATAGATGGATACGATCTCTCGGCCCGGCAGACTGCGAGACGCACACCTCGTTCGCGTGACATGAAGCACCCGGTAGAACCGTTTCCCACCCGACAGCCTCCCACCAAAAATACCCCTACCGAACAGCCCCCTGCGGGGCAGCCCCCTACCGACGAGAGTCAGGTAGGATCGGACGGCGAACTCTCCACGGAGGAGCGCAGCAGAAAAACGCGGCCTCCTGCCCGGCGGGAGTGGCCTGAGACCGGGCAGACAGAATTGCCTTCGGACGCGCGAACGTCTGACTTGCCTGTACAAGCGGAGAACGATCCAGCACGAGGAGCCGGTGGATCAGAGGTCCCGCTCCAAGGCTCCAGGCTCACTGGGAGCACTGAGCGTCTGGCGGCGATGCTCCGCTCTCACGTCGCGCAGCCGGAACCCGTCACCAGAGCGGCCGAAAAGGAAAGTCAGGAAGGCGAGGATGTCTTTTCGGGCCGGCAGGAAGACGACGAACGCGACGCCTCCCGCATCATGGACCAACCGGCACGGACGGCTGGCCCGGCAGGTGTAGAGGAGATCATGGAGAGGCTCGCTGACGAACTGGAGACCGAGTTCGTTCGGACCTACGGAAGTTCGGGGGGTTAGGCCGTGGCTGTCGAGCTTGGCGGTATCGTTCTGGAGCGCCTCACGCACGTGACGGTCGGCGAGCGCGCCAGGATCGTCCACCACGACGTTCCGGGGCTGAGTGGCGAGTTCGCCCAGACGCTAGGCAGGCTCGCAGTCGAGGTCTCTCTCCGCGGTATTTTCTACGGTCCCGGTGCCGTTGACGATCTGAACACGTTGCGCACCGCCTACCTGCAGCACGCGCCGGTCGACTTCTTCACAGAATCAGTTGGCGAAGGCTACTTCACGCAGGTGCTCATCTCGCGGCTTGAGATATCCCAGCGCGCTGGCTATCTGGACCAGTTCGACTTCGCCTGCGACGTCGTCGAGTACGTTGAGCCTCCCGAACCTGTGATCGTTGACCCTCTCGCCGCGCTCGATACAGGCCTCCTGGAAGATGCCGCCGCGTTCGTGGACGACGTGCAAAACGCGCTGGAGCAGGTCTCCCAGCTGGCCGATCTCCTCAGCACGCCCGCCTTCGGGAACCCCGTCGAGGCGTTGCCAGGGATAGAGAGCGGGTACGTGCAGGCTGCGAGCGAAGGGACAGCCGTGCTTGCTGAGATCAGGAAGCTGTTCTGATCATGGCCGACGGGATACTACAGCGGCTGCCGGATATCCAGTCCCTGCTGGAACGGCGAGGCGCGGCCGAGGGTCAGCTCGAAGGGCTCCTGGGCACATTCGCCTCTTTCGAGCCTGGCAACCCTTCCTCCCCGGTCGCCCCCGTGAGCTCCGTGCTGGTAGAGCTCGGCGCGAAGCTAGATATCGACACCTCCGGGCTCTCCACCGACCTTTCGTCGACGATCGACGTGATACGCAACGCTCTGCCACCAGGCACGCTCGAGTACGTCGAGTCGATCGAGGACGCCTACAATACAGCCCGCGGTCTGCTTCAGGGCAACGCCCTCGTCAAGGAGGTGGCCGCCGGGGGTGACCTCCAAGAGGTCGCGCTCGCCGTGATCGAGGAGGCGTTGGATCTCTTCGACCAGCGTATCGGCCAGCTGGGGGACGGCCTGATCGACGCGGAAACGCTGGAAGGGATCAGGGGCGTCTTCGCAAGCATCGAGGACTTCCGGTCCGACTTCCCGGCCCACCGCGAAGAGCTGCTGCCTTTCCTCACCGAGCACCTGATCGGCGTCCGTCCTGACCTCTTGAGCGGGCCTCTGGAACATCTCGACGAAACGTACGCCCTCCTCGCACCACTCGCCGACGAGGCGGTGAACCAAACACTGAACCCGGCGCGCGAGGCCCTCGCTGGGGCCTTCGCCGAGGTCCTGGCCACCGTGGAGGAGTTCGATCCTGCACAAGCCACGGCGTACGCCGAACTGGAGACGCGGCTCGCTGAACTCGAGTCGGCCATCAGAGCGATGGTCGCCGTGCTCACCCCCGTATACGGGCAACTTCAGACCCTGGTGGAGAGCCACGCCTGGGACGATGTCTTCTCGACCTACAGGACGCTGTTGCAGGGGATAACCTTCGATCCCCCGTTCACGGTGGATAGCGTCACGGACGAGATGGCCGAGGTGCTCGAACAGATACTGGCGCGGTTCTACATGACCTTCGGCGTCCAGGACCTCACCAGGCGCATCGAAGCCATCAGCGCGGTTATCCACGACACCTTCGCCGCCTCCCCACTCGGCCAGCTGCGCCAGACCATCAGGTCTTTTCTCGGAGACATCGAGAGCGTCATCGAGAACGTCCCTACGGCGGAGATCCAGCTTACGGTCGAGGCCATGCTGGAGCGGGTAGGCGACGAGCTCGAGGCGCTCGGCATCACCCAGATCAAAGAGAGTATCTCGGCGGCGCTCGATGAGGCTAAGAAGTTCGTCACAGACAACATCAATTCCGGGCTCACCGAAGGCGTGCAGGGTGCTGTGGAGCTGGTGGTGGCCAACGTCAAGAGCCTCGGGCTCGACACCCTGATCAGCGAGCTGACCGCGGCCGTGAACAAGCTCGATAGCCTGACCGCGGAGCTCCAGGAAGCCCTGGAAGGGCGCATGGAAGATTTGAGCAGCCTCCTCTCGCAGCTAGACACTTTGAGCTTCGAGCCGGTCAGCGATCAGGTCATCGCGGAGATCGACGAGCTACGGACGCGGCTCGAGGCGATCGACCCGAACACTCTCTCTGACGTGGAGAAGCTCGCCCTCAGGGCGGCGCTGGCACTGCTCGAAGAGATAGACCTGGAAGACCAGATCATCTCTGGTCTCAAACAGGGGTACAGGACGGCTGAGGGTGAGATCAAGGGGCTGCTGGACGAGATCACCGCGGCGCTCGAGCAACTGCGGGAGACGATCGAAGGTTTCGACCCTGGGCAGGTTCTCGGCCCCGTGGGTGAGGGGTTGGACGCCGCCGGAGCGGCCATCAAGAAGGTGAACGGCCAGGCGCTGGTGCGCCCGCTTCAGGAGCAGGTGGACGACCTGGTGGAGAAGCTGGAGGAGTTCTCCCCTGGACAGGTGCTCGACCCGTTGCAGGCTCCTTACGACACAATGATGGAGACGGTCAACCGCCTGGACCCGGCCCAATGGCTCGCCCCGCTCAACGAGCTTTACGAGCAGATCGACCACTTCATCGACCTTGTGGACGTGACCCCGCTGCTCGACGAGCTCGACCGGAAGCAGAGGGAGCTGCTCTCCAACATCCGCGCGGCGATCATGGACGCCCTTGACGCCATCGACCTGCCCGAGCCCTTTGCCAGCTTCTTCACGGGCATGCGCCCCTTTATGGAAGGCGTGACCGAGGCCATCTTCGGAGACCCGGACACGGAGCTCAAGCAGATCAGCACCAGGGTGAACACCGAGCTCTCGCTGCGCCGTCTCGCCGAGCCGCTTGACGCCGTTTTCGACGAGCTCGTCGGGATGGTAGGAGAGATTCCGCCAGACGATCTGACGGACGCGATGAACGCCGTGCGCTCGGGCCTCGGGTTTGGGCTAGAGGCACTCGACCCCGGTGCGGTCATCGGTGTCTTCCGCGAGGGACAGGCCAGGCTCGCCGGGCTGGATCCCAGAGCCCTGCTGGCGCCGCAGGCGCTGCCGACGCTAAAGCTCGCCTTCGAGGTCGAGGCAGGCGCTGCGCCGCCGGACCGGCAGGACGATGTGGCCTCAGTCTCGGCGCGTTTCGACGCGGTGATCTCGCTGGTCGCGCCAGGGATGGACGCGAGCCTTATCCAGCCCTTGATCGAGGCCCACGACGCGCTGGCAGGCGCGCTGCGCCGCAGGATCAACGCCCTCGACGCCTCAGGCGCCGTCGAAGCGTATACCGATCTGCGCAAAAGCCTCGACAGCGTGGTGCCGCCGTTTCTGCGCAGCCCGACCCCGCTGACGCACGACGAGATCATGGCGGGACTGAGGGCCATGCGGCCCTCCGTGAAGTTCGACAGGGTAGAGGAGGTCCTTGAGCGCTTCCTCCGGGAGATAAGCCCGATCGGAGAGGCGCTTGAGCCGGCCTTCAACAGCCTCTTCCAGGGCTTGCGCGAGGCTCTGATGTTCCTCAATCCCCTGGATCTGAAGGACGCTGTGGAGGACATCTACGAGGCCGTACGCAGGAAGGTGCGCGTCCTCGACCCCGACGCGCTCGCCGACGCCATACGAGAGAACGTCTTCGATCCCCTGACGGGAGCGCTGGACGACATAAACCCTGCGACGATAAAGGCCGAGATCGATGAGACCTACCGCGAGACGCTCGCCGCCGTATCCACGACGGTCAGGGAGGTTCTGGACGACATCGCAGGGGCGCTCGAAGAACAGCTCAAGGTTATGCGCGATGAGATTCAAAACCTCCTCGACGAGATCGAAGAGACACTGGGGAATACCGCGGGGCGGTTGAAGGAGGTCGTGGAGCGTCTGGAAGAGCTAGTTTTCGTTGAGCTGCTGGAGCGCCTGAAGCGCCTGATCGACAACCTTGGTCTGAGCTTCGACAAGGAACTCGACAGGGTGCGCAACGCGTTCGACGAGATGCTCGCAGCTATCCCGCTCGGGACATCCTCGGGCGGCGCATCGGGCGGGGTGGCGGCATGAGGAAGGAAGGCGGGGCCGGGCTCGCGGAGATCCCGAAAAGAGGAAGCACCGGACGACACGCGACGCGGGCCGACGGGACCCAACTGGGCGATGAGGCCGCGCGCCGCGTCGAAGCCTGGCTGCTGCACGACCGGCGGCAGCGCGAGGTGTTCGCCCCCTCGGGGCAGACCGAGGCCGTCGAGGAAGCTGGGGGCGCTCGCTTCGAGTACGCATACGACCGCCGCGGCGACCTCACACAGATCGTCGAGGCGAACGGGCGGTGCACCTCGTTCGAGTACGACGAGGGCCGTCGGCTCACGCGCGTGGCCAACCCCGATGGGACCTCGACCGGCTACGCGTACGCGGGAGACCGCCTCGCCAACGTGGATGACCGCGGCGTCGTGCGGCGCTTCGAGTACGACTCCGCAGGCAGGCTAGCCAGGATCAGGCACGGGAACGCCGGGGCCTCTGTCTACCGCTACGACGCGCAAGGGCGGGTCGTCGAAGCGAGAACGTCGACCGTCTCGACCGCGCACACCTACCATCAGGACGGCCAGATGGCGGCCATCCGCCAGAGCTACGACGGCATCGCCATAGAACTGCAACTGGAGTACGACTCCGCGGGCAGGCTCGCGGAGCTCAGGCTTCCGGGCAGCGAGACTCCGCTGCGCTACACCTGGGACAGGAAGGGGAGGCCGCACACCGTGGCGGTAGGCGAGGAGCCACTTGCCCGTTTCGAGTATCTAGACGGGCCAGTGCGCTCGCGCGTCCATCTCCGAAACGGGGTTGTGGAGGAGACCGGAGCCGACGAGGTGGACCGCCGTCCGGTCGAGTTGCGGATCTCGAACGACGGTGAGGTCCTCTTCGAGCGGGTGCACGCCTACGACCCTGAGGGCAGACTGGCCTCAGATGGGGCACGCAGCTACCAATACGATGCGCTGGACCGTCTGATCGGGGTGGAGGAGTCGGGACGGCGGTGGCGTTATCTCTACAATGAGCAGGACAACCGCGTCGAGGCTGAGGAACCCGGCGGCGCACACAGCTACCGCTACGACGCCGACAACCGTCTGGTTGAAATAGCCGGTGGCGACTCCTTCAGGGTCTCCTACGACGTTTTCGGGCGCCTCGTACGGAAGGGCACTCCAGCGGACCGATGGGCGTATCGCTACGACGATGCCGGACAACTGCTCGAGGCGCGCCACAGGGGACAATCCGTCGCGCGGTTCACCTATGACCACAAAGGGCGCCTGGTGGCGATGAGATCAGCGGCTCGCTTCGAGAGGTATTTCTACGGACCGGACGACCAGCTCGTCGCCGTCACAGACGAGAAAGGTTCCCCCCTGCGGCTGTACGTCTGGACGCCATTGGGGCTCGTGGCCGAGATTCACGGGAACACCGATGTTGGGAGCGTGTCCTTCCACCATCAGGATCACAGGGGGACGCGCCACCTCGTTACAGGCGAGGAAGGAAGGGTTGCCGCCAGGTGGGAGTACGATCCGTTCGGTGTGCCGTCGGGACCGACACAGCCGTACCTTCCGATGTTCGGCGGTAGGATCTGGTACCCCGAGGTAGGGTTGTACTACTACGGTGCCCGCTGGTACGACCCCGGCTTCGGCCGTTTCCTGACTCCGGATACGTACACGGGCCGTCCTGACGACGAGCGGCTCGTGCATCCCTGCCGTCCCTCCGGCTCGCAGGCTTTCGCCCGCTCCCAGATCCTGGCTGACTGGCTCAAGCAGCCGCGCGTGCGCAACCGTTACGCCTTCTGCGGCAACGACCCTGTCGGGAGGATCGACCCGAACGGCCACTGGTCGTTCGGAGGAACGCTGCTCTCGATACTGGGTGCCATCTGGACGCTGCCGAACACCCTCTTCGGGCTGTTCCTGGAGATCACCTGCCTCGTCGGCGAGGTACTGCGCTGGCTCGTCTTTTTGGTCAGCATCGGGAACGTGAGCTGGGAGACGCCGGGCTTCGACGTCGCGGCTTCGGGACGCCTCAACGCCTTCGCGCTCGTGTTCAGGGGAGGCTGGCTCGGGTCTTTCGAGAGCCTGCTCGGGATCACCTTCGGCAACGTCTTCTTCGTGTACGGGAAGTGGGACGAGATACCCTACGCCAGCGGGCCGGGCGACGTCTACCCGCCAGCCTACGACGGCAAGGTGGCGATCCCGAAGAACGAAGCCCTCTACGAACACGAACTTAGGCACACCAACCAGTACGCCTGGTTCGGGCCCTTCTTCCATCTCGGGCTGCCCATATTCGGCGTGTACGTGTGGGATGTGATCCTGCACGGCTACCAGGACGCCTGGTTGGAGCGCGACGCGCGCGACCACGCCGGCCTCGACGAACAAGCGCTACCTCCTGAGGAGTCCTCCGAGACGACCACCCCGCCTGCCGGTGATCCGCCGCTGGCGGAGAGGCTCTCGTTTGAAGGCAAAGCAATCGACAGGGCGAGCCGGAATCCCGTGGCAAACGCCAGGGTGGACCTGTTGGGTACGCAGCTCCGGCTCACGATGAAGCTCCGTACCTTTGAGAAACCGGACACCAAATCGAAGCAGACAGGCAGCCTGAACGACGGTGACTATAAGGTCTTCGAGATCCTGCGCAACGTGGGTGACGCCGACTACGTGCGGGTGCAGTCGGCGGGGCTTCCCGGAGGCGAAGGGTGGATATGCGCAAGGTCGAAGGACAGCCACTACGCACTCCTCTACGACAGCGTGGAGAAGGAGGGGGTGGCGACCACGAACGCCCAGGGAGAGTATAGCGTCGAAGTGGCCGACAAGCGGCTCTACCGTCTGCGGTTCGTCATCCAAAACCACTTCGACGCTGAGAGCGAGAGGCTCTCGCCGCCCAAGAAGGACGTCGAGGTGCAACTCGAGGCGGCCCCTAACAGCGTCAAGGAATCTTTCCTGATTGACAGGATCGACGACTTCAAGAACTTCTCGTACAACCGCGACGACGGATGGTATCCGTACGAGCTTCCCGACGTCAGCATTCAGCAGGCGCCACCGAGGCAGAACAACTGCTCCACCATGGTAGAGGGCCTGGCCATAAAGGCGTGGAAAGACGCGCGCGGAGACGCCTTCACCTGGAGCCTCGCCAAGCACAATAGGATGATGATCACCTCGACCGACGACTACTTCTCGCCCGTAACCGAGACCGTCGCCTCAGGCCTTGGGGCCGAGATAGACGCCGACGATCTACCGCCGCCGTGGACGCTGGTGCAGGGTTGGAAGACGCAGTGGACCGGCGGCCACAACTTCTTCATCGTCGACGTCCATCCTGACACCGAGAGGATACTGACCCTGGAATCCAATAAAGCGTACGAGATGGACGGGCCAGGGTTCAGGATGCTTGGGGACATAGACGACTTCACAGATTTCAACCCCGGCAAGGACTGGTGGAAAGACGCGAAGCTGTGGACCTGGAAGAAATTCAAGGAGACCTATCTCCACAGGAAGATGGCGCGGCTGAAGGTACACGACCAGAAATGGGTGAGGTAGGCGGATGCCGACGCTGCGGCCGACGTTCACGCTGACCATCGGGAGCCTGAGCTCGAGCACAGACAACCCTGTTGCCGGCCCCGACTCTTTCGTCGTCGACCGTGACATGGATGTGCCTACCGACGCGCTGCGGGTGCACCTCCGGGAACGCGCCGGTATAGCCGTCGGCGACGCGGTGACGCTTGCTCTGGGACACGACGGAGAGGAAGAGACCGCGTTCACGGGCGCTGTCGAGGCGGTGCGGCCCGCCATCTCGGGTGTCGATGTCCGCGCGCTGGGCAAGACGCACGATCTGTTGAACATGCGCACCTCGATCATCTACGTCAACCAGAGCGCCGGCAGCATCGCGAGGGACCTCATCGGTCAGGCAGGTCTCTCCGCAGGGACCATCGACGACGGACCTGTGCTCCCGCGCTACGTCGTGGACAGCGCCTTGAGCGGCTACAGGCATCTCAAAGAACTCGCCGACCGCCTGGGATACGAGCTGTACGCCGACAGGGACGGCAACATAATGTTCCATGCTCTCGGACCGACGGCGAACCTGGATGCTCTCGGCGGCGCACTCGGGGCCGCCGTCGGAGGTCTCCTCGGCGCCGGCGGCGAGAGCTACGCCTTCGGGCAGCAGTTGCTGAGCGCCGCCACGGGGTCGCGCGGCGTCGCGTGGGGAACGGTCGAGGTCGGGGGCGAGAGCCCGATGTCCGGCCAGGGAGACACCACAGAACACTGGCTGACGACGGATGACGCTGACTACATGGGCAGCGCCGGCGACGCGGACCCCGCACTGCTCGTCAGGGACCCTGTGGCGCGCACCAAGGACCTGGCCGATCGCTTCGCCGCAGGCCGGCTGGCGGTGGCCGCCCGCTCAGCGCGGGAGGTTTCGATCACCGTCCTCGGCAGGCCGCAGGTGGACCTCGGCGACACGATAGCCGTCGCTGACGTGCCTGACGAGACGGTCAACGGCAGTGGTTACGTCCGGGCCATACGCCACCGCTTCGGTGACGATGCGGGTTTCCTCACGGAGATGCGGGTCTCTCTGGAGCCCGAGTCGTGAGCCGAATCGTCGAGATCATACGCCGCGTGGTGCTCGAGGAGCTCGCACGTAACCGTGGGAGTCTGCTCGGCGTGGTGACCACCGTGTACCCCCACGAAGCCGAGGACGACGAGAACAACTACGAGGCCAACGTGCGGCTCAAACACGAGGACCTGGAGCTACGCCGCGTGCCCATCGCTGTCGGCCACGTCGGCGTCGCAGCGCCACCGAGGGTCGGCGACCTGGTGTTGGTGCAGTTCCTGAACGGGGACTCCAACCAGCCGCTCGTAACGGGTCGCTTCTACCACGCTGGCGACAGGCCGCCTCTGCACAAGGAAGACGAGATCCTGTTCGAACAGCGGGTCTCCGACGACACGCTGAACCACCTGCGCTTCGCCGCGGACGGGAGTATCTTCCTTCAGCGCGACGTCACCAAGCCAGAGGATAACAGCGAGGCCAAAGCCTCCATAAAAATAGATGGTTCGAGCGGGGACATCGAGATCAAATCCGCAGATACGATCGTTATCGTCATGAAGAACGACGGTGAGATCCAGGTTACCGCCGATGACAAACCCATAAACGTTACCGCCAGCAAAATGACGATAACCGGTGATGTCGACGTAAACGGGGATCTCAAGGTCATTGGTGACGCCGGCAGCACCACCATCAGCGGCCACGAGATAACGGGGGCGTGATGGCGGACTTATTGTTGTCAGGGATGCTCAACCTCAAAGGAACCCTGGAGCTGGCCGGCGGCCTGGTGAAGGCGAACAACGTGGAAGTGCTCGTAGCAGGTCAACGAGGTGCCGGCCTATCCCACGGCAAGGCTCCCGCACCCGTCCCCATACCCCCGCCGCCGGGCGCTCCTTCGGACCCTGGGGTTGATGTCTGGATCTTCCAGTCTTTCAACTCGACAGTGAGTGCCGGCGGGAAGAAAATCGTGACCCAGGGCATGTGTGCGCAGGGTAATCTGGGCACAGCTACCTGGCCCGGCATGGTGCAGCCGAGTACAGGGAACCCCGGCGTAACGATCAACAACATCCCGATCAACGTGAAGGGCGATATGGGCCTCATTTTGCCCACGGGCGCCCCCGTACCGTTCACCGAGCACGGACAGTGATTGCTATGTCTGCCGTCGAACTGACAATCGTCCAGCCCCAGAACGGAGCCGTATTCTCCCAGGGCGGAACACAGGTTCGCATGGTCGGGCAGGTAGGAGAGCTACCAGCGGAGCTCGTCGGGGTCAATCTTTTCTACCGCTGGTATTCGAGCCTGTTCCCTTCGCTAGAGAACCGGTACTCGATCAACGTGAACGCCCTGAGCGATCCGGCCTCACCGTTCGATGCGACTCTTGGCGTCGGGACCCACGCCATTACTCTTGCTGCCAGTGACCAGTCCGCGGAGACAAAGGACGCGCAGAACGCTACGAGTCATGGCGGAGTCGCTGGCGGCACCCAGGGTGAGACGCAGTGCGTTATACACCTGCTCAGGGCCACGATCTTCTCTCCCAAGCCGCCCAACACGACGTTGAACAGGGCGAGCACCACACTCCAACTCGATGCCGAAGCTCCCCTTCAATGGGGGAGGCAGAAGGCTGGTAGCCCGAACGTCTTCGAGCCCAACCCCGACTACCATGGGATCAACAGGCTACGCTACCGATGGCGCTTCACGCCCAGCCCGGCTGACGGACGCGCGTCAGCGGATCTGGTTCCATCAGTGGAGACGCTTACCTTCGTGCCACCAAGCACTACGCCTCCGACGCCGCCTCTGGTGCGCTTCGCTGGTCCCTTGCCATCAGTGCTTGGAACAGGCAACTACACGCTCACGCTGCGGGTCGAGGACAAGAACGATCCAAGCGTGGGACACCAAGCCTCGCAAGCGGTGGTGCTGACGTGAGGTGGATAGTATGACGGAAGAAAGGCAGAGGCTCTTCGGCGACGATCTGGAGTTGTACAGCCGAAACGAGACATACGACCTGCGGCCCAACGGCGCGGGTGATCTCGGGCTGGCCAGGGGGAATGAGAACATCATTCAGGCGCTCACGTTGCGTCTGCGCGTGCGCAGGGGGGAGCTCGCCCCGCTCGGCTGGCCGGATTACGGTTCCAGGCTACACGAGCTGATCGGAGAGCCGAACGTCAACCGCGTCCACGTCAGGCTGATGGCCTACGCCCGCAGCGCGATAGAGGAGGACCCCAGGGTGGCTGAGGTTAGCGAGATCAGCGCGTCGCCCAGCGAGCGTGACACGGTCCGGCTGACGATGGACATCCGGCTTATCGAAGAACCCAACCCTTTGAACCTGGTCTTCGACTTTGATCTGGAGGGCGCATGATCGACCTTGGCAAACCGTTCTCCGAGGCGTACAAGGACATCATCGACGCGCTCGAGGACCGCGTCCGCAACGGCGTGGAGCAACCCGACCGTGTCCAGTTCACCTACAAGGGCACGGTCAGCTCTTACGAGCTACCCAGG
>Ga0126314_10000790_pt1 | contig 15061 bp, 19 predicted proteins | sample Plot105B_FD_92535 | JGI IMG/M metagenome (GOLD analysis project Ga0126314, IMG submission 92535) | Serpentine soil microbial communities from UC McLaughlin Reserve, CA, USA - Plot105B | ecosystem: Environmental > Terrestrial > Soil > Grasslands | place: USA: UC McLaughlin Reserve, Lake County...
CGCGGAAGCGCATCAAAGTCTCGTGGGTCCAGGGGTCGTCTAACATGACGGGCACGTCCACGACCCGCGTATTCAGCTCGAAGCCGCGTATGTCGCCGACCTCCTCGTCTATCTCTTTGAGGCGTGAGATCAGGTCGTCCGGATGCAACTCGTCTGGATCTATACGGATCATGTACGAAGCGTTGGAAGGGCAGATGTCCGTCACGCCAGGGATGTTCTCCTCCCGAAGCCTATTCGTGATCGCCATCGCCCGGAAGTTCACCTTCAAGCTCATCGCCTCAGCGAGCTCGACGAAGACGTACTCGTCCCCACCGTAGCTGTACCGTGCCTGAGGCAACTCGGTCTCGATGCTGCGGCCCATGATGCCCTTATCACCCCACTTCCCTGAACAGTGCCGGCATACTACTAGCGCCGGAAATTCCGGTCAATGTATTCTTAAAAGGCAGATTAATCAACAACAGATGTGGCCAGCCAGACCTCTGCGCGAAAGAGTAAGATGCACTTGAACGTCGCGATGATGACCCGGACGGCGCTAATGGCCGCGGTGACAGCGGTAGCGGCACAGATTGCCATACCGCTGCCCTTCTCCCCAGTCCCCTTCACCCTGCAAGTTCTCGCGGTCATCCTCTCCGGACTCTTACTCGGGTCAAGATACGGGGCGCTGGCGCAGGCGATCTACGTGCTGGTTGGGGCGGTCGGTGTTCCCGTCTTCGCCCAGTTCTCCGGCGGGCTCGGCGTCGTCCTCGGCCCGACGGGAGGCTACCTCCTCTCGTACCCCCTAGCCGCCGCAATAGCTGGCCTCGCCGCCCACACCGCGGCCAATGCCACCCGCCGCAAGGCATTGTGGGCTAGCTTCCTCTGGGGATGCACAGGTCTTGCCGTAATCTACGCTCTCGGGGCGACCTGGCTCGCCGTGATTACACGACTTCCCTTCGCTGCTGCCCTGGCGCAAGGCGTCCTGCCGTTCGTGCCGTTCGACCTCATAAAGGTGGCGCTCGCCGCACTCGTGGCGAGCGCGGCCGCCCCGGCCATAGGATCCTCGCGGACATGATGGGGGAGCGCGAGGTGGCAAGCGCGGGTACCATGACGCCGGATTACGTGAGGCACAGAGGGAGGAGCGCGGCATGTTGGGGAAGGTACTGGTTGCCAACCGCGGTGAGATCGCGCTGCGCGTCATACGGGCGTGCCAGGAGCTGGAGATATCCGTGGTCGCCGTCTACTCCGACGCCGACTCCGAGGCTCTCCACGTCCGCCACGCCGACGAGGCCATCAACATCGGTCCTTCGCCAGCCGGCAAGAGCTACCTGAACGTGGAGGCCCTGCTAGAAGCCGCCAAAGAAACCGGGGCCGAAGGGATCCATCCAGGCTACGGTTTCCTCGCCGAGAATGCCTCGTTCGCCGCGGCTTGCCGGGACGCCGGGCTCACCTTCATCGGGCCTTCGGCGGAAGCCATCGAGAAGATGGGTAACAAGTCCGCGGCCCGCCGGCTGGCGCAAGGGGCCGACGTGCCGGTTGTGCCCGGATCGGAAGAGTCCGCCTCGGCCGACGATGCCGTCGAGACGGCCGGAGGAATCGGCTACCCCGTCATGGTCAAGGCAGCGGCTGGAGGCGGCGGCAGGGGCATCCGGGTGGCCGGGGACGAGGAGGAGCTCCGCAAGGCTGTACAGGTCGCGAAGCGCGAGGCCGAGTCCGCCTTCGGTGACGGGACGCTCTACCTGGAGAAGCTGCTCGTCGGGCCGCGCCACGTGGAGGTCCAGGTGATGGGTGACCACGACGGCAACGTCATCCACCTCTACGAGCGGGAGTGCTCCATGCAGCGTCGGAGGCAGAAGGTGCTGGAGGAGGCTCCGTCACCAGGCATAAGCCCCGACGTTCGAGAGAAGATGACCGAGGCAGCCGTCCGCCTGGCCCGGGAGACGGGGTATGCAAACGCTGGGACCGTGGAGTTTCTGGTCGAGGGAGATGACTTCTACTTTATCGAGATGAACACACGCATACAGGTAGAGCACCCGGTCACGGAGATGCTGACGGGCGTAGACCTAGTGAAGGAGCAGATCAGGGTAGCTGGGGGTGAGCCTTTAAGCGTTGAGCAAGACGACGTGCCGATGGTCGGCCATGCGATGGAGTTTCGGATCAACGCCGAGGATCCCGAGAAGGACTTCATGCCCTCGCCGGGTGAGATCTCCTTCCTCGACGTCCCCGGCGGCCCCGGCGTCCGCGTGGACTCGGCCATCTATCAAGGTTACAAGATCCCACCGTTCTACGACTCGATGGTCGGCAAGCTCATCGTCTGGGCCCTTACTCGCGAAGAGACAATATACCGCGCCCGCCGCGCTCTGCGCGAGTACCGCATAGAGGGTATCAAGACCACCATTCCCCTCCACATGCGACTCCTCGAAAAGGACGTCTTCCGCTCCGGCGAGTACCACACCGGCTACCTGGAAGAGTTGCTAGGCAAGAAAGATTGAGAGCTCTGGCCACAACTGACTCGAATGATGCGCCGTAGTTGCCCAGCTGCACTCTTGCTGAGTGAGTTTGCGCCGAGCAAGGAGGCACCATCGTTTCTATCTTATTCTTCATCTACTAACTTTTCTCCGCTAAGGGTTCGTGCCTCTTTAGCAGAGGATGGCCCTCGCAAAGTAATATTGTCGAAAGCATAATGAAAGGAGAGGTGTCGGCGCGGTGCCGTACCTTTGGCGATTGAACCGCGCACTCGTAATGAGCAGGTCAGCGGTTCGAGTTCGCTCCTCGGCTCTCTGGCTGACTGACAAAGGCCAGAACTCGAGGGGATTGCAAGGGGAAGCATCGTGGTCTCTCGAAGGCTCACTCCGGTCCACTCTCAGTGCAAAGGATGGCCCGCAACAGCCCTAAGACTCCTAGGCGCAAGTCTTCGAGGTTCCCTGCTGTTATACCGCGGTTCATCAGATCGACGTGGGGCCAGATCCCGCGTCGCACGTCCTCGCTGAAATAGAGCTCGGCGAACCGGAGGAGGCTGGCTGGATCATCAGCGTGGTCGTCTTCGGGCGTCTGCCAACCGCCAGCTGCTTCCAGGACCACACGGGCGGCGTCCAGAAGATGGTTGGCTCGCTCATCATCCCATCGTTGCTCCTGCATTGCACATCTTCCTCTCATATTCGGCCTAGCAGGTCGTCCGGTCGCTTGGCAGCAAGTTTAATGGTCATGAGACCAGTAGCCGGCAGCGCACCGTTGACGCTTCGTTTGTATGCTCGCTCCAAGTAAGCACCAAGTCCGATCTGCCTACTTAGCCCGGCTTATTGGGGTTTCGGCCGGCCATCTTACTAGCGTCTACGAAAGTACTGCAATTAGGAGGTTACTGGCTTTGTAATGTGCTATCTCGGCTAGGGTTTATTCGGGTTGTGGCTCCGAAGGTCGCGAGGGCGTGCCATTGGACCGACCGTCAGACTGTAGCTGTCGCTCGTCCTGATACCCTCTGATACCACCGCGAACGCAATACGCTGCAACACTCAGCAAGGCAGGGAAAGGAAACCCCTCTAAATATGCAGCATTTGCAATCCCCTGCACACCCCTGCAACGTCTGACCGATCACTCGTAATGAGCAGGAAAGCGGTTCGAGTCCGCTCGTCGGCTCTATTATTTTCTGTTTTCTTGCAGGACGGATAGGTTCAGCTTCCTGCTCATTGGTAAGCCATCAACGTAAAGCCGGGCCAGAGGAGCGGAGCCGCCCAGTCTTCTGGTCTGGAGCATCCCGAGCTCGTATAAAGAAGGCGGCAGAGATGGGTGTCGTAGCGGGCAACCTTGACTTGCCGTCTCCTTGTCTGCCGCTACTATAGCTGCAACGACGATAACTTACCTATGGTCAGGGACTCGCTACTATGACGTTTTGGAGCCACATGTAATAAAACATCGGAAGATACAGTGTCGTCCATTGAATTTGTAAGACTTTGGTCGGCAGAGAGGAGAGAAGCGATGACCCTTACGATCGGAACGGGACCGTTCGGCGACCAGGGCGACAAGACGTTCAATTTCGAGGTGCGGGCGCCCAGAGACCACGTGTTGTTCTTCGAGGGCTCTCCACGCCGGGTGCGGGTAATGTTCGGCGGCGAGACCGTGGCTGACAGCAGGCGGGTAAAACTCATGCACGAGCAGGGACACTTGCCTGTCTACTACTTCCCCAGAGGGGACGTGCGGAGGGACCTTCTCGAGGCCACGGATCACACGACGCACTGCCCTTTCAAGGGCGACGCCTCCTACTGGTCTGTGAGGGTCGGCGACAGGGTCGTAGAGAACGCCGTGTGGGGATATCCTGAACCTATAGACTCTGCTCCGCCGCTCGCTGATTACTTGGCGTTCTATTGGCGTATGATGGATCATTGGTACGAAGAAGACGAGGAGATCTTCGTCCACCCCCGCGACCCGTACCATCGAGTGGACGTGCTGGAGAGCTCCCGGCACGTCAAGGTCAGCGTCAACGGAGAGGTCGTAGCAGAGACCGAGCGTCCCAAGATCCTGTTCGAGACCGGGCTGCCTCCACGCTACTACATCCCGCCGGAGGATGTCCGCGAGGAGGCGCTAGTCCTGAGCGATAAGGAGACCCAGTGCCCGTACAAGGGTGTGGCCTCCTACTACTCCGTCGAGGCTGACGGTAGGCGGGTCGAGGACCTCGTCTGGTACTATGCGGAGCCGATACCGGAGGCTGCCAAGATAAAGGGGCATCTAGCGTTCTTCAACGAGAAGGTGGACCTCGAGGTTGACGGCGTGGAGCAGGAGCGACCGCAGACCCAGTGGTCGTAGGGCCCCTCCGAGACAAGGATGCTTGCTCGGAACATGAGGTCGGATGGAGAGAGATGCTACGGTAGAAGTGGTGCGCGCTTAAGAACAGAAGTTACGGTATGGGCCCCTCTTCCAAAGAACATCGTTCGTCAACCGTTCAGAGTACAAAACAATCTCCTGTGAGCTTCAAGATCTTCGTCGCGGAGAACGGCACCCGGCGAGTGGGATTGGCTGGGACCTAGAGCAGGGAGGCGCAGCGCGCTCCGCTCGGCTGGAAACGCGCGGCACACCTCTGTAAAGAGGCACCTTCCTCCCTTGCGCTCATTCGCCTGAGTGCGTGGAAGGACGATAGTCGGAAATCCGGATACGGTATCGTGTATGAGTAGCGCCCGCTTGGCCGGGACGGACGTCATTCACCAAGGTGGGGACGGCCCGCTTCCGGAGAGCGAAGTGAGAAGAAGCCGAGCAAAGGAAGAGCTTGCTCGACGAGGTGAGGAGGCAATGTCTGCCCGAGGGCATGCGTCGGTTCGCTAGGAGAGCAGGGATAGCCCAGGCGAATCTGAATCGTGCTTAGAAGGGTAGGACCAAACCAAGCCTCTCGATCCTGGCAAAGTTGCGGACGCTTATGGCAGAGGAAGTCTAACCCTTCGCCTTCACTATCAGCGCCTTCAGCTCCTCGATGGAGGTTACAGTGTCTTTCCGCCTGTGGGCCATGGCGTGGCAGTTGGCGCACAGGGGCACCAGATCCGTCCCGGGATCCATCTCGCCCTCGTTCTTGGAGAGCGGCTTGATGTGGTGGATCTGGATGTAGCCGTCCGCGTAGTCCTTGCCGTAGGTCTCGTCAAAGTTGAAGGTGCATACCGCGCAGGTGGTCCCGTGTATCGTTATCGCTCGCTCGCGGTTTTTCGGGCTTCGCTCGTAGGACGCGTGCAGGCCTATCCGCTTGCGCCCTTCACTGTCGGGTATCGTCCCTTCGTTTACGATCCCGTGGGTGACGGCGTCAACCTGTAGGGACTCCTCGGCGATCTTCTCGCTCCGGCTAGGCCCCGACTCCAAATTACCCGGCAATCCGTCGCCCTCGTACTGGAGGGTCTCTTTGATGAACTCCTCATACTACCGTAGTCTTTCTCTATCTCCTCGAGCCTCGTATCCGCGATCCTGGTGAAGCCCTGGTACCTGCTGTGGAGGTAACCCTCGTACTCGTAGACGGGCTGGTAAATCCTGATCGGCTTGGTCAGGAAGTACATGTAGCGCCAGGTCCGGCCCTCGTCGTTGGTGCCCCAGATGGCCTCCGCGCACTCAGGGTTGTCGTATTTGGCGAGGAGCCTTGCGACGTAGTGGTAGATGCCATCGTAGACGCACAGGACGAAGTCGTCGCGTTCCATCTGCTCCCACGTGGGTACGTTCCTTATGCCCCACACGGCGCCCCATGCGTAGAAGCGGCCTGCCTCGTCTCTGATCTCCTTCAGTTCCTCGTGGTGGTGAACGTCGAAGTTGTCGAACACTTTCTCCTCGTCCTCGACCGGATTTTCTATGGACTTGCCCAGATTCTCTTGAGCTTTCGCGTTCGCGGCGGTGACGACGAATATCTGTCGCATCAGGCGTACTCCGTGTACTTGGAAGCTTTCCCTTTGACCAGTTCTGCCGGGTATTTTTGCCCGTTGATCATCATCTTCGCCTTGGCGGCTTCCAGCGGGTCGATGCCGAGCTTATCTGCTAATTCAGTCAGGTAGATCATCACGTCTCCGATCTCTTCCCTAACCTCGGCCAGCTTCTCGGGAGGTAAATTCTTGCTGTCTTCTTCCGTGAGCCACTGGAAGTGCTCGACGACCTCGGCTACCTCCACGCTGAGGGCCATCGCCAAGTTCTTCGGGGAATGGAACTGCTCCCAGTCTCTTTCACTGATGAAAGCACTAATGGCATTGCGCAGATCTTCCAAACTAAGGCCCTCCCTAACCCGTAGTAGACTTGCCCATGATAGTCGATATAGGACATTGACTCCAAGAACGAAAGAACTTCTCTCCTACGCTTCCATGCGTTGCTCACAGAATACGGCGCCCTGCGGTTAGAATTGACGAGAGTATGACTAGCCAGCCCGAGACCTGTCATTTGTGCCACCGCCTCTCAGAGTCCATGCATAACCGCTACGGCACAACCATATGCGGCTCTTGCATGACCCTGTTCTGGTTCGCAGAGGTCTTGCTGGAAGCCGATGTGACGGAGGAAGATATCGTACCCACGCTAGCCTTTGCTCGGCACGCGGAAGTGCTCTGGCCTATACGGGATCCAGGAGAGCGGGTTGCCACAGTCCACAAGCTTGTCGATCGCTACCCGGCTTTCGACTTGGTCGAGGTCGTCAACGGCGTACCCGTGCTGAGGATGAAGCGTGCCATGGTCGAGGTCGTGAGATATCATGGCAGTCATCTGGCGAAGAGTATCCGGGTAAGGGTACTCTCCAGGTTCGCGGAGCCTGAGGAGATGGCGAAGCTCTACTGGGACTTTTGCGCGCGTGAGAACCTTCCCAGACACAAATCAAGCCGTGGAAGCTTGGCGTGGGATTTTGATCGTATGCACCTGGTGGTAGACGTTGGCCCTCACGAGGAGATCCACTCTGCTCGCCTGCCCGGGCTCTCTGACTACCCGCAGGTTCGCCGATTCGCTTTTCCTTTAGATACGGTCGTGAGAGATTTGCTTCGGGCCTTGCTCGGTCAGGGACAAGAAAAGAACCTGATGTTCGGGGCGCTACTATCGGATCTGGGACGCAGTACGCGTATGTCGCGAGAGACGGTTGTTATGGCCTGCGTGTTGTGGCAGTTGCGAGGCGAGCGTACTCCGAATCGAGTGCGCCGGGAGGAAGAGGCGGCCGAGATTGTCAATCGGTTATTGTTAGAACCCTTGGAGAAGAAGCCACTAACCATCTCTAGAAATGACGCTACTTGGCGAAATGCCAAGAAGATTTCGGGTCGCCTCGACCTGTGTAGCTACCTCCTGCAAGAGATCACAGACGGATACAACCCTTTTCAGAAACGGCTGTCTACGGCACCTTAGCTTATAGCTGTACCGTGTGTGCGTGCTTGAGAAGACGCGCAGATTCACCATCGGGAAGGCGGCCGAGGAGCTTGGCGTACGCTCCACTTGGCCTCGGTTCGGAGAGCGGTTGGGCGCCTTCCCAGTCGCTCGTCGAGCCAGGAACTGGTGGCCCTACTACACGCCAGAAGATCTAGAACGGTTGCGTCGCCTAGGTGTTGGCCAGGGTCAGCGCCACCTGTGTAGGGAAAATGGGTAGCCATCGCATGACCCGTACCTCGTCCGGCACCAGCATGGACGAACACTTCCGCGACATCCGAGCCCGAGCATGGGCTTTCATATTCGATTGCTACCGCAAAAAGAGGCGGCCACCTCACCCGTGAGCCGCCCCGACGACGCTGAAAGGGATCTAGATGACAGCGCCTCAGACGATTCTACAGCATAAGAAGCCGGAATCATTGCCAGTTGTGTCAGACGGCATTCCTGGAGAACTCAAGACGTATCACGCCTGGGTCCCTTGGAAGCTCGCCCGTGTCGGCGACGACTGGACCAAGCATCCCTATGGTGTGAGTACTGGGCGTAGGGCCTCGAGCACGGACTCGCGGACCTGGAGCTCATTTGAAGAGGTCCTCGCGGCTTACGAGGCTGGAGGTTACGACGGGATCGGCTTCGTCCTCTCTACTGGTGACCCTTACTGCGGCGTGGACCTGGACGGGGCTGTGGACCAGGAGACGGGCGAGGTGACCGTGTGGGCACAGACGGTCATAGAGGGGCTCGACGGCTACACAGAACTCTCGCCCTCTGGCACTGGCATCCACATCATCGTGAGAGGAGAACTCCCCGGAAGCGGGAACCGCAAAGGTCCACTAGAAATGTACGACAAGAAGAGATTTTTCACCGTGACTGGGCACAGGCTCGGAGGGTTGTCGTGATACCCGACCGCACAGAGCAGCTCGAGAAACTCCACCTTGAACACATCGTCCGTCCCGCCGAGTCACAGAAGACTAATGGGCATCTACACACGGCTAGCACCGTCCTTACCGACGAGCAGGTATTAGCACTTTGTCGTAAGGCTCAAAACGCTTCCAAGTTCGAGAACCTTTACGACCGGGGCGACCTGGCTGATTACGATGGCGACGAGAGCCGAGCTGACCAGGCTCTCGTGAGCAAGATGGCCTTCTACACGCAGGACCCCGAGCAACTCGACAGCCTCTTCCGAGGATCGGCGCTGTACCGTCCGGAGAAGTGGGGCAGGCGCGCAGATTATCGCAAACGCACCATCGAAAAGGCGCTAGGCAACTTGGCCGAGACCTATGGGTCCAAGGCCGTAGCTCACTACGGTACTAATGGACATGGAAGCTCATCGTCCCAGCGGCCCAACCTATATAGGAGTAGGACGTTGGGACGCAAACTCGCGGTGCTCAGGTTGGCAAAGGTTGAGCGTCCCGGACCCCGGCGTTATAGGTGGGCGGGCCTCGTACCCTTTGCATACCCCACACTCATCTTCGGTGCCGGGGGTGTGGCCAAGAGCCTCTTAGCCTTAGCCTTCGCTGCGATGCTCGCTCTCGGTCGGGGAAGGTGGCTGGGGCGTGCTCTTGAAGGCGGGCCGGTGCTGTACCTGGACTTTGAGCTGGACGCCGAGGAGATGGCTAGGCGAGTCTGGCAGGTCTGCGAGGGGGCCGGGTTTGCGGAGCCGCCTGGGGACCTCTTCTATCTGAGCGCGGCGGGCTACAAGGTTGAGGAGGCGTTTGAGGCCGCGCTGGAGGCGTGTCGAGAACTAGGGATAGTGCTCATAGTCATAGACTCCCTCGGTCCTGCGCTGCAGGGCGATGCCGAGGCCGCAAGGGACACCATAGGTTTCTTCTCACGCTACATAGACCCTTTCAAGGCGGCTGGTGTCACTCCGCTGATTATCGACCACCAGAGCAAGGTGCAGGCCGGACAGAGCTACCAAGGTAAAGAGGCCTTTGGTTCCGTCTACAAAACCAACCTTGCACGCAGCGTGATACAGGTCGAGGCAACTGAGAGGGCCGAGGGGACGCTCACTGTGCGGCTCAGGCAGAAGAAACACAACTTTGGTCCGCTCGCCGCACCGTTTGGCGTAAAGCTCACTTATACCGAAGAAGCCGTGACTATCGATACCGTTGAACTAGGAGCCGCGGAGCTGGCCGAGGAGGCCACGCTAACCGCGCCAGAGCGCGTCAAACTCGCACTCGCAGGTGGTCCGAAGTTTCCGTCGGAGATAGCCGAGACTACCGGCGTGCCCTTGAAGACGGTCGGTAACACCCTCACAGCACTTAGAAAACAGGGCATCGTGGAAGCCACCGGCGAGAAGGAAGGCCGCGCCGAGCAGGTGCGGCTCATCGTCCCAACATCCCAACCCTATAGGAATAGGACGTGGGACGATGGCGCAACCTCGGCCGAGCTTCACATAAACGAGCGAGGAGAGGCGGAGTTTTGAGCGTAGGGGACACCTTGCATGCCATCTCGCAAGCCGGGCTTACCCTCGAAGCGAGCGAGGCCGGGAACACCCTCAAGGTCTACCCAGCAGAGCGAATCTCCCCCGAGCTGGCGGCGGCTATAAAGGAGCATAAGACAGCCATCATAAAGGTCTTGCGAGAAGACGAGGAAATGCGGCGTACCGGCATCATTCAGTCCGAACGCCAGGTCTTCGAGATAGCCCGCGATTATTTTGGCCTCGACAACACGGAAGGCGTTGCATGAGCGTTTACGGTACTAGTGTCGTAAAGCGTCTCTCGAAGACTCAGGCACATGAGTTAGACGCCGCCCTCCTCACTATTGCGGCTGCGGAGAAGCCGACCAGCGTCCGCGGTATGTACTACATGGCGATGGGCGCAGGTCTCATAGACAAGCATGCGCAGGCCAAGAGAAACAACTATATGCGCGTTCAGCGCCGACTCTTGCAGATGCGCAGAGACGGTAGGATGCCTTACTCCTGGATCACCGATGGCAGCCGCACCATATATGGTTACGACCGCTTCGCCGACGAGGACGACTTCTCGGCCTACGCAGCAAACATCTACCGTAAGGACTACTGGCTCGAATCTCCTGTCCGGGTCGAGGTGTGGGTCGAGAAGGACGCGATGGCCGGTAAGCTAAAGCCTGTGGTCCGCGACGAGTACGGCCTAGACCTGTACGTCTCGCGTGGGTTTGCCAGTGAAACCTACCTCCAGGAGACCGGTGCTCACATCCGGTCCGACGGTCGCCCGACCTACGTCTACTTGCTGACCGACTTCGACGCATCGGGGATGGGCATAGCGGAGACGGTCGAGGAGAGGCTTGCGGAGATGGCCTGCCCGGTTGATGTGTTTGTCGAGAGGATTGCCGCCACGCCCGAGCAGATAGAGGAGTACGGGCTTATCACTCAGCCCGTTACGCGAAGTGATACCCGCGCCCGCAAGTTCATACAGAGGTTCGGCGCCGAGACGGTTGAGCTAGACGCCATACCCGCCTCAGAGGTAAGGCGACTGATCAGAGAGGCCATCGAGCGTCACATGGACCCAAGACGGCTAGCCTTCCTCCGCATGGTCGAGCAAGAGGAGCGAGATGGAATCAGGGCATTACTTGGAGGTGCGGTATGACGCCGAGCGCTGCGTGGCGAATCGTTATCGTGGAGGCGGGCACCGAATACGACCCGCAGGAGCGATGCTCGGAGTGCGGCCGGCAGTTGTGGTTCACGAGAGAGGTTATAGATCCTAGCAGCGCCGCTAGCGAAGTTGAGGGGGAGGGGGGTGCATAGCTGATGGCCCGATGCGCCGGTATAAAGCGCGATGGCGGCCGGTGTACGGTGGTAGTTGGACCGTCGCAGACCCACTGTTACCAGCACGACCCGGACCGTTCAGAGGAAAGGAGGCGCAACGCCTCCAGGGGCGGCAAAAGCAAGAGCTCCGGGGGCGAACTGCCGGACCTCAAGCGCCAGCTCAAAGAGCTTGCCGCTGGTGTCCTGGATGGCTCTGTGGACCGGGGCGCCGCGGCCGTGGTTAACCAACTCCTGAACACCGTCGTTCGAGTGGTCGAGCAGCAACGCAAGATTAGAGAAACCGAAGAGCTCGCCGCGCGCCTGGAGGCGTTGGAGGAAGTGCTGAAGGGAAGGAAGGCCCGATGAGCAAGAACTCTCTGCACAGGGCCTACGACCGGCTCACCCCCAAGGAGAGATTCCGCCTGGACGTCCTGGCGACGGCGCGAGGGGATGAGCAGGAGAGCGAGCGCCTCACGAGGACCTGCCAGCGGGAGACCTACACCATGAACCACCGCGGCCACACGGGCCGCTGGACCGGAGCCTACGAGATAACCCTCCGGATGTACATAGCGCTAAACAACGAACTGGCAAAGCTGCAGATGATAGACGCCGTTCAAGGACTCGTCCCCTACTTGCAAACCCTCTCCCACAACATGATCGTCGAGGGCTACTTTTGCGGCCACGAGTCGGGGAGCCGTTACGCCTGGGGCCGGGCAGGCAAAGACGGCGAGCCTCCGGGATACGAGGAGGATATAGAGGAGTCAGAGCAGAACGCGGACCCCGCCACAGAAGCCGACGTGGATAGCCTCGAGGCTACGGTCGAGGAGTACCTGGGGTTCCTCCCGGAGGTACTGGACAGGCTGGAGCGCTCGCTCGCCTCAGACGCCTTGAGCCTGTGGGCGGGCTTCTGCGCCTTCTGCGAGGAGTGCGTGGGCGTTGGGGCAGAGAAGATCGTGGCTGTGGTCCTGGAGCCGGTCGCAGGCCGCATAGAGGACCTTGAGGCCCGCGCGGAGCGCTTGGGGCTAAAGCCGGACTCGGAGACCGGCGAAGAGATACGCAAGGGCCTCGCAGAGAGCTGGCGCGTGGTCGAAGAGAGGGGCGTGTAGGTGTGGGGCTTAGGGGCAATCTCAGACGACTAGAGCGTGGTGCACGCGAAGACCTGGCGAGCCTCATCCTCGAGGATGGTAGCCGCTACTATAACCCTGAGAGCGGCGAATGTTTCCTACACGCTTGTGCTTGCATCCGCGCAGGGTCCAAAGGCGAGCCCTTTCCGGGGCCGGAGACGATAAAGGCACTCACAAGGGCAAGGCACCTGAGTGCCGCCCTGAATCAGTTATACCCAGGCGGTTCCTTCGGTGTTTTCCCTTACGAGGTGGAGGCTCTCGTAGAGCGTGGGGAGCTTGTGCCCCGGTCTCTGGTAGCCGGTCGCGAGCTGGGCGAGGTACTAGAGGACCTCTCCGAGTAGCCCTTGAGTAGCGAAGCCAAGCAGGACCTCGAAGTAAGCATAACCCTCGTGGTGGGAGTGCCGAAGCCGCAAGGCCGCCAGGGAGTTCTGCTATGCCTGCCCTTTCGCTCGTACCTCCAGCTGGTAACTAGCTTGGCGGCTCTAGGACGAGCAGGTTTCCAGGTCCAATGAGCGAGAGGGAAGATACGGCTAGGTTCGCAGATCGTTATTTACGCGGTCCAGAGGGGTAGGTAGAATCATGGTAGGCAAGGAAAAGTTGCAAAGATCGCTACAGGAGAAAGGGAGAGCGTCCGTTGAAAGAGCGTCGTGGTGCGCTCATAGCCCTCGGTGAGGGCGCTTATACCGTGCCTGAGATTGCGCGAATCTTGCAGCCGAACATGACCGTAGACAGGGTTAGGTATTGGCTGCATAAGGGCTTGTTGGGAGAGCCCTTGCGTTGGGGGTCCACTGGCAAACCACACTTACTGTCCTTTGAGCAGCTTCTTAGGGTGAGGACCATCCAAGACCTGCGCGAGAAGTTAGAATTCCCCCTGCAAAAGGTAACACCCGTGATCGAGGAACTTTCCGCGCTGGTGTTTTTCAATGAGGACTGGCACAACCTACGCTTTTTCCCTACCCCAAAAGGCGAGATTGGCGTACACGATGGCGATCTTACCTACGAAGTGGTGACCCATCAGCTGATGATCCCCGAGGCGGTATTGCCAGAGCTTGAGAACATAGTTCGTGAGGCACGCAAGGATTGGGTGCGCGGCGAGGTTGGCATCCAAGACTACCCACGGCTGGTAAGCAACCCTCGTATAGTGGCGGGTTCCCCAACAATTAAGGGAACCAGGGTCGAAACGTCCTTCATCGCTTACCTTGCGGAAAGTCTTGGCGTCGAAAGAGTTCTTGAACTGTATTCACATCTAGATCGAGAAGCGGTGCTACAGGCCGCGAAATTTGAGGGTGCCGAACCGCTGGCGACGTGAAGATCGTCTCTGACGAGGATCTTATTTGGACCGAGTTAACTCACCACCTAGATGAACTTGGGGCTCAATACAGGTGCCGTTTCGTTGCGCTGCCAATCGCCCATCGCGGCATCGCTACTCCCGACGATGAAGTAGCAAGGATTTGTCAGCGTGAGGGTGCGGCAGCGCTATTAACCGCTAACTACAAGGAATTCGCGGCGAAAGTTGTGTACTACCAGGCGCTGTTGAGTGCCGGGGGGTCAGCAATTGTATTGAGGCAGCCCAATCCGCGTATGGTTGATCCTGATATTGATTACCAACTGGCCCTAGTGGAGCCGCACTTACAGAGAATCATAAGGCGGCTACAAAGAACGAACGAGCCACTCTTGTTCATCATAAACAAGAGTGGTCTGCGTATTAGACGGCTGCAGGAACTGATAGATCAGTTCTCGGCGTAGTACCGTTCGGGGATGAGCGAGAACCTGAATGGGATGAACCCAAACAGAAGGCGAAAGTGGAGGGTGGAAAAAGCGCAGCCAACTGGCATTACAAGGGCCGGAGCCCCGCTAGAATCTTCCGACTAGCCTCATGCCCTTCCGCGTGGCCCTTAACTTAGCGAAGTCGGTCCCCTCTCTCCACAAGCTGATCTTCGAATAGCTGCTTGGCTACATCGTAATACGTGTCGGGGTCGAGCTGAGCTGCCTTCCAGAGATCGCGATCTACGACCCACCCGTCCGAATCGTCCTCTCCCAAAGCCACAACCTGCCTCAAAAGCCTATTCGCCTCAGGCAAAAGCGGTTCCGACAAGGTCCTCTCCTTTCTCTTTTGCCGCCCCTGACAGTCTAGCGGACGGCAAAGGAGCAAGAGCCCTGGAGGACCCTGGCCCGGTCGGTCGAGGAATGCTCATAGCTCCTTCATCCGCCCTCTCTTCCTAAGCAGCGCCCAGTCGGCGTGCTCGCGGGAGAAGGCGAAGCGGCCGCCTTATTCATAGATCGAAGCCCAAGAGTTACCTTTGTGCCGACCTATCAAAGCCACACAGGAGGTAAGTAGATGAAGTTAAAGCCGCTTGGGGCGAGGGCGCTCGTCAAGATGGTCGAGAGTGAAGAGCAG
>Ga0126314_10000791_pt1 | contig 15032 bp, 13 predicted proteins | sample Plot105B_FD_92535 | JGI IMG/M metagenome (GOLD analysis project Ga0126314, IMG submission 92535) | Serpentine soil microbial communities from UC McLaughlin Reserve, CA, USA - Plot105B | ecosystem: Environmental > Terrestrial > Soil > Grasslands | place: USA: UC McLaughlin Reserve, Lake County...
CTTCGAGTTCCAGCGAGCTGAGCAGTATCGCCTTGCCCTCGGAGCGCTGCTCGAGGATCTGGCGGTGGATGAACTCTATGGCCCCCACGTCCACGCCGCGGGTAGGCTGGGACGCTATCAGGACTCCGGGGTCGCCGGAGAGCTCCCGCGCAAGAACGGCCTTCTGCTGGTTGCCGCCGGAGAGGGAGGCGGCCCTGGCGTCGGGATCGGGGGGCCGCACATCGTAGGCCTGCAACGACTCGGCTGCGCGGCGACGCATGATCCTGGGGAAGATGACACCGAAACGGGAGAAGGGCCGCTCATCGTAGGTCTTGAGGGTGTTGTTCTCGTAGAGGGCGAAGTCCTGGACCAGCCCCTTCGCCGCCCTGTCCTCCGGCACGTAGGCGAGCCCGCGCTCCTGGCGGGCGTCGGCGCCCAGGATGGTAACGTCATCACCGTCCAGATACACGTTGCCGCTCTCGATGTGGCGGGTGCCTGCGAGGGCCTCGGCCAGCTCCGTCTGGCCGTTGCCGTCGACGCCGGCGATGCCAAGGATCTCCCCCCCGCGCACCTCGAGGCTCACACCGTCCACGGCCACCTCGTCCGTGCCGGAGCGGACGGTCAGGTTCTCGGCGGAGAGGCGGATCCCCCTCGGGTCGTAGGCCTCCTTCTCGACGCGCAAGAGCACGTCGCGGCCGACCATCAAGCGAGCCAATTCTCCCTCGTTCGTTTTGGAGGCGTTCACCGTACCCACCACCCGGCCGTCGCGGATGATCGTTATCTCGTCTCCCACCCCGATGAGCTCGCCGAGTTTGTGGGTGATAAGGATGATGGAGAGCCCGTCGTCGACCAGCTCCTTCAGGACGGCGAAGAGGTCCTCCGTCTCCTGCGGGGTCAGAACGGCGGTTGGCTCGTCAAGGACCAGGATGCGCACGTCCCTGTAGAGGGCCTTCAGGATCTCCACCCTCTGGCGCACCCCAACCGAGAGATCGGCCACCCGGGCCCGCGGGTCGACCTTCAGGCCGTAGCGCTCCGAGAGCTCCTCGGTCGCCTTTATCGCCTCCTCCATGTTCAGCGAGATGCCGAGGGCCCCACCCCGCGGCTCGGCGCCGAGGACGATATTTTCGGCCACGGTGAGGGGCGGAATGAGGGTGAAGTGCTGGTGGACCATCCCGATGCCGCGGGAGACCGCGTCTTTGGGATCGTGTATCTCCACCCTCTCGCCGTCGATGAGAATCTCACCCCCGTCCGGAGTGTAGAGGCCGTAGAGGATCTTCATCAGGGTCGACTTCCCAGCGCCGTTCTCGCCGAGGAGGCCGAGGATCTCACCCCGGTGCAACACGAGCGAGATGTCGTCGTTGGCCGTGACGGGGCCGAACCTCTTGGTGACGCCCCGCATCTCCAGGACGACGGGGGCGTCTGCACTCTCGGTCACGGCTTCCCTACTGCGGCGTGTCGGGGACCTTGAGGTCGCCGGCGATAATATCGTTTCGCGCCGTATCTACCTCGTCCTTGACCTTCTGGGGAACGTCCTTGTCGAAGCGTCCGAACGGGGCAAGGGAGATACCCTTCTCCTTCAAACCACGGTCAACGGTCGTTCCCTTAGGCTTCTCGCCCTTGGAGACGTCGTCTATCGTCTGGTAGACGGCGTTGTCAACCCGCTTGACCACGGAGGTCAGGATAGGGTCTTTCGGGAACAGCTTGGCCTGGTCGAGGTCTACGCCGATCGCGAAGATCTTCTCCTGATTGGCCGCATCGAAGAGGCCGGTACCCGTGTTGCCGGCGGCGTGGTAGATCACGTCGGCGCCCTGGTCTATCTGCTGCAGGCTGATCTCCTTGCCCTTGGCCGGATCGTTGAACGCGTCAGGCGAGGCGCCGGCGTACTTGACGAGCACCTCGCAGTCGGGACACACGGACTCGACGCCGGCGACGTAGCCGGCCTCGAACTTGCCGATCAACGGCCCCGTTTGGCCGCCGAGGAAGCCCACCACCTTGTCGTCGGGGTTCGTGTACGCGGTCTTCTCCTGCGTCATGAGACCCGCCACGATCCCAGCCAGGTAGCTGCCCTCCTGCTCCCTGAAGACGAGGTCTATCGTATTGGGCGTCTCGACAACCGAGTCGACGATGGCGAACTGGGTGTCGGGGAACTGCTTGGAGACCCGGGTGAGGTCCTCGGTCATGAGGAAGCCCACGGCGATCACGGGGTTGAACCCGTTCTCGGCGAGCTGGGTGAGGTTGTCCGTGTAGTCCGTGGGGGCCGTCGACTCGAGGAAGTCGCCCTTCACCCCGAAGTCCTTCTCGGCCCGCTTGAGGCCGGCGTAGGCCGAGTCGTTGAACCCCTGGTCGCCAAGGCCGCCGACGTCGAGCACGAGCCCCGGGCGGGTATCCGAGCTACTTCCCCCCTCGCTCCCACCACCTCCTCCGCCCGAACCACCGCAGCCCACCGCGGTCAGAGCCATTGCCAGGGCCAGAATCATCATGATTACTCTGGTACGCAAGAGACCTCCTCGCTCACCGACCGCGCCGGACGACCGACTCGTTGACCGTTCCTCTGGTGGATCGTCTACAGCATCATATAGAGTAACGCGTCACGCTGCTAAACGTGGATGGGAGCCTTCACAGAGAAGCCGACGTGGCGGCAATCGTTACCGAGAACTGTTCCCATTGGCAACATCGTGGCGGCCGCGAGGGCCAGGTCCCCACTTCCCCCATCCCCCGGGGGTTCTTACCCATCGAAGGCGCCCGGTGGATACTACGGTTCGAAGCCCCGGCCGTCGAGGCGTGTCGAGTGGCTCCCGGACGCACGGAGGCCACGCAGAGCGATCTTCGTAGGCCGTTGCGCTCGTGCCGGGCCCGAAGAGGCCTCCGAGGATAGGGGAAGTTGTTGCCCGAGTACAGGGACTTCGAGACCCTCGTCATTCGACGAATCTAAAAGAGAAGACGGCCCGCCGCTGCGTCGGACGCCCTTGCGCCGATAGCCCTGCCGGTATTGCGGGGGTATATCTAGGGCCCTGCGAGAGTGGAGCGAAGTACCGGCAAGAGGAGTGAAGCCAGATCCACCGCCGCGTCTTCCGGAAGTCGGGTTCGCTGAACTGTTCGTCCTAGCCCCAATTGCCCGGCGAGGCCTAGCACAAAAGCCTCATGACGGGGTCGTCCCCCTGCGCGAAGATCCAGGGGTAGCGAGGTAGAGGGCAATCGCTCCTGCACCTCAAGATCGACGGAGATAGCGAGATGGACAACCACTGGATAACTGCCGCACCGGGACGGCGCGACGACCGCTGCGTTCTGATCACGCTCTCCGGGGAGATCGACGTCCACTTTAGAACCGTTCTCGAGGATACGCTGCGGGGCTGCCTGGCTTTGCGGCGGTCGACGCTAGTCGAGCTCTCAGGGGTAACGTTTCTGGACTCCCGCTGCGTTCGGGAGCTCGCGGTCCACTATCAGCTCGGCGGAGGGCGTATGGTTCTGTATGACCCATCCGACGACGTGCTCGTTGGCGTGACGGCCTGCGGACTGGAGGATTGGCTCGATTTCGTGCGACCGGCCGACCTCAGGCCCCTGCCGGCCGAAGCCGAGGCGAGCTTCCCTCATAGCCAGAGGAGAACATGATGAAAGGAGGGTGCACGTGCGTGCACCATACACCGGGTTAAGACCCCCGGAACGGGACGGCGCGACCCAGGCCGCCGAAGCATACGCAGGATACGCCGTCTGTGACCCCCGGGGACGGCGCATAGGCCGTACTACGTGGGTTTTCGTGAACGGGCGAGGAGAGCCGGAGTACATTGGGGTGAAGATAGGCTTGTTCGGCTTCAAAACGATTCTTCTTCCCGTGCAATCGGTCGCCGCAGACGAGGAGCGGCGCGCCCTGTCACTACAATGAAGCCGTCCGCCGGTACACGCGTGAGACTGTCGGCCAAGAGCACCCCAGCACCTGGCACCGTCGAAAGCGTGGCGCGGCGACCACACGGCGGGCGAGCACAAAGACGAGAGCAAGGAGGATCATGAAGAAAGTGTGCACGCCCGTGAGGGCCTGACGCATCGAAGCGGGATCTCGGTACGAGGCCTCGACTACCTTCATCTCGGGGAGGTCGGCGTCGCGACCGGAGTCGAGCACGATCAACCTCGGGCTCCGCGCAGAGGGCAGGTGCTCGGGGCAAGCGTCCCAAGAACTGGGTGTGTGCAGTGCGACGTACGTAACTACCGGTACCCAGCCGCATGGCAGCAGTCCTCACGCGCTCAGGTAAGACAGCCTTTTTATATGCGCGTAGGGGCGCCCATTCAGCGTCGAGAGACCGGCTCAGCGTACGGCGGCGGTTGCCTCGGGAACCCGTCTGGTCCTGGGACGGGCTCACGATGAGCCCTGGAACCACCGCTCCGCCTTGGGTCGCTTCAAGACACCTACGTTCGCCGGCAGGGGGCCACTTCCGTGTAGCCTCGACACCCCCCGGGATGGCCCGAGAGAAGCGCAATGCTGGCACCAGAGCTGCACCGTCACGTGCAGGGTAGCGCTGGGGCGACCTCAGGAACACGCGAAAGAAGGCCCGGCACGAGAGCCGGGCCTTCTGAGGGTTTGCCCGGTAGGCGATCAGCCTGCACCGGATGCCTAGAGTGCTCCTTCCTCCCGGTTTACGCCAAGTGGCGTCGTGGCGCTCACTGGGCGGTAATACGCCTTATCACTATCAGCGCCACGACGCCGGAGCACGCCAGCACCACGGCGGCGATTAGGGGAAGTGCCTCGCTACCTCCGGTGTCAGGCAGCGGACTCGCTGACGCGGAAGCACTTGTGGAAGCGGAGGCGCTCGCGGAAGCGCCCGCGGTCGAACCCGTGCCCGCGTTGTCCTGTACCAGGAGTACGTCGAGGCTATCGGCATAGACGGTGCCTATGGCGAAGGCGCTGTAGACGCCGCCCGAGGCAAGCGCGGCGTCGGGGACCGTCAGGACCGTGTCGTTCGTTCCTGCGGCGTTCACGTCCAGCGTGTAGGTTCCGGCGGGCACCTCTGCGTAGGGCGAAGCGTCCGGGAAGGTGAGGCTCGAGACCAGCGGAGAACCGCCCCTCGGCACCACGTCAACCGGGCCAGCGTCCGGAGAAGCGTGGACTACGCGTACCTTGGCGTTGCCCGCCGAGGGCCCCCGCAGGTCGTCCTGGTAGACCTGGGCGGTGAGCGAACCATCCGCCACAAGCCCGACCGCCGCCACCGTATAGGCGCGGCCGGCTGCGAGATCTACGGGCGTGTCGATAACGGGGCTTGAGGTGTCGCCCGCGGCGTACACGGTAACCTGCTGGGTCCCGGCCGGCAGCGGCAGGTAGGACGAGATCGTGGCGTAGGGCACGTTCTGCAGGGCGGGCACGGGCTCGCCGTTGACGTAGACGTCCACGTTTGGCGCGTCCGGGGCGAGGTGGGCCACGCGTACCTGGGCCTGGCCGTTTTGCGCGAAGGCCGGCGCCGCCAACGCCAGCCCCAAGAGCGCCGCCAACCCCAGGACGAGTGCCCTTCTGATCGTACTGCTCAAGCGAACCTCCTCGTTGTCCAGAATTGCGAACTGCATACCGTCGAGATGTGCGAGAAAAGCCGCGTCTCACGCGGCGCGTCGGTAGCGCGTTGCGCGTCACCCCCTTGAGGCCTAGAAGTTTTCAAGCCGCCGCCCCCGGGACCGAGGGAGGGTTACCGAGACGTACTTCCGCCAGGCGTGGGGAGACGGAGATCCTGCGTCCTTGTACCTCTATCAGGCCGCCGCGCCGGAACTCGCTCATCACCTTGGAGACGGCTTCCCTGGTTGAGGCGACCATGTTGGCCAGGTCCTGGTGTGTGAGGCGCAGGTTGAGAGCGGCGCCCGAGCCGTCGGGCTCGCCGAACCGTTCGGCCAGGTGCGAGAGCAACGTGGCCAGCCGCGTCGATACCTCCCTGTCCAGTAGGCTTTCTATCGTCTCTTCGGACCGCCCGAGGCGCTCCGAGAAGGCTGAGAATAGCTTCAGGGCGAACTCCGGCCGGTGTCTCAAAGCCTCGGTGAGGTTAGACTTGCGCACCACGGCCACCCGGCTGGCGACGAGCGCCTCCGCGAAGTCTTTCTGGCGCGCCGTCCCCCCGAACTCGGGCTCGCCGAAGACCTCCCCGTCCGCCAGCAGCGCCACCGTGGCCTCCCTGCAGTCGCCGTAGATCTTGTACAGGCGTACCGTGCCTTCGAGCAAAAAGTAGAGCTGTTCATCGGGGTCGCCAGGGGCGAATATGAGGTCCCTGGCCCCGAAACGGCGCTCGGCCACCCGGACGCCAGCCCGTTCGAAGTCCTCTAAGGAAAGGTTGTTGTGACCGGCGGAAGCCGGAGGAGTTTCGGTCTGGTACCACATCATGATAAGAGCCCTCCTTTCAAAAGGCGGAAAGAATACGTCCGGCGGTTGGGTTCGTGCCAAAGGCGTACGGCGAGTCGGCGCCGCCACCCCCCGAACCCCCCGTCGGCGCTTTGCCCGTGACGGCACCGAGAGGTTCAACAACTCGCCGGGTGTCCGTGCAAACGACCATGTCGAACACGATTCTCCCCCGGGCGTCTACCGTCGTCATCGGGCTTTCCGACTACCCGCGACCGGGTAATTGCGACCAGTGATTTCCTCCCAGGACAGGCCCGCGAGGCGCGGCGGGTGCCCGATCCGCCGCGCCGTCTCCCCTACCCCACTACCGATAGAAGCCGGGCGGGTGCGCTGTCTGTGGCCGGCGGCAGGTATCAGGGTGTATAAAATGGGTGTGGTGTCGAGGCTTGGTTTCGATGCACTACTTGCCGGGGGTAGGCTCGCGGATGAGGGCAACCAGTGGATGGTCCTGACAAACTGCGTTTGCTCGAGAGGGCCGTGGCCGCGAGCACCAACTCCATAGTGATCGCCGACCCGAGCCTGCCCGACAGCCCGCTCGTGTACGTCAACCCCGCCTTCGAGGAGACGACCGGCTACGCCGCCGAGGAGGCCCTTGGCCGCAACTGCCGCTTCTTGCAGGGCGAGGATCGCGACCAGCCGGCGATCGCCGAACTCAGGACCGCGGTTCGCGAGGGACGGCAATGCACGGTCGTGCTCAGGAACTACCGCAAGGACGGGACCCTTTTCTGGAACGAGCTAAGCATCTATCCCGTTCGTGACGAAGAGGGATACGTTACCAACTTCGTCGGCGTCCAGAACGACGTGACCGAGCGCATCAGGGCCGAGGAGATCCTCGCGGAGATCCGCCGGGCCGAGCGCCGCAGGATAGCGAGGGACCTGCACGACATAGTGCTTCAGGACCTCGCCGGCGCCCTCCAGTCTTTGCGGCTCACCGACCTGCGGGCCAAAGGTTCGGGGACGGCTTTGGATCTCGGGGAGGAGATCGAGGCTCTTGGGCGGGCGACCTCGGGCCTGCGCAGCGCGATCTACGACCTGAGGCACGAGGGTAAGCGGCCACTCGTGAAGTCCATCGAATCACTGGTGGAGCTAAACCGACAGCTGATGCCCGCGTGCAAGGTGATGCTAAACGTCGAGGAAGGATTCCCCGAAAATCTGCCCCGGAGAGTGAACGTGGAACTCTTGCGCATCGTGCAGGAGGCGTTAGCCAACGCCAGGCGTCACTCCGGAGCGAAACGTGTAGAGGTGGGGCTGCGCGGCGAGGGGAGCGAGATCGTCGTGGCGGAGGTGGTGGACGACGGGCGGGGCTTCGATCGCAGGTCCGTCCGGGTTGGTGTGGGGCTCTCCGCCATGCACGAGAGGACCGCCGGATTGGGCGGAAAGATCGAGATCAGCCGCCGACCCGGCGGGGGCACGAAGGTTACCCTCAAGGTTCCCGTGGCGGGCGGTAGTCCAACTCCTCCACGTCTATGACCCCCTCCCTCACGGCGTAGATCACCGCCTGCGTCCTGTCGAAGATGTGCAGCTTCCTGTAGATGTTTGAGGTGTGATTCCTGACCGTCTTCTCCGAGATGCCCAGAGACTGGGCTATCTGCCTGTCGCTCATTCCCCGGGCGAGGGCTCTTATGACCTCGAGCTCCCTCTCGGTAAGCGGCGGAGGGGCTAGGCGGCTATTCCCCTCCTGCCTGCCGCCCTCGAAAGTGTTAAGCATCTTCTGGGCGAGGTCAGGGGCGATTATCGTATTTCCCGCGTGGACCGTGTGGATCGCGCGCGAGAGGTCCTCGGGTTCAGAGTCCTTGAGCAGGTAGCCTTGTGCACCCGCCTTTATGCCCTCGAAGACGTGCTCGTCTTCCTCGTGGCCCGTAAGGATCACCACCGCGGTCTGCGGGAGGAGCTCCTTGATCTCGCGCGTGGCGCTGATGCCGTCCATTTTCGGCATGGAGATGTCCATCAGGACCACGTCGGGCTCCTCCTCGCGGCAGAGTGCGACGGCTTCCTCGCCATCGTAGGCCACGCCGACCACCTCGACGCCTGGCAGCATACCCACGAGACCGGAGAGGCCCCTCGTAAAGAGCCGTTGATCGTCCACGACCGCCACGCGAATCGCGTCCTCTGTGCCGTCGCTCAAAAGCCCCACACCCCTTTCAAAGTCCGCGTACCGCCTGCTGTACCCTCCAGGGGTACGCCGGCGGCGGGTGCTGATCACAAGAACACCCGGTTCCGGATGATCTCCCGGATGAACTACATTTTCATCGGGGATTTCGATCAGCGCCCGGTAGGTAATTCTAGCCAGGTCGGCCGTCCCGCAAGAACAGCGCCCCGGGATCTCGCGCCGGAGATGGAGGAGGTGCCATCGGACTCCCCGCTCCGGCCGACGTACTTCCAACCGGGCCTTACGTGGGCACCGCCGACAGCGCCTCCAGCCCAGGGGCAACCCGGACAACCTCCTCCCAGCTCTCTCCGGCGTCCACGCCGCGCAGTACCGTTCCGTCCCCGAGGCCGGCGTAGAGCGCCCCGGGCGCGTCCGGGTCAGGGCAGAGCGCATAGGGGAAGGCGTCGAGGTCTTCCAGAACCGCCTGCCACGGCTCGTTCCCGCTCTTGCAGTAGATAGTCGCGCCCGATGCGCCCCGGCCGTGCGCCCGGTACGGTCCTTGGGCCGCCGAGGCGTAGACGAGCGAGGGATCTTGCCCGTCCACGGCCAGCCCCCAAACGTAGTGCAGGCCCATCCCCTCGTCCACGCCCTCCCAACTGTGCCCGAAATCCGGGCTCCTTGCGAACCCGCCGCCCCCGGCCTCGTAAAAGAGTTCCGGAGCCCCACGGTGGGCGGCCAGGGAATGGCAGTCGGGCTGGGCTCCCGGCCTCTGATCCTGCCACGTCTCGCCGCCGTCGGTGCTCCTCAGCACGCCGCCCAACTCTATGCCGACCACGAGGAGGTCGGGGTCATGGTAAGACGGTGCGATCGCGCGTACGTGTGAGGTCCAGGGACGCGGCGGGAAGCTCCAGGTAGGTTGAGAAGGTAGCTTCCTCATCTCCTCCAGCTCCCGCCAGGAGCCGCCGCCGTCGCGGCTCACGAACAGGGCCGAGGGCTCCGTACCCGCATATACGGCCCCGTCAACCGGCGAGACGGTGACGGCGGTGACCCTGGGGTGCTCGATGCCGTACTGACTATCCCAGCTACCACCGCCGTCCAAGCTCTTGAAGATGCCCTCGTTCGACGTCCCGACGTAAAGCGTTTCGGGGGCTTCGGGGTCCACGGCCAGGCACCTGGCGCCGCGCTCTTCGAGCCCCGTATCGATACTTCCGTCTTCTACCACGGTCACGGCGTCGCCCCCGGCCGCATAGAGTCGTGCCACGGCGAACCCTCCCTTCCCTTTGCCGCTGCTTCAGGATTCGTAAAGAATAGTACGTGGTAATGCTCCTCTCCGCAGTAGGTGCGAGATACGTACCTCTTTCCCGCGGATACGAGCCCTTGTCGCATCGGAAGCGTCGACGGAGATCGCAGGCTACATGAAGAAAGCGACGATGCTCCCCCGTGGATGACCCGGCGGCAGTGCATCCAGGACCCTCCGAACACTGGCGTTGGATATCCTCGGAGAGACTCTTCTGGCGTTTTCCACCGTGCGTGACCATCGGAGGCCGAAGCGTTTGCAGTGCGCTCAGACGTCCTGGATCCGTTGGACTTTCGTGTTGCTGAAGACCGTAAGGTAGCCTGCCTCGCGCACGGCGGTGTCTACGCGCTCGTTCTCGCCGTAGGGTGCTCCAGAGAGCCAGGCAAGGGTCCGAACCTCGCCCCCTAGTTCCTGCTCGAGCCGCTGGCGTGAGCCGACGAGCTCCCGCTGCACCTCCTCCAGGGTCTTTACATCGACGATCGCGCAGTGCGTAGCAGTGTGGCAGGCAACGGCGTGCCCGCGGGCAACAACGTCACGCAGCTCGTCCCACGTCATAGCGCAGCGACCTCCGACGTGGTCGTCGTCCGTAAGACCGATGTCGTGCGCTGTGGCGAAATCATATTGCTCCGGCACGGGCGTGTCGATAAACGAGGTGGGGACGAAAAACCACCCGCGCAGCCCGGCGCGCTCGAGTAGCGGCAGCGCAACGTCGTAGTTATTACGATAGCCCTCGTAGAAGACGGGGATCAGGGGCGGCTCTCGACCCTGCCACGCCCCGCCGGAGAGCAGTCCCTCCAGATCATCCTCTCCGACGAAGCGGAATCTCTCCCCGGCAGCAAGCAACTGGCGCCCGACCTCGTCAGACCGGGCAGGGGGCGTGTTGTGGAAGTTGATCGTCCGCACGAGCGGCCCGGCCGCGTGCCCGGCGAGCGCCACCGTGCCGGTCACAGGGTCTTCATCGTCGCCCGGGTCAAAGTGGTAGGCGGCGAGCACCTCCAACGCGGTGGCGGCATCGAGGAGCGAGGCCTGATCGCCGTCGAGACGCCCGAGGTAATCGACCAGGAGCCGGCCGAGCCGGCCGTCTAATGTGCTGCCTCGGGCCGTGTCCGGGATGAGGCTTTCGAGCACCAGGAACATCGGGATCCCTTCCAGGTTGTAATCCCGCCCGCGGCAGGCATGGCTTATCTGGACCGGGAGGGCGTCGAGATCGTCGTCAAGCTCGCCGCGAAGGACTTCGGGATGACCAACCTGTACGTGGTCGGCTACGACCGCAACCTGGAGGAGGCGCCGCACCCGCTCGCCCTGAGCGCCTGCGGAGAGGCCGCCCACCCAAGCCGCGAGATCGCCCTGAGAAAGTCGCTCCTCGAGTACGTCGCAGCCCGCGCCCGCAAGCTCTTCAACCACGCCCCGCTCGCGATGATGGTGCCGATCTTACCTCCTGGCTATCTCGACCACTTCCGCGAGAGCCCGCTCGGTAGCGAAGAAGAGCGGTCGCTCCAGGAGATGCTCGAATGGCTCGCCCTCTCTCCCAGTGAGATGTACGACCTGCTAGAGCACCCCATCTACTCGGTCCGCTCGCGGGTCGCGTTCTCTACGCTTCCGCACACTGAGATCAACCCGGACGACCGCACGAAGTTGCTCGGCATAGTGGCGAGCCGCCTGCGCAACGCCGGCCTCGACGTGCTCTACGTGGACTACTCGTCCCCGAAAGGCGAAGTCAACGCGGTCAAGGCTATCGTGTCAGGTCTCGAGGTCGAGACGATGAGCTACGGTCGTATCGGGGCGCGAAACCTTCACCGGCTTCTGGACAGCGACCTGGTGGTCACAGGAGAAGCAGGAGGGCGTCCAGCCGCGCGCCGGATACTCCTCACGCCCGAGAAGGAAGCAGAGATGGGCCCGGCCTGGCTCGACTACGAGGCGGTGGAGCGCACCGTGGCTAACCTCTACCCACTGTACAGGGAGCCTGGACGCCACGTCGCCGCGCTGACCGCCGAAGAGCGGGGCATTCATTGAGCGCGCCGGGTGCAACCCGAGCCCGCGCAACGTAGACGTCCATACGGGTTCCATCTACCACAAGGTAGGTTCCTCAACCCGCGCCGAGGCCCTGCTCTTCGTTCTAAATGTAGAAGCAGGAGTCGGGCTCCAAGCTGCGCTCCAGCTCTCCGCGGTCGTAGGTGAAACGCGGCGCGCTGTTGTTCTCGTGATCGGCGAGCAGACGCTCGTAGGTGTTCCAACCGATGTTATGAAGAACTACCCTCTGCTCCGGCGGGCTCTTGACCGTCTCCATCTACGGCCTCTCCGATTCGCTCGGGGCAAATTATTGCGTTGCATCACAAAACGCCGATAGAAGGGGCCGGGATATCCCGGCCCCTCGGTTCATCCTCGTTGTCGGCAACCCTTAGGCGTTGATGTAGCCGTTCGGGTTGAGGACGTACTTCTTGGCCGCGCCCTTGTCGAAGTCTTTGTAGCCCTCGGGGGCCTCGTCCAGGGTGATGACCTGGGCGTTGACGGCGTCGGCGATATGGGCCTTGTCGTGCAGGATGCTCATCATCAGGCCGCGGTTGTACTTCTTGACCGGACACTGGCCCGTGAAGAAGGCGTGGCTCTTGGCCCAGCCGAGGCCGAACCGGATCTTGAGCGTACCCTCCTGGGCCTCCGGGTCGGCCGCGCCCGGGTCGCCGGTCACGTAGAGGCCGGGGATGCCCAGTGAGCCGCCCGCGCGGGTGACGGTCTGGATCTGGTTCAGGACCACGGCGGGAGCCTCTTCGCCGCCCTTGCCGGACGCCTCGAAGCCGACGGCGTCTACGGCGCAATCGACCTCAGGCTCACCGACGATCTCGGCGAGCTGGTCAGCAAGTTCCGCGTCCTCGCCGACGTTGACGGTCTCGCACCCGAAACTACGGGCCTGAGCGAGCCTCTCCTCGTTGAGGTCGCCGACTATCACGACGGCCGCACCGAGCAGCAGCGAGGAGTAGGCCGCCGCGAGCCCCACCGGTCCGGCACCGGCGACGTAGACCGTCGAGCCGGTTGAAACCTGGGCGGTGTAGGCGCCGTGGTAGCCGGTCGGGAAGATGTCCGAGAGCATGGTGAGGTCCAGGATCTTCTCAAGCGCCTGGTCCCTATCGGGGAACTTCAGCAAATTGAAGTCCGCGAAGGGCACCAAGACGTACTCGGCCTGCCCGCCGACCCAGCCGCCCATGTCGACGTAGCCGTAGGCGGAGCCCGCGCGGGCGGGGTTGACGTTGAGGCAGACGCCGGTCTTGCCCTCGTTGCAGTTGCGGCAGCGGCCGCAGGCGATGTTGAAGGGCACCGAGCAGATGTCGCCCACGTCGATGAACTGGACGTCGTTGCCCTTCTCGACCACCTCGCCCGTGATCTCGTGCCCCAGGGTCTGCCCGACGGGGGCTGTGGTGCGCCCGCGCACCATGTGCTGATCCGAGCCGCAGATGTTGGTCGAGACGATCTTCAGGATGACGGCGTGCGGGGCCTCTTTGGTCATCCCCATCGCGTCGGCGACCTCTTCGGGAACCTCGAGCTTCGGGTACTCGATGTCCTCTACGGCAACCTCGCCGGGCCCCTTGTACACAACTACCCTGTTGTCGGCCATAAGCTAGTTCTCTCCTTTCCCTATGGTCTCGTGGACCATGAAATACGAACATTGCTATTCCCCACAGGCCGCGCCGCAAAACAACCGTCTCCGGCGCGGGGGCGACTCAAGTACCCAGGCAAGCTCCTTTCCCCTAATTCTTCCCCACAATGTACCAGATGTAGCGTGCCGTCACAAGGCCGGGGCCACATCTTCGGAACACCCACACCTCGGCATGGTAAGCCATGCCACAGTTTCGCGATAGGGGGAATAGGTTAGAATTACGGAGGGGAAGTCCCGGACAACCTGGCCATACGTGCAGAAGGGGTTTTGTATGAGCTTCAAGCTCACCGAGAAAGACGGTCTCTTCGAGAAGATCCGGAACCACGTCGGGACGACGGTGGAGCACCCTGTAAGCCAGGCGACCCGCGACATCCGCTCACGCCTCTCCGATGAGGGCGTAAAGAAGTCCGTGAGCGTCTGCCCCTACTGCGCCGTCGGCTGCTCCACGCTCGTCTACCACCGCGACGGACGGATCATAGACATAGAGGGCAACCCTGACAGCCCCATAAACGCCGGTACCCTCTGTCCCAAGGGGTCTGCGGGGTTCGGCCTGCACGTCTCGCCCTACCGCTGGACGAAGGTCCGCTACCGCAGGCCGTACTCGGCCCAGTGGGAGGACATCACCCTCGAAGAGGCGCTCGACATGATCGCCGAGAGGGTAAAGAAGGCCCGCGACGAGAGCTGGCACGACACGGACGAGCAAGGCAAGAAGCTCAGCCACTCGACGGCGGTCGCTTCCATCGGCGGGGCCACCATAGACAACGAGGAGAACTACCTAATTACCAAGCTCTTTCACTCCTTGGGGTTCTTGCGGGTCACCAATCAGGCGCGTATATGACACAGCTCCACGGTGCCCGGTCTGGGCATCACGTACGGTAGGGGCGGGGCAACCACGAGCCTGCAAGATCTCCAAAATTCTGACTGCATCCTGATCGAAGGCTCCAACATGGCAGAGGCCCACCCGGTGGGCTTCCGGCACCCCATGATCGCCAAGCGCAAGGGCGCGAAGCTGATCCACATCGACCCGCGCTTCACCCGCACGAGCGCCCTCTGCGACATCTACGCCCCCCTAAGGCCCGGCACAGACATAGTGTTCCTCGGGGGGTTGATCAACTACGTCATCCAGAACGAACTGTACTTCAGGGACTACGTTGTCCACTATACCAACGCCGCGACCCTCGTCAGCGAGGAGTTCGAGGATGCGGACGCCTCCGGCCTGTTCTCCGGCTGGGACGAGGAGAGCAGGACATACGACCCTTCGAGCTGGCGCTACGAGGGCACGCCAATAGACTACGCCTCCGTCGGGGGTAGTCAGGGACGCCTGATCGGTGAGGACGTAGGCGGGGAGTCTGCGCCGCAAGGGGAGGAGACGCGCCCGACGGACCCGACGCTCGAGCACGAGCGTTGCGTCTTTCAAGTCCTCAAGCGCCACTTCGCCAAGTACACGCCTGAGATGGTCGAGAAGGTCTGCGGCACCCCGCAAGAGGCGTTTCTCAAGGTAGCCGAGACCATCTGCGAGAACTCGACACCCGAGAAGACAACCTCCCTCTGCTACGCTGTCGGTTGGACCCAGCATTCCAAGGGCGTCCAGATCATCCGCACCGCCGCCATGCTTCAGTTACTGCTGGGGAACATAGGCCGGCCCGGCGGCGGGATC
>Ga0126314_10000794_pt1 | contig 15022 bp, 16 predicted proteins | sample Plot105B_FD_92535 | JGI IMG/M metagenome (GOLD analysis project Ga0126314, IMG submission 92535) | Serpentine soil microbial communities from UC McLaughlin Reserve, CA, USA - Plot105B | ecosystem: Environmental > Terrestrial > Soil > Grasslands | place: USA: UC McLaughlin Reserve, Lake County...
GACGATGCCCGCTTGTTGTTGGTCAACGCTGATGATTTCGGGATGTGCCACGCCGTCAACGAGGCCATCATCCGCTCGCTTGAGGAAGGCATCGTCGGCTCCTGCAGCGTGATGGTCCCTTGCCCTTGGGCGCTCCATGCCCTCACATGGCTGCAAGAGGCGCCCGATGTTCCCTTCGCCGTCCACTTGACGTCTGTGAGCGAACAACCCACCTACCGATGGGGCCCGATAACCTGCCGCACGGAGGTGCCTTCGCTGGTAGACGAAGCGGGGTATTTCTACTCCGAGTCGCGCATCGACGAGTTCTTGAACCAGGTCGATGTGGGTGAGTTAGAGCGGGAGTATCGCGCCCAGATCGAACACGTTTTGAATGTCGGCTTGCGGCCGACCCACCTCGACAGCCATTGCGGCATTCACACCGGTCGCGAAGATCTCTTCGAGATGACGCTCGGCCTGGCGTGCGAATACGGCGTGGCGCTTCGGGCCTCCTCCCAGCCCTACATCGACGAGATGCGACGATGGGGCTACCCGACCAACGATCATGAACTGATGGATAGCTATGACCTTGATACGGCTGACAAAGCGGCCCGCTACGCGCGGATGTTACGCGCGTTGCCGGTAGGCCTCAGCGAGTGGGCGGTCCATCCCGGTCTTGGGAACTCTGAACTGCGAGCTGTAGAGTCTAGTTGGCGGGTACGCCAGACCGATTTCGACTTCGTTGTGTCCCAAGAGGCGCGGGCTATTTTGCAGGTGGAAGGAATTATTCTTGTGGACTATAGAGCGGTACAAGCGCTATGGAACGAAGAGCCTCATGCACAGTGAAGGTGGTCATCGCGTATGTCCTGAGAGCGGCACGTCATGTTAACGTGTGCGGCCTTCGCAGACGCTGCTCTCACGTGCAGAGGTATAGTGACCTGAGACCCTCAGCCTACTAGTGGGGAGGCGCCGGCGGGGGCAGGACTCGAGAGTGTGTGACCTTCGGAGTTATGAAGCTGACGAGCTACCGGACTGCTCTACTCCGCGTCGCAAGAGAGTGGGCCCACGCAAGTCGAGACAACGCCGAGCACGCTCTTTCGCGCCACACTCCGTGGCCAGGAGGTTACGACGCTTGAGGTTGCGCTCTAGGGGTGCTGCGAGGCGCGCGAGGAGCGAAAGCGTGGTAGGCGAAGCGCCCCATCTGTAACTAGCTGAGCCTAAATTCTTGCAGGACTTGGTCAGTAGCATTGGCAGTGGCCGGAGTCGGTGACTGCCTCGCCCTCCACGGAGTTGAATCGCCAGTCGTAGGCTTTGGGGTGGAGGTTGAGCTTCAGTACCCCGTAGGTTTCGTCGTTGTGAACCTCGCTGTTAGGTAAGGTGGTCTCGATCTCGTAGTGGCTCTTGCCGCCGGTGCCCACCACGAACTGGCGAATGCGGCGCTCCGGGTCCGCTTCTCCGTTCGGGTCCTGTGGCGCGAAGCGTTCGTAGTTGTGCTCGTATGCAGAGAGGACCACGTTCGCTCCCGCCTCGTAGAGAGCCTACCAGAGTGGCCTCACTTCAGGGGTGCTGCCGTGTTCTTCTCCGGAGCTGAAGCGTGGGTGGTGCATGTAGGCCAGAGTGCAGTCCTTCTCGTTGGCGGCCAAATCGGACTTAAGCCACCGAATCTGCCGTGAGAGAACGTGGCAGCCGGCTATCTCCAAGCATTTGTTACTGTTGAGGGCTACCATGTGACACTCGCTGAGATCGTAGGAATATAACACATCTTGCTACCCCAATGGATAGATAGACACGATGCTGCATCTGACACCCGATTAAGTGTGTCACTCGGGAATCGGCCTTGATCCTTCCGAGATCGGGACATCCTCATCTGAATTGGGCCTGATTTGCCAGTCATTGATCACAAGTTCGTCCCGAATTCATTCGGAATTCATTCGGAATTCATTCGGAATTCATTGCCGTGGGGCAAACTTCAGAATAGACAAGAGCGCGGGACATGATATGTAATCTTTGCAGGAGGTAAAACATAGGAGCAGCGATGGCAAGTACACAGGACCAGAACCCTCGGTGGGTTGTACGCCTGAGGCCCACGCCGGACAGCGATATCGACCGTCTGCTCCAAATGCCGCTTGGCCTCGATGTGTGGGAGCGAAAGCGGGATCCCGAGGTGCTGGTCGTCGCAGCAACCGAAGGCCAGATCAGCGAGCTGGAGCGCCGCCGACTGGCGAGCGTGGAGCGGCTTTGTACAGTGGAGGAATTCGTCTCCGAGTTCCAGTCGCGCCCACGAGACCAACACGACGCTAAGGACACCAACGAAAGCGACGAGGAGGAGTTACAGAGGTGAACATCGTATACACGGTTCGTTCAGATTCGCCACAAGCACCGCCACTCGCGCGGTTGATCGATCTGCCCCTGGGCCTCGATATCTGGCAGGTAAAGGCGGACCACGTGGTATTGCGCGCGGCCGAGGAGCAGGCCACGCGGCTGCGCCAAATGGGCTATACGACCGAAGAGGTTGTCGAAACCGAGACCCACCTCGCCACGTTCGCCACCGCAGAGGCTATCGCCGCTTATCATTCGGCAGAAACGCTAGAACAAGACTTGCGCCAGCTGTCTGAGAGCCAGCCGGAGATCGCGGAACTACAGGAGATCGGGCGTAGCTTGGAGAACCGACCGATCTGGGCCTTGCGGATCGGGGAGCGGCGTGGCAGCGAGCACAAGCTGCTGTTTATGGGGTGCCATCATGCCCGCGAATGGGTCTCGGTGGAAGTACCTTATCTGCTGGGGGAGCATCTTGTAAAAAATGCCGGCCAAGCTCCGGTTGGGGATTGGCTGCAGAGGGGCGAGATATGGGTCGCCCCGATGGTTAATCCCGACGGCCACGAATTCTCACGCAGCCCAGAAACCCGACTGTGGCGCAAGAACCGGCGTCCCAACCCCGACGGCAGCATTGGCGTGGACCCGAATCGCAACTACGGCTATATGTGGGGCACGCTGAATATAAACACCTCAAGTCACGTGCCTAGCGATCCGACCTATGTGGGCCCCCGTGCGTTCTCTGAGCCCGAAACGCAAGCGGTGCGGAACTTGGTTGCCAGGGAGCTGTTCCGCGGGGTCATCACCTACCATAGCTTTTCGCAGCTTATCCTCTACCCGTGGGGTTACACCCTGGAGCCTATCCCAGACTCGTCCGACCTATCCACCATGGCAAAGCTTGCTAAGCGGATGCAGCAACTGATCCATGGGGTGCACGGTAAAACCTATACGCCGCAGCAATCGTCGCAGCTTTATTTGACAGCGGGTGACACTACTGACTGGACCTTCGGAGAATACGGCATCCCGTCGTTCACCATCGAGTTACGACCCGACTCGATTCAGAATGGGGGATTCATCCTTCCTCCCGAACAGATCCAGCCAACGTTCGAAGAGAATCTGCCCGCCGCAATGGAGTTCATCGAGCGCATCCTCTAAACCGGACCGAGGGTCCAGGAAGTGCTGGGCGGTCTCAAGCTCGCTGTCGGCGCGGCCAAGTGTTCGCGCATCCGCTCCATAGCATGCCTGTCGTGATGCTAGATCATCCGTGCCCCCGAAATACCTGTGCCACCAGCGGCCAACGAACCGAGGGAGCAGCCCCTCAGCTGCGTTCGTGACCCGGCGCTCTCGGGTCGTCTGCGGGCCTGCGGAGTCCGCCCATACGTTCTAACTTAGCTTCGGTAAACTCTGCACCTACCGAGAGTGTTTCTCGCGGCGCTCCGGTGAGCTCCTAGGGTCCAAGGTTCTCTTCTCGTCCCCCGTTCTCTGTCCCGCGTTGCCAGCGGCGGCGCGACGACGCTAGTGGAGGCGGAACACGAGGGACATGATCGACAAGCGGATCAATTCTCCAAGAGGGTATCCTGAGCAATCATAGTCGGGCCTCGGAGGGGGGTTTGAGTCGATGTATACTATCCTCGGAGGCTCCTTCGGAGTCAAGCTCTTACGCGGTCTCCCATTCATTGCCAACCGGCATCTAGATCACCTCGACCTTAAGAACGTTCGACCTGATGGTGAGACGCGGCACCTGTGCTATACGTTCCAAAACAGCAGAGCGTTCCGCGTCCTGCCCAAAGGACCCTAGCCACTGCTCTGGATACTGGCTCTGTGTGGAGAGAACTAGGCTGAATTCAAATCGGCCCGGCACGGCCGAGCGAAAACTGCTGAACGTGCTGATGGGGAGAAACTTCGCCCCCGGATGCGGATTGGTTGGGTCGAACGCTTCGCCGGGAGCCAGCAGCCGGAAATCAGCCAGACGCAAAGGCCCCACTAGCGGATCTTCCGGCGGAGGGGGCTCAGCGACAACCTGCCCCGCCATGGAAATCCGGGGTAGATAATGTGGATAACGGATTGCGTCTTCTGAGCCGTCTACTACGCCTACAATCCACACACTCTGCTGGGAAAGGTTGCGCACCTCGATCTTGATCGGGATAGGCATCCCAACGCCTTGCTTCTCCTCTGGGCTGTGGAGCATAATCGATAGGTCAGACCCGTCCATGTTCATCCCTCAACAACGCAGTTTGGTCGAGCAAAATGGTGATATTTCTCGACCAAACTGCAAAACGCTACTTGAGATACTTCAGTTAAGCTTCGTTCAACTCCGCTTTCTCGGCTTCTGCATCCGCTGTGATCTGCTGAACGATGTATGGCTTTAACTGCTTGTGCTCAAAAACCTCGACCATTCTGTCGATGGTCGCCTCCGCCCTTTCCAGATCGCCGGTTTCCTTATGAGCGCGTGCCAAGCGGCGCATAGCCAGATTGAGGGTGATGTTGTCTACGCCCTTTTCGGCGGTGGAGTCATCGACTACTGAAGACAGGAGAGCGACGCTCTCACGGGGCTTCGCTTCGCGAACTTTCACGACCTTGTCGACCGCAAGCTTCTTGAATGTGCGCTGTGCGTTTATACCCTTCACCAGTCGGGCGTAGACTGCCAGCGGGTGTTCCGAGTGCTTGTCCAACACAAGATCGAAGGCTTCGTTACCGTGTTTCAGAGCTTCCGAGTCGGATCCAAGCAACTTGAGGAGCTGGCCCTGCTCATCGCCCATGAAGAGTTCGCCAACTTCCTCGTCGGTGGCTGTGTACGGCGAACGGACCTGCAGAGTGAGCGTCGGCGATACGACCCGTGAACCATCCTGCGCGATGTATATGGCGCGCAGCTGGTAGTGTCCTGTCTCAGCGAAGTATTGCCCCTCCCTACCGTAACCGATATACGCGCTGTCATAGATTGCCGGGTGCTCTGAAGTTAGGGTGATCGTCTTAACCTCATCTACGCAATGCTCGATCATCGGCCGGTATAGCACCGTGCTGCCAGAAGGCTTGCGGATAGCAATTTGCACCATCTCATCGTCCGGATGCAGATATGAGTGGACCCGCTTGCCACGCAGGTCGGTTGTCGAGAGCTTGATTTCGACTACAACCGGCTCACCATAAGCATATACATCTTTCGACCTCAGCTCGAGTTTTAAGCCAGAGTTGTCTTCTGTGCGGTCACGGACCACCTCTGGGTCTATCTCTGCTGCCCCAACCCCAAAGGCGTTGCCGCCGAAGGTGATGTTGCGGTAGAAGGCATGACGGAGGTGGATGATCTCGCTGTCCGTGAACTGGAAAGGGAAGTTCGCCCAGTATGCAGCTTCACCGCCGGGTGCCGGCGGCGGCGGCTGGTAGTTCTGCACGTAGTTCATCCACGATAGGTCGCCCAAGCCACCATTTGGACCGAGAGGAGCCGGTGGGTCTGCTAGGTCCTTCTGCCACGAGTGAAGCAGGTTGAAGCAGTGCCCTAACTCATGGACATAGGTGCGGAGTTGCGCCCGCTGCCTTGCGGCATCAGTACCTTGGATGGCATCGTAGAACACGGCGCAACCCTGCCGCTGGAGCCCCTGTTGATCGTACATTATGCCACGGACATCGTCGCGCTCATAGGATGTGGCAACGATCAGATACACCTTCCACTGAGGAACGTCCTCCCAAAGGCTGAAGTTGCTGACCATTGCGGCATGCAGTTCGGAGGCACTCCATCTGGTATCGGTCCCAGACGCTGAGGTGTCGACTATGTTGGTGAGGCCCGCAGTCTGTAGCCCGATGCCAGCTTCCGCATAAGCCTTGGAAACGGTCAGCTCACGGGATAGGCTGTTTGGTGGCTGTGGCAGTGAACCAGTGTTATACGAGACGAACGGAACCGTATCCACTACCGAATCCTGTTCCCATTGCACACTACGGAAATAGCTTGATACAAACGGGCAAATGTAGATGCTACCTGGCGAGCCCGAAGTCGTAGAGAACTGAATCGTCGCTGGAGCAGCTGGTGACATGGTTACCTTGACCTGTGGAGCTATTGTAGACCACGTGTATTCGCCCAAGCCTTCAATCGTTACAGAACTTGCGGTCCGAGTAACCGTCGGTGAGTTGACGATGAAAGAGCCAAAATAGGTCGTCGTTGCGCCAGTGACTCGGAACAAGTCGCCGCTCAGGCGGTTCATCGGTCGGCTGCCGTCGACATCAACCCGAAGCTCAAGCTGGAAATCGCCGCTTGTGCCTCGATATAGGCCGCTGACGCCCCGCTCTGACAAAGCGATACGGCTGTCTATTTGTTCTCCAGCGGCCGCAAGTCCATCAGAATCCGTTCCATTCTCTACCTCTTCGGGCGGGGCCATGCCTTTCATGGCGAGTTCGGGGAAAGCAACACTGGTGCCTTCCTGGTAGGTAGGGTCATAGGTCATGGTCATACCTTCCTTTCTCCACACTACTTGGCATGTTCTAACTGAACTCGATGATAACGGGAGGCGATGAATTCCGGATGAATTTCGAGTGAATCCACGATGAGATCGGAAAACTAGACCGATAGAACCACGCGTCTTGAACACTCAGGCGAGGCCGTCGAGCGCGGATCATAGTACTTCTGCACAAAGTCTCTCCAGGAACTTAGGCGCCATACCTCCCTTGATAGGCAGGTCATAACAATTTCTATCGGAGCGCTCATGCAACTTTATTACCACCAGTTGCTGTGGTGGGCATTGCATCAAAGTGAACGTTTATAGCCTATTCATTCGGGACTCATTGTCGATTCATTCGGGATTCATTGCCCCCTGATTTCATGGAGTAGCCGAGGAAGAACGAGCGGTCAGTGCCAAAGCTACCCCGCTCCGATCAGGTTGAGGGAGGATTAAATGACTGAGGCTAACGAAAGCGCAGGCTGGAGCAGGCGGTACAATATATTCTTTGGGGCTGTTATCTTCGTCTTGATTCTAATCAACATTGCCATTGCGTTAGATTTGTTTTCTATATCCAGGATTTGGCTTTGGATCATAAATATGGTTCTCATCCTCTTGTTTATAGTAGTTACGGGTGCAGGCATTACCGGGGGCTTGTGGGGTTTCCTGATCGATGATCGACTGAAGAGGGTATCTCTGTCAAGGTTCCAACTAGTCCTTTGGACTATCATAATCGTTTCCGCATTGCTGACCATGGTAATGTTCAACCTAGGTAATGCTTCCCAGGCCCCCCAGGACAGCCCAGTCAAGGATGATCCGCTTAATGTTCAGGTCCCACCGGAAGTATGGGGTCTCCTAGGAATAAGTGTCGTTTCCTTGGCCAGCTCAGAATACATAAAAGATCAGCATACTGAATCTCCCCAAGAACTTGCTGCAGCCCCGAGAACTGCTAGCTCACCTGCTCCGAACGAAAGTACTGAGCAGGCTAGCTTGGCAGACATGTTCAGGGGAGAGACAGAGAGCTCTCAGAACTTTCTTGAAATAGGCAAGGTTCAGATGTTCATCTTTACGCTGATCGTAGCGCTCGCCTACGCATTAGCTCTAGGAGACGACCTGGGCAATACGGACTTGACAGTGATTGAGAGAATGCCTGAGCTAACCGCGGGGATGTTGACATTGTTAGGTATAAGTCAAGCGGGCTACATAGCCAACAAAGCCATCTCCTACCAGTCTGCTCCGCCCGCCGGAAGCAATACATAGCCTGTCGGACAGTAAGGTGATGAGGTACTTCTTGCAACGCTGCGAATGTGATCGCGTAGCTGCGAGGATCCAGAAGAGCAGGCGTCGCACCTGACCCATTAGCCGCACGGACCTCAAGGGCACGCCCTGTGCAAGGATCTTGCTCTTGAACAGAGGTCGGCGTGAAACCTCGGATCGCCTATCCCTCGATGATTACAGCGCGTTGCGATGAGGATGGGCTGCATGGCATCATGGACTGATGAAACCCTATTCCAAAGACCTCCGTCGGAAGATCGGGGATGCCATAGAACGAGGAATTCCCAAGGCCCAGCCCGCTCGCACCTTCGGAGTCGGGATCTCCACCCTCAAGCGTTACGCCACCAAGGCCCAAAGGGGAGAATCTCTTGAGCCGGGCAAGGCTCCGGGCAAACCACCCAAGATCGACGAGCGAGTTGGGAAGCTCCTCGAAGCCGACCTCCAGCAGCGCCCGTTCGCCACCCTTCGGGAGCGCTGCGAGTACGTGGAGGCCGTAAACGGGGTTTCGGTGAGCCGCTCGACGATGTGCGGCGCCAAAGCTCGGATCGGTTCGACGCGCAAAAAGGGGGCCAACGGCCACAGAGCGAGACGAGTTCCTAAGGGTAGCCTGGCGGGTGATGGTGGCCGCGGAGGTCGACCCCGGCCGGCTGGTATTCGTGGATGAAATGGGGCTACATACCTCCCTGGCGCCTCTTTATGGTTACTCTCCAAAAGGCGAACGCGTGCGCCTTGAGGTTCCACGAAACCGCGCCAAGAACACCAGCCGTCACAGATAGCCGCATCGAAGCGAAACGCCCGCAAGGGGACACCCGGGGCACCGTAACGCTCGCCTGAACTGATCGACACTGCCTTCCGAGTCTGCTGAGCAGCGGGGCATTCACAACTCATGGACTGTAGATCGATCCGGAAGTCATCCTTGGAGAACTGAACCTGCCCATGCCTGTTTGCCACCTTCGCCACGAGCTTTCGTCCGGCCTCAGCGAATGTCTGCCGGGTGTTGCTACCTCCGTAGGCACAGTCTCCCACAGCCTCATCGACCATAACGCCAGCATTCGCTTCCGCCTGTTCGACCAACTCCAGCGCTCGTTCGTGTTCGGGAGCGTTGCCCGCCAAGACATCCACCGCCGTGATCAACTGGCCCTCGGGATCAACCGGATCGCTGCCTTGTATCCGTCAAAGCGCCTGCTTGCGCTCTTGCGACCGTGGCGCATTTCGGGGTCATGCACCGACACTACCCGATCCGGGCTCACTCCCTGCTTGAGGTAAGTCCCGTCCTCCCGGCGCTCGATGTCCTGCAATAGCAGTAGCTCCAATAGGGCTGCCGCCTCACCCAACCGCTCGCGCCCAGGATCGCCCATGGGTATCCGCTCCAGAGTCGCGCGAGCCCTATCGAGCAGGCACTTGGCATCACAAACCACGCTCTGCAGGAACACTTCCCGCGCCTGCGCATCGTCCCAGTCGATCGCCGCCTCCCCTTCAGAGACGAGCCAAAGTATCTGCTCAGGCCGTACTCTCGTGCCCACTCTTCCGGCTTGCGGCCACAAGATGCGGCCAATGCCCCAGCGAGCTTATTGACTCCATCGCCCAACAAGTTGTAAGTGTCTTTGACTGCACCACTGCCCAGGATGTAGCTGGTGTCCAGCACGACCCTGATCTTCCGCTGTCGGAAGTAGTCCGTCCGACGGGCGAAGGTGAGTCTCTGCTGGAAGACCGTCCGCACCTGCTCGTGGAGGATCAAGCGCGCCCTAAACAACGGCGGAGCGCTCTTGGCGAAGGGACGCTCCTCCAAGCCAACCCCTAGCGCGACTTTCCAGCGCAGGTCGAAGTCCGCCCGCGCTTTGGCCTCCTCGTCCGATACTCCATCGTGGGCTTGCAAAAGCAACGCTGTCGCAAGCAGGCTCGGGGAATACTGGGACGCCCATTGTCCGAGCAATAGAGGTCGGTGAAGTCCTCGTCGTGGAACAGCTCTCCCCGGTGAGAGGCTAGGAACCCGTAGAAGGAATCCCGACCCACGTGATCCAGATAGGGGTGCTCGCCCCCGTTCAGTACCGACTGTTTCCCAAGCATTCCAAGCACCTCCTTCTGCGTTTCCCGAGAGGAGTGTACTCAAGCGGCCAGCTCCCGGGGCTTTTCAGCCACACTTCTAGAAGAGATGTATTGCGAAGTGAGACTCCTATTAAAAATTCTTATGTCTTGCTAAGTTCCCTCTCTCCTCTCTCAGAATTCATCGCCAATTCATCGATACAGTTCAAACTAGTCCTGCTATGAATCCTCTAGAGATAGAGAATCTCCCAAAGAAGGTGATGCCAAGGGGCTGCGTAGTCACCACCTACGGATATGCCGAGCAAAGGTCCACTCTTTTTAAGGAGGTAGAGTGATGCAAGAGTTCCCTCTCCAGCTGCAACATCCTTCCGGCAGGGTGATGTCACTCGAACGAGACCGCGTATTGACTGAACTAGCCGAGCCAGTCGCTGCTGCGGACGCCAGAGCCACTACGCTCTCTGAACTTGGCTTAGTGGAAGAAACAGAGCCCGAAACCTTCGAAGCCGGCGCTACCATCCCCGCCCGGCCCATGCAGGTTCTCAACCGTACTGACACACGAGTGTGGGCACGCACGGCCGACGCTACTGCGTTCCGAGCTACTAGTATTGAGCCCCCTGAGACGCGATCCATCCGTTCCGTATCTCCAGTCTACCGTCTCGAACTGCAGGGACGCTCGGAGCTGCTCGCTGTGCTGTCGGATGCGATGTTGATCTACTTTACTCCTGAGGATCCAAATACAGTCTCCGAGGTTCTTGAGCGATATGGACTGCAGGAGGACACCGAACGATCCCAGTACTTGGGTGACTTAAGTTACTTCCGCGTGCAGCAACCACTTGAGGCAACAGCGATCGAGTTGCGCCAAAGGCTCCTGAGGGAAGAACCAAGCTTGGTTCGAAATGTTCGCTTTGAGATCATGCCGATGTTCAAGCCTACAGCCTACGATCCGAACGACGCACTCTACGCGGACCAGTGGAATGTGCGGCAGATCGTCGCTGGAGGTGCCGGGCAGACGGCGTGGAACCTCGATCGAGGAGACCCCGACGTGGTGGTCTGCATCCTTGATGAGGGTTGTGACCTTGACCATCCCGACCTCAATTACGCAAGCGATGGCATTAATCTAGGCACTATGATGCCCGACGGTAGCCCGACCGGCGACCACGGCACGGCCTGCGCTGGCATCGCCACTGCCAGCATCAACAATGCAACCGGAGTAGCGGGCCTAGCTGGCGAGTGTCTAATTCTGCCCGTAGCCTTTCAGAACTGGACCGATGTCGAAGTTGCGGCCGGGATTCGATACGCGGCACAGAACGGGGCCCGGGTTATCAGCATGAGCTTCGGCTGGGACCCATGGGACCATGCGATTATCGACCCAGCAATACAGGAGGCCTTCGACCTCAACGTGATCATGTGCGTTGCTACACACAATCACGATGCCGCCATAACGTATCCGGCAACCAACCCCTTAGTGATGGCCTGCGGCGCCTCCGACCAAGTCGACAACCGAAAGTCGCCAACGAGCCCAGACGGCGAAGGGTGGGGTTCGAACTTCGGACCCGCGATGTCTGTTGTGGCTCCTGGTGTCTTGATACCAACTACGGATCGCACGGGAAACGTAGGTTACACTATTGACGATTACATGACGAACTTCAATGGTACGTCGTCTGCGACACCACACGTTGCAGGGTTGGCGGCCCTACTGCTCTCCCGCGATAAGACACTAGGCGGCGTCGAGGTCCGAACGATCATCGAGCAAACTGCCGACAAAGTCGGAGCAGTCCCATACGCTCCTACCCCAGGTTACCCGAACGGCACCTGGAACCAGGAGATGGGCTACGGTCGGATCAACGCGTATAAGGCCGTCCAGTCTGTGCCCACCATGGCCGTTGCCGGAAACTGGACACTGTTTTACGACTGGTTGTGTGACGGCACCTATAACACAGCAACCATGACCGTCAACACCGATGGAACTTGGACCAACAGTGAGGGCTCTACCGGCTTGTGGACCCAAGATGCTGGGTTGTTCACGTTCACGTTTGACGACCTTGAGACGACCTACGCTGGCAACCTTGCGAGCAAGTCTATAACCGGCACCAGCACCACCTTCACCGGGCTGAACGGCTGCTTTTACATGCTGCAGGAGGGTGTACCAACTGCGTTTGCCGCAAAGCGTGTTGCTGGTCAGAGGGATGCTGCGGGCAACGAATAGTCTCACGCGTTCGAGCTGCCCCGCAAGCTGTCTGAGCAGCAGGCGAACCATAGCCACTGCTTACGCGGGTTTTGTGGGCATCTGCATCGGGTGGGCGTAGAGCCGGGGCATCATACCCCGATCCTCCTGTTTCTTGCCCTTATAGCAAGAGGTGGCTATTCTTCGACCCTCAACCGAGGGTCGGTCACAAATAGTACCGGGCAGGTTCCCACCAGGGTCGGATCAACACCCAGCGTTTCGCTCTGGGAGCGGTGTTGGTCTACCAACTGGCGCTCCTGTACCGCCATGAGCGAAAGTTGAACATCAATCGTGGGCTCAAACCCTTCCTCAGGGCTGCTTGAGGAATTATGACCGAGCCTCTTCTAGTTCGAAGGCAGTCTCTAGATAGGTGCACAAGATAAATGGACACTGATAAGTTTGGTATCCCTATCAGCATGCGGCAGATGAACCGTGGCCTGTTCAATCATTCTGTGCACCTATCTAGTCTGCCGTCCCGCTCGCTGCCAGCAGACTAGACGCACATAGACATCGTCGAGAGCATCTACACTTCCCTTGGCACCATCCGCAAGGATGAGCGGTGGCTGCACCACCCGATCAAGGATGAAGGAGAAGGAACGCAAGGAGACCGAACCTAGCCATCTTTGGCACGGATCTCTCGCAACACCTCCCCACGAACCGCAGCTCCTATCGTGCGCCCCGCAAGCTCTGCATACTCTCCCTCCTTCTCTGCCCCCACAACGAAGCACCCAAGCTCCTTGGCCGCTACACCACTGGTCCCTGATCCACAGAAAGGGTCGAAGACCAGATCCCCCTCCCTGGTGGAGGCCACTATGACGCGGCGCACGAGGCGCAGGGGCTTCTGGGTGGGATGATATCCATGAAGCTTCTCCCTTTTGGGAACTGAAGGGATGTGCCAGACGGAAGAGATCTGTGCTTTAGGGTCTGTGCTGTTTATGAGGTCGTAGTTGAAAGTGTAGCCAGAGCCGGCTCCCTTGCTCGCCCAAAGGAGTGTCTCGTGGCCGTGGGCCCACGCAAGTTGGGACAACGCCGCGCTGTATCTTCCGCGTCCGCCTCGACTCCGGCAGTGCGACCAGCAGCACGTGGAATTCATAGCTTGAGGACTGGGGTTGCGAACTCACACTTCCGTTGTGACCTTACAGGTCGAAGGTTGCCGTCACCGGCGCGTGGTCGGACGCGACCTCCTCCTCGCGCTCGACAGGGTTCTCTCCTACGGAGGGTAGTCCACCTGCAACGTCGATGTGGCTGACGAACTCCGGCAGTCGCCTGCGGTTGTCGTCCCCAACGGGGAAGCACTCCACGGAGGCGAGGATCTGGTCGATCAGCTCCCCGCGCCCTTCGTGGATGCGGGAGACGCGCTCCTCTGGGGGAATCGTCGGAGCGAGGTTGAAGAGGCGAGCGGTGTCCCCCTGGTCCGGCATGTTGAAGCCTCGCGTGCCGATCTCGCTCCCTGGAGGACCGTTGAGGATCAAAGACGTCTGCGCCTCTGGCACATCGTTGAGGTCCCCGAGTAAGAGCAACGGGGTACGGCCAGCGCCTCCAAGGAGCCCATTGACCCAGATCCGGAGGGTAACCGCCTCGGCCATTCGCCGCATCAGGGCGATCCCGGCAACCTGGGCACGCTCCTCTTCGTCACGGGGGGAGAACCTGCCTCCAGGGAAGGTGAGCAGCTTGGACTTCAGGTGCGCGGTGATGAGGTCTACCGTCAAGTCGTCCTTTGTAACACGGACTCGAAGAGCACCGCGTCCCATGCGCTCTATGGGTCTCGGGTTGCCCGCCTCATCGAGGTCATGTATGTCCAGCGCCGGACCCTCGGGAAAATCGACTACGTCTTCGTGCTCGTCTACTGTGTGCTTCGAGAGGAACGCAACCTGGATGTCGCGGCCGTCGCGGAAGGCGGAGAGAGCGCGGTGCGGATGGGTCCCACCGAGGGCTTGTTGAAGATCGTCGAGCGGTTCCTCGCCGTTCTCGCCGCCTATCTCCTGCAGCGCCACGACGTCAGGGTCCAACCGCTCGATCACATCGGCGAGCAGATCGAGCTTCCTTTGGTATCGCTGTTTGAGTTCTTCGACCGCATCCGGTTTGGGACGGAAGAGGTTCTCAACGTTCCAGGTCATCGCTTTGAAGGTGGTCATCGGGTCTCCCTCCGTATGTAGCGTTCGCCTCGTCAATGTCGAGGCCGTACGTATGAAAGCAGGCGGCGATGAATTCCCGATGAATCTTGGGTGACTATCTACAAATCGGCCAAATAGATCCTGGTCGAGGCACTTCGTGCCCGTCGTATTCGTCGCGAAATACCCTCGACCTCAGACTCGGGCTGCGCGGACAGGCGCCGGCGGGTAGCGTTGTCGCGACCGACCCCGCCTCGGTCAACGCCGATCGCGACAACAGCGCTGCGGTTTAGCGTCTACCTCGAGCCGGAAGGTGTCAAGGAGCTACGGATTGCCGGTTAGCATCTGTGGCCAGGAGGTGTAGGCGGGTCGCGGTGGCCTACCTCTGTTTGTACACCTCCGACACCGAAATCCTTATGGCATGAGCACCGCTACTCTTCGCCCTCGTAGTAGCCGACCTCGGCTTCCTCTCGGAGGAACTTGCTGAAGGTTCTCTTCTCCTTGGAGCCTCCGGGCGCAGCCCCGCCAAAGATGCCGACCTTCCCAGAGTCGGGGTAGACCATCACGTCCGGTTCGACCATCGTGGAGAAGCAGAGGTACCTGAGCACAGCCCCCGAGTCGTTGACGAGCTGGTGAGCCGCTTGCGCTCTTGCTGGCAA
>Ga0126314_10000796_pt1 | contig 15012 bp, 9 predicted proteins | sample Plot105B_FD_92535 | JGI IMG/M metagenome (GOLD analysis project Ga0126314, IMG submission 92535) | Serpentine soil microbial communities from UC McLaughlin Reserve, CA, USA - Plot105B | ecosystem: Environmental > Terrestrial > Soil > Grasslands | place: USA: UC McLaughlin Reserve, Lake County...
ATTCTCATCAATCCTAATTCTGGTCAGCGGCTTTTCGTGACCGCAACCTCTCCTGGGATCTTGGTTGGCCCGATTGATCAGCTCCTCGATAGTCGAGATGCCATCACCGGTTACTGAAGCCGGCGTCCTTTTAGATACCGCAGTCAACTTGTAATTGACGATTAGGAAACGGTAATCGTCTCCTTCGACATGCTTTTCCGCAATCACCCGGTCAGAAATGCTTTTAGCAAGGATCAGAGCGTTAACAGCTGTTTCCATATCCCGGATTCCTGTAGTAATTCCTCGCCCGTGATTTCCATCCGAAGGCTTGATGACCAGCGGATAACCGAAGTCGGCCACGGCTTCACTTAAATCTACCTGATCGGAGATTATCCGTCCTTTCGGTACAGGTATATAATTGTCGCTCAGGATGCGCTTTGTCTCTTCCTTATCACCGGCACTGTCTACACCTATGCTACTGGTCGTGTCGGCTATCGTTGCTCTGATAACCCTTTGGTTCCGGCCATAGCCAAACATGACCAGAGACTCTTTGTCCAGTCTGGTCACCGGGATTTTACGATCTTCGGCGGCTGTTACCAAAGCCTGTGTGCTCGGGCCATAACCTTCCTCGTACAAGATCGAACGGAGTGCCTGCAAATCCGGTTCCAGATCGTAACATCTTCCTGCAGCGATTGCCTGCACCAGTCTTATGGCAGCTTCAACTGCGTAAATTCCTGCGTTTTCCAGGATATACGAGAAGACTACATGGTAGACACCGCGCTGTCCGGCCGACCTGGTCCGGCCAAAGCCAGTATCCATGCCTGCAAGTGTTTGTAGCTCTAATGCTACATGTTCCACCACATGCCCCAGCCAGGTTCCTTCTTTCATTCTGGTAATGAACCCCCCTTTTGTACCTACCGAACAACGGTGGGTGTACAAAGAAGGGATTATGCCTGTCAGTTTTTCTGTAAAGCCGCTTATGTAATTGGTCGGGTAATCCTCATATATCCCGATATCCAGCTTCACCACAATAAGTTTTTTTCTATAATTAGACCAATAATTTGGTCCATGCAACACACTGATCTCTCTAATTTGCATTTGGCTTTTTCCTTACTTTTATGTTAATTTTATTATTTTTACGGTACTGTCTTTTTTGCTAGTGTCCTCGACCTTTGTTGCCTTGTCGCGTCCCGCTTGTTTGAACCACTGCAAGGATGAGAATCTGCGGGGCTGTTTTGTCCACTGGTACATCCTGCGCAGCATAAAGGCGACAGTAACACTAGCTGACAATTGTTTTGCTCATTTCTTGTCAATTATTTAATGCTTTAACCTTGCATTGGATTGAAAGGTTTAAGTAAAAAGTACTGGTTTTTTGAGGATAAATACGTCGGATTTGAAAACCGAATAGGAATATGATTTAAGTAGATTGATTAGACGAAATTGTGTTTATAATCGATGCATCAGATCTCCGGATGAAGGATGTTCTGATAATTTACTTTGTCCATTTAATGCTCACCTGCTGGTCGCCGGGTAAGGTGTAAATCATCGCGCCTTTATCTGCGGGTTTACCTTCGACCCGTTGTTTGCTTGATTTGATTCGGACTTCGAATTGAGGCAATCTCGTGCGTCCTTTCTTTATGATCCTCATCTGGCAGGTTAATCGTTTGTCTCCAAGAAGCTGAAAACGAACGGATTTACCTTCCCTGACCTCATAGTCTGCCACCGGATAATCCACGTAGATCATAAAATCTCCGCCGGGAACTTTGTAATATTGCCTTGGTAAAATGCCAAATGCGATACCGGAGCCGTATACTTCCTGTCCGACTTCTCCTGACTTTTCCCAGCCGTCGTGAATGTCTTCAAGAGGAACAAAGAGTTGGGGATCTATCTCACCCGTTTTTACTTCTTCTGACAGCATGTCCGGTGGCAGCATGGGTGGATAATACGATGAGATCCGCGTTACTGTATATCTGACAAATTCAGCGATGAGCAGACGAATGGAAGCAAGCAGTTCAATTCCATCGGCCTCCGCGATATATTCGAGCAAACCGGCATGAACCTCTTGCTCTTCATAAGCAGCTGTGTAAGGTGCGTCGCTTAAAGGGAAGATGGCAAAGAAGGTTGGAAAGTTCTTGCCGTACCCATAATTGCAATCCCAAAGCTGGACATTTTTGAAAATGGACGCAATAAAGACGTAGCTGATGTTGAGGTACTTTTTTTCTTTGGTTTCTTTGTACAGCCTAAGCATAGCTTTAGCGGCAAACGAAGTGTTGTTGGCCTGATAGAAAATTTCAAAACCTAATTGAGCTAACTTGTCCGCTGCTGCTTTTGCTTCGTCAAAGAATCGCTGATCCCCTGTTAGTTTCCATACTTCCAACATCAGGTGTGCGTACGCTCCCGGAACGTCTTTTTCTCCCCCTTCGCCGGGTTTGGTTTCTGCCTTTACTATTTCCAGGGTATCCATCTTGTAAAATACCGGCCATTGGTATTCAAAATGGCGGGCTACGCTGATGACATAGTCAATCGAATCCAGTACAAGCCTTTTTGCATCTTCATCCCCTGTTCCTGCCAGCCTGGTAAGGTTCAGTAAGGGATGGTGAAGATACCATGCGTCCATTATGTTGGGTTGCTTCTGCTCTTCTGATCCGTCCAGTTCTTTTTCCAGTGTGGGCAGCCAGCGGACGACAGTCCTAAGTTTTTCGTTATAGAAAGCGGGCACGCCATCTCTGATCTGCTGAATGATTGGATGCTCTTGTTCTTTCCAGTGACAATATTCCATTAGCGGAACCAGAACTGCCATTTGTACCATCAGTTCAGGCGGCGTTTTATAATCACAAACGTAAGCATTCAAATAGGGATGACCGGCGGCAAATGTCCAGCAGCCTTTATGCTCGGCCAGTCCAATAAGTCCGTATTCTGCCGTGTCCGGCCAGTGATGATAAACCGTTTCTGGCTTCGGAATGAGTAAGTAAATGGCGGCGAGATGATCCAGAAACTGACTGGTGAGTTGGAAATTGTCCTTGGGAACGGCTTCGCTCAATAGCACAAAAGCGTCGGAGACGATAAATTGCTGTCCTGCTGGAACGGGCTTGTCCTCTGTTGGCGGGGGTGCAAATCCGAGCTCAGGCCACTTCCCGCCCACAAGTTCCCTGCAGGAGGTTTGAGTGGCATCACAATATTCTGCCAGCGCTGTCAAATTTTGAAAGTAAAAGACAGAGGCAGAGGCTGGCTGTGGCAGACTAAAGAATAGCAGACCCGAACGGGTACCTTCCTGTTGCATATGAATCGTGCCTTCTTCACTGATTTCGCCCTCGGTTGTTAATGGAAGGATATCCTTCGGCCAATACGGGATCAGCGTAGGAAAGTTTGCTTCCATAATGGTTGTATACCGGATGACGGGATGTGCGGGATCCGGGAAACTTATGCTGGTACGGAAGGTGGCAGTTTCAGCCCTTGCGCTGATTCGCAGACCATTTTCATACTGGTCGATCGACTCGATAACCAGCGGATCGCTGGCTGAGAAAATAAGCCTGAAGGCCAGCTGATCTTTCTGTGGGAATTGTGCCGTCATCCATATGGAGTCGGGCGCAATGATGATTTTAATTTGGTAATTCAAACAATTGAGTGTTTCTATTGGCTCGTTCTTGCTAATATTGTTTTGGGCAACTGCTGCCCATGTAGAAAATAAGTTCATAATTGAATGTTATGGTGTCTCAATGCTTGCAATATATAACCGGGGCTACGCATGGAAGTCAGGGGTTAGCGCAACGGCCTGCCCGCTGAAGTCCGAACGGTGAAAAGCCCTGAAAATATGGCGAGAAGCCCCATGATGACATGAGGTAGGTATACCTCATGTTTGAAAGCCAGGACCCAGGGAGATAAAGTAAGTGCCAGGCCAAGCAAGATATCCATATTCAGGTGCATGGACATAGGTATACTGCGAAGGATACCGCCTTCATAATCGGTCATAAAAGACATTGCTAATATTAAAATGCCGGCGATTATAGCTACGGCTGTAGCTGTAACTGAACCGCTGAAGCCAAGGAGCCATGGTGCTGCAATGAGCACGACAGCGGATAGATAGTCAAGTACTACGTGAAATTTTCTTCTGATGATCTTCATGATGTCTGAATTTCAATACCTAATTTAACCGTCTCAGGTTAAAAAAGTTCCCAAGGTAAACACGCGATTTACTGAGATAAATACGTGCTGTCGTGCCGACAAATACTTTATCCACAATAGAATCATACGCAACGAACAAAGCCTCTTTTGGCTTTAGGTTAAGCGATATGAAATGCCTGGTTATGTCCGGCAACGGCAAACTTCGGTGTATTTAAAAAGTATGGCTCATAAGGCAAATCATCAGCCCGAAGGGCGCAGATTTCCTTAACATTTGCTTTCGCCAAATGATAGTCAGCACAATAACAAAAACCAGTTGAAATGCAGCATCTCCGAGATAGATCTTCAAGATCGTCCCCTTGAGTGCACAATCACTGTCAGTTTTTGGGCCGGTTACTGCCATGGAGCCAGAATGTCAATCAGGGGCCATATTCCAGTTAGCAGGTAGTAAGTGCTTGCGTAAAAAGGGTGATTTTTCTCGTCTGCTTCTGTTTAACAATTCCCCGGCTGGAGATACGGTGGTATCATTTCCGATAGGATATCGGTTCAGCACAGCCGCAGGCACTACAGCGGCTGTACTGGTTTCTGTGGATCAGGCTAACTCTCCCAAAAGCATTTTGCTCTTTTCGGTGTGTTCCGTGATTGTGGCATGGGAAACAGTTGCAATATGTCTGGTATGCATTTCCGGCATATCCGTTTTACCTGCTGTACTTTTAATAAAATCGCCTGTCAGGGACTTGAGCTGCTGATGCGTCTCGTGTTGTGCCTGCATGAAGGCCTTGTCAAAGGCGGCACCACTGACGGCATTCAGGGTATCCATGACTGCCTTTCCTTTGGCATCCATCGGCGGTATTGGCGTATTAAGTTCTTTCAGGACGGTGGCAATTGCCTTTTGCTCGTCCGCTTCACATTTTGCGAACATTTTCACTTTGGGATTGACCGCTTTGCTGAGCGCAATTTCGCTGGTTATCAGCGACAGGCTTCCCAACATTCCCAGGCGGGCACGGAACTCCGCCTCAGACTCTGCCTGGCTTGCCGGAGAGAAGGATTGCAACATGACAGTGGATGAAAATCCCGCCATGACAAGCAGGGATCCTTTAAGGGATGTAGATAGGAAGTCCCTTCTCGAATTTTGATTGTTGTGTTTCATGGTTTTGTAGATTGATATATTTATTAGAATATAAGTTTTATCGTCTTAATTTCTTTGGAATCGGTTTGAACACCGCCCGCTGAACAGCGAAGCGCTTTGAGGGTACTGCGGTGCTATCTTCCAGGTCGTGGAATTTAGCGTTCATCACCCATACCTGGCTGCCGCGGAGCGCAGCCGTTGAAGGATAAGAAAAGCGGTCTGCAACAAGAGTTGTGGCGGCGATTTCGGCACTATCCCAGTCATCTGTACTAAGCAGCTTGTAAATCTTTTCTGCACCACCGTTTTGAATCAGGGTCAAAGTGTCCTGTGCGTTCAGCAGCAATCCATCGGCATTCATGAAAAAATTAGCCATTACGACCTTATGCGGATTGTTCGGAGCGTTTAACGGCACTTTATATAAGGCTCCGGTTGCGCCGCTGGAAGCAAGCAAGAAGCCAGAGGAATGCCAGACAATTCCGTTCAGTCCGATGCCCTTGGTTTTATACAGATCGCTCGAGGAAAACAAAGAGGGCTTGCCGCTATGATCAACCTTGTAAATCACGTTGGCGTAACTGTCCGTAACATATGCATTTTGCTCATCGTCAAAAATCAGGTCGTTAGGAAAATGCGGTGCCGATACCAGCGGGGCCAGGTCAATGTCGTTCATTTTACGGCCGGTTTCCAGGTCTATAATGATCAGGCGGCAAAGTTTATTGCGTGTTTGTTGTGAACTGTACTTACTGTAATTCGCATCTCCCGCACAGACAAACAGGCGCTTTCCGTCTGGATGGATTTTCATTCCATAGGTTGATCGTAATGTTGTGTCGGTGAAGACTGCGCTGTACCTGCCCTGTAAGTCTACCTTTCCAATGGTAGCGAGACGGGCAGAGGATACATAATAAACATTTCGGACGGCATCAAAAGCTATCCCTTCCGGATAACTGCCGGGAGCAACAAATTCCAACCGCTCAGTGGGGCGGTTCGCTATACAACCGGCGATCAGCGCCAATGAGAAATATAGGATAGTGAGTTTCAGTTTCATATTGTTTTGCGTTGGATGGCGTAGATCACACCGTTGGCGTCTTCAGATACATAGATTACTCCATCCGGGGTCATAGCTAGACCTGCCGGACGGCCAAACCTGGCTTTACGTTTGAACATCAGGAAGCCTGGTTTCAAAAATCCTGACAAAAAATCTTCATGACCTACCGGGACGCCATTTTTAAAACGGATCCGGGTGACATTAAAGCCTATCGGTTTGCTCTTGTTCCAGGAACCGCGCATGCATACTAATCCGTCTCCCGCATAGCCGATTGGCGTATTGTTATTATTCGGGAAGAAATGGAAGGCTATGGGTGCCATGTGGGCGGGTAAATCGAGCACTGATGGCTCTGTGCTTTGTACCCAATGTTCTTTATCGTCACCTGGGGGGTCATCCCTGGTTTTATCGATTTCACGCTTTCCATAAGCAAAAGGATAACCGTAGTTGCCTTCCTCTACGATCCGGTTTACCTCTTCAGGAGGCCAGTTGTCCCCCTTGGTATCAGCGCCATTATCTATTCCCCAGAGTTCTCCTGTGGCAGGGTGCCAATCAAAGCCGATCGTATTGCGCAGGCCGCTGGCATATATTTTTCGCTTCCAGTTCTTAGGGTCGACCTGAAGGATGGAAGCTACTTCCATATCATCCTCTTTACAGTCATTGCATTCTGTGCCAATCGTAATGTACAACATGCCATCTGGCCCAAAGGCAATAGTTCGGTTGGGGTGCTGTCCACCGCTGGGCATATCATTGATGAGCACTTCCGGATCCCCAACGGTTCCGTCTGCATTCATTGGATAGCGCCTTAACTCCCGGTTGCTGCACAGATATAGGTAATTGTCTTTTGAGGTAATTCCATGTACCGATTTAAAGTCATAAACTACTGTAATGGCGTCGTCGAATTTGTGATCTCCATCCTTATCTCTCAGCAGCAACACATCAGCGGCATCGCGGCGGGTCACATATAACGACCCATTTGGCCCCGGGTGGAGCATCCGCGGACGGCCCAGTACGGAAGCGGCCACTTTAACCTCCCATCCATCAGGCACTTTGAGCAGCTTGACCATATCCGGCAGAAAATCCAAATGCATTGGAAACTTGGTATTGGTTGTGACGGAGGTTTTTTCTTTGGGAGGCAGGCCCCGCTGTGAAAACGCAGTCAAGCTCAATACCGATAAAAACGCACATATCGTCTGCTTTTTAAAATTGTTCATGATAACACAGTTTGCACTAAGTACAAGCGGATCAGATTATTAGTTTTTCGGATAAATACCTGATCTGCAGGTAAACTACCTGGTAGGTTAATAGCGGTGAATGCTGTCTTTTGGCGCTGCTACTTTGATTAGCACTTGTAAGCAATGAATTTATCTGCTGGAGTAGCGAATGGCGCGCTTTGCATTTTATACCTAATTCGCATTTTGTACGGGTTTGACAGATAGCAGAAACTTTTGACGGCCAGCTTGTTTTTATTAAAAAAATCGAATCATGAAAAATCGTAACCCAACTACAGCTCCTGTGAAAAGCAAGCGTGAACCAGGGGATTTACCCGTACAGCCGAATCCAGCGGACGATGTAAATTCCACTCCACGAAAGGAACGGAATGGCGAGGATGAGCAAAAATGGAAATCTACCGAGAAAAACAATAGGAGAAAGGAATGGCCATCAGTCTCCTGGCCTTAGCGAAACGACGGCAGGCGGTAAGTGAAATAATGATTCGAATCCAGGAATCAAAAAAACATTGAGGCCATAACGGCTGGCAGCCCTATTTGCCGCTATGGCCGTTGAGCGGTAGCGATACAACAACTTTGGTCCCGTACCCTGGGACGGAATCAATTGACACTGAGCCGTTCAGAAGTTTCACTTTGCTACCTATTGAGGCCAGACCTATGCCGGAAACGTTTCCGTTCATGGCCGGCATTCCCTTTCCGTTATCCTCTACCTCAATATGCACTTTTCCTCGTAGGATTTGGATACTTACCTTGCCGTTTGTACTGCCGGAGTGCTTGACAACGTTGAGCATCAATTCCTGAACGATACGGAAGACCGCCAGTTCGATATATTTATCGCTTCGCGTTTTTAAACCCCTGAATGTACATTGGAACTGAACGGCTGTACTCAACTGTCTGCTCACGTCGTTGATTGCTGCCTCAAGACCAAAGTCTGCCAGCACTGATGGCATCAGCTCATGCGAAATATTCCGGCTTTCCTGAATAGCGTCACTAAGGAGCTGGTCTACATAATTTTTGGATTTTTGATAGACATCCGGTTCGTCTACTGCCTGTTTAGCTGTTAATGTCGACATATTGATCTTGATGCCGTACAGCATCTGCGCAAGTCCGTTGTGCAGGTTTTCGGAAATGCGCCTGCGTTCTTCTTCCTGGCTGGAGAGGGTGACCCGGACGATCTCCTGCTGCTGCTGCTGCTCCATTGTCTTTATTCTTTCAGCTGCCAGCCGGCCGGCTGTGATGTCCATATCTACGCCTAGCACTTTTATCGGGTTGCCAGCTGAATTTTTGATTACAGTAGCTTTAAAGCGGAGAACTTTCAGCTCGCCATGAACCTTTATTTCCAGTGTTTCTGTAAAATTTGAATCCCCGCGGCGGATGTGATTGACTACGCGTTCGGCCGCCGGACGGCCCGCCTGGGTAGTATAATTAAGATAAATCTCAGGAGAAACTTCTGCTCGGCGGTCTAAATCAAACAGGCGGTACATACCATCCGACCAGCTAAATACACCTGTCAGCAGGTCGAAATCCCAGCTGCCGAGTGAGGCGACTTCCTCAGATTGTCTCAGTAGCATGTAGTTCTTAAAACGTTCTTCTTCGGCCAGCTTCCTGGCTGATATATCCATATTCACGGCAACAACCCCGTCATTGAGTTTAACAAAACTGCAAGAATACCACCGGTTGAAGCCTTCATGCGGATAATGATATTCTGCTTGCTGCGGTTCCCCGGTTTCAATTGTCTGGACAATAAGGTCGAAAAGATCGGTTTCCCGGATACCCGGATACTCCTGAGCATAACGTTTGCCAACCAGGTCTCGCCGTCCGGTTTCTTTTTCGACCTCTCTGTTCACGAATTGAATAACGAGATCAGTGATTTGCCCTTCCGGGTCTCTTTCTGCCCGCAGGATAGACATCTGCATCAGTGTAGTGTCAAAGATCGACTGCAGCTGATCACGGCTGTCTTTCAATTCCACGGTTCGCTGGTGTACCTGCTGTTCGAGGTGTGCGGCGAATACCTGGAGTCGCTGTTCGGCCATTTTTCTGGCAGTAATGTCGCGTGCGGTACCCAGCCATTCTTTAATGTCGCCGTTCTGGTCACAGACAGGGATGGCACGTGAGAGTCTCCAGGCGATGCGGCCATCACTTTCAATGTTGCGATGTTCCAGCTCCAGTATTTTTTTCTGCTCGACCGAAGCTGCGATAGCCGCCTGTATCCTAGGTTGTTCCTCTTTCGGGATGAAAAGGTCCAGCCATCTGTCGTTCAGCTTAATGCTGTCACCGGGTAATGCCTCGCCGCTCAGTACATGCATTTTCTGCCAGTCGCTACTCATTCGGTAAACCATATCGGAGCTGGCGGCAACAAAGCTGCGAAACTGAGCTTCACTTTGCTGTAAAGCTTTTTCGGCGCGAGCACGTTCAACCGCCGCCCAGGTACGCTCCGCTGTCTCTTCCAAAAGGGTAAGTTCGTGTTTCGTCCAGTGTCTTGGCATACAGGAAGTCACTGCCATGCAGGCAACCAATTGCCCTTCTTTGATTAACGGGGTTGCCATTAGCGATTTAAATTCCATCGCCTCGTAATTCTTCATCTGTGGCCGCAGCTCAGGCAGTCGCTCAACGTCATCAGCTATAAACGGTTTTCCAGCGCGCATGACTTCTACCGCTACTCCAAAATCCTGGTACCGGTGCTCGCCTATAAGGCTAACAGATTGCCGGCGTACATAGTCACGTTCTACCAGCGATCGTTGGCGGAGTTCATCCATTTGCGCATAAAAACACCGGTCGGACTTTAAATACTCGGCCAGGTACTCCGTAGCGATCTGTTGGATGTCCACCGGATCAGACAACTGGCGGGCTGCATCACTTAATTTCAATAAAAAATTCTGTTGGTCCTGGGTCTCCCGGATCAGTGTATCTGTTTTATATTGTTGAGTAATGTCTGTATTTACCGCTACGGCGGCGACGATTTTTTCATTGTGAATGACTGGTGAAGCAGCGCAACGCAGGAACATCTCCTCTCCGGTCAGCCTGTGAGTGACCAGTACGTCCTGGGTTACACGCTCGCCTTGAAGCGCCTTTGCAAATGCCTGTTCCGCGGCGGGAATAAATTCTCCGGTCACTGCATCCCTGGTGTTGATTTCTGAGGCAAGTGTTCCGATATGCCGGTTCAATTCCTCCCTGGTTGTAAAGCCCAGTTGATCTAAGGCGGGCTGGTTGGCCAGGGTTATGCCTTCCATTCCGCCGATGTATACGCCGTCGCTTATGCTTTGTAGCACCGCACGAAGCTCAGCAACTTCAGCTGCAAGTTCTTCATAACTTTTCCGTCTCTGCTGTCCCTCGTCACCAACCGGCTGGTTAGCCGTATTTTTTTTCTTCATAAAATCTACCACAAATATTGATTATCAGCTGTTAAAGCCAAAGCAAGTTATTAATTTGTATAGCTAGTTAAAAGTTTTATTAACTGTACTGTAAATGTGTCGGTACCTTTACTGAACTGGCTGATTCCCCACTGTGAATAACAGCTGCAGTTGAATTAGGTTTTAATGGGAGTGTTTTGCCTTTATTTGTAGCTATTGTGCTGCAATAAATGGGTGCCCCCCGGTGTCACGGACAAACATTAATAGCGTCCATTTTGTTATATGATTGAAAATAACACTTGAAAAGGAGTTCGATCAACGGATTGGTTAGTAATAACCTCTCCAACGACAAGGTTTAGTCGGCATTTTGATCAGACTCATTTGATGGTGTTATAAAACAGATGTTACGCAGATAATGATGCAAATAGGTTACCAGGCTTCCCATGAACAGTTCAGCCCTTCCCAGCTGCTCGGGTATACAATGCTTGCTGAGCGGGAAGGCTTTCAGAGCATCAACTCGTCGGATCATTTTCATCCATGGAGCAAGCGGCAGGGGCAGAGTGGCTTTTCTTTTGCCTGGCTAGGTGCAGCCATGCAGACGACAAGCCTGCCCTTTGGTATGGTTTGTTCTCCCGGTCAGCGCTATCATCCGGCCATTGTCGCTCAGGCTGTGGCGACGCTGGCCGAAATGTTTCCAGAACGGATTGATGTGGCTTTGGGTAGCGGCGAGGCAATCAATGAAAACATCACCGGGAATAAATGGCCGGATAAGCAGCAGCGCAACCAGCGTCTGAAAGAATGTGCCGAGATTATCCGCCGGCTGTTTGCCGGTGACACTGTCAGCCGCCAAGGTCTGGTTACGGTAGAGAATGCGAAGCTTTATACGCTGCCGCAGACTCCGCCCAAATTGTTTTGCGCAGCAGTCAGCAAAGAAACTGCGGCCTGGGCTGGGGGCTGGGCGGATGGATTGATTACGGTGCATCGACCGCATGAAGAGTTGAAGGAGGTGGTCGAAATGTTCCGGATCAATGGTGGCGCGGGTAAACCAGTGCACTTAAAAGTGCAGTTGTCTTATTCCCGAAGCCAGCAACAGGCGCTAGATGGTGCGTATGACCAGTGGCGAACCAATGTCTTTCAGGGCAGTGTGCTGGGTGATCTGCCAACTACAGCGCATTTTGATGCGGCTGCCGAATTTGTAAAGCCAGAGGATCTGGACAAAATGATCCGGATCTCCAGCGATCTGGAGGAGCACATTCATTGGCTCCGTCAGGATATGAGCTTGGGTTTTGAGCGGATCATCCTGCACAACGTGAACAGGGAACAGGAGTTGTTTATCAGAGATTTTGGCAGCCGCGTGTTGCACGATTTGATATAAGCGCTTAATAAAGAACATGTAATATTAAACTTTACGACGCCATAATTCTTTGAACGGTATTCTTCCATGGCGGCGGTTGTGGGACATTTAGTAGAGTACTGCATTGAGAAGCAATTATGCGATAATGATTCTGTCAGAAATTGTGCAAGCATAAGCTCAAATGCCATTTAATGGCATAAAAAAGGCTCCGGGGAGGAGCCTTTATTGTTGGTTTTCCAACCAAACAATTATAGGGATAATTAGGAGGGCAATTTAACAGATATCCATACCGGATATTGTTTTATTTTATAAATCTAATGTAGAGATATATTCTCAATATGTAGAATTTATTTTTAAATAATTTTTTTTTATTAGAAAAGCCCAAATATTGGGGAAAAACGTCTACGTTTTAGACGCATTAAGTTTACTATGGGAATAGCCATAACAAAAATAAACTACTAATCCTATGATAAGCCATACGCCAAATCCAATCCAATTGGAAATTCCAAGTTCACACATCATATACAGGCAGCTTATTAATCCGAGTACTGGTATAAGCGAAAGGTTTTTTACGATACAGTAATAGGTAATGATTAAGCAGATCAGCAAAAAGATCCACATTGGAATTTTATGCTTAAATAATGCCCAGCCACTTTCATACTTCAATGTGTTATCTAGCGCCAGATTGTCCAGGAACTTTTCGTATTTATCTGTACTGAGCCTATCCAAATAAGCGAGGGCATCGGTGTTTTGCTCTACACTATTTTGCTCAACAATTTCAAGTTTGACCTGCTTTTTTACTATGTTAAGGTCATTGTTGTTCAATGACGTAATGAAAGTGATAGGGTCGTGAGCCTTCTTTGTATTTAATAGGAACGTTGTACTTTGCTTTTTGTAAACCGTGAAAGCTAAAACCATTGATGCAACGAAGACTACCGGAACTATGAATTTAGAATTCAAATAAGGGATTCTAAATTTTCCACGCTGAATATCCGATTTATTTTGAAGTGTCAGCACGCCTGCACATACCAGTACAAATGCAAATAGGGTGCCTATGGAACACAGATCTGTTACGATTGTCAGATTCATAAACAGCGAAGGGACGGCAACCACAAATCCTACTACAATCGTAGCGAATGAGGGAGTTTTATATTTCGGATGAATTCGGGAAAAGGATTCTGGGAGCAGTCCGTCGCGGCTCATACTCATCCAAATCCTGGGCTGACCCATTTGAAATACAAGAAGTACACTGGCCATTGCAAATACAGCACTGACTGCGATGATGCCACTCATGAGTTTCAGGTCTATCTCGTCAAAAACGAAGGCCAGAGGATCACCAACCGCCAGCATTTTGTAATTTACAATTCCAGTGAGTACCAAGGCGATGGCCACGTATAAAATTGTACAGATGATGATAGCCCACATCATTCCTTTGGGCAGGTCTCTCTGTGGGTTCTTACATTCTTCAGCGGTGGTAGAAATGGCATCGAAGCCAATGTAAGCGAAAAATACAGCTGATACACCCTTAAGTACTCCTGATACGCCGTTTGGAGCAAAAGGATTCCAGTTCGTTGTATCTACATAAAAAACGCCTACAGCCAGTACAAGTAAGATTACAGCAAGTTTGACAATAACCATCGCATTACTGGCATTTCTGGATTCTTTCATTCCGCGATAAACCAGCCATGTAATGAATATAATGATGCCTAATGCAGGTAAATCTGCTACAATATGAAAGTTGCCTATTCTTGGAGCCGTGATCCATGCATTGTTTGCATTGCGAACCGCATCATCAAGGCTTGCATAGCTGCTCCCTGCATTTACCAATGCATCTGCGTGCATATGCCCATTATAGGCACTTAGATAGTCCATCGTCATCCAGTCGGGTAAATGAATGCCGTCTATATTTAACGCCGGAATTCTGATGGAAGAGAGGAGCCCGGTAAAATAATCGGACCAGGATATGGCAACAGTGATGTTGCCGATTGCATATTCCATAATAAGGGACCAGCCTATGATCCATGCAATGAGTTCTCCGAAGGCCACATAGGAGTAAGTATAGGCACTGCCTGATACCGGTACCATCGATGCGAATTCAGCATATGCAAATGCAGCAAAGCTACAGGCGATTGCGGTAAAGATGAACAGGAATATTACTGCAGGACCTCCATCGGCACTGGCTTTACCAATTGTACTGAAAATACCTGCGCCAATTATGGCTGCGATGCCAAATGCTGTAAGATCCTTTACACCAAGGGTTTTGTGCAAAGAGGTGCCGTGTTCACCATAACCTTTTTCTGCATCTGCTAGTATCTTAGCTACGGACTTTTTCCTAAAGAGTTTTTCAAACATCCTTAACCTAATTTATGTAGTTCATCCTTGACAAAAGAAGCCAGTTCCTGAATATAGTTCTGGCTGAAATCGAATTTAATTCCCGCAGTCTGATAAATTTCATTTATCGGCTTGCTATAGCCCAATGATAAAGCACTAAGATATTGATGCAGTGCGTTTTCAGGATTTTCTTTATAATTTTTCCATATGGCAATTGCACCCAGTTGCGCAATCGCGTATTCAATGTAATAGAAGGGAACTTCAAATAAATGAAGTTGTTTTTGCCAAACATTGCCAAATTGCTGATCCAGGCCCTCCCAATTGGCAAATCCCGCACCAAACCTTGTGTATATCTGTTTGAAAGCTTCTTCCCTGTCAGTGGCATTGTGAACGGGGTTGGTATATATCCAGTGCTGAAACTGGTCTATTACTGCAACCCATGGCAATGTTTTAAGGACATCTGTAAGTTGTTCTTTTTTTGC
>Ga0126314_10000797_pt1 | contig 15004 bp, 16 predicted proteins | sample Plot105B_FD_92535 | JGI IMG/M metagenome (GOLD analysis project Ga0126314, IMG submission 92535) | Serpentine soil microbial communities from UC McLaughlin Reserve, CA, USA - Plot105B | ecosystem: Environmental > Terrestrial > Soil > Grasslands | place: USA: UC McLaughlin Reserve, Lake County...
ATGGGCGTAGGGCGCCTGCGTGAGATCTCCGCGAGCCTGATCTCCGCAGGCCGAAGCTCCGACACCCCCGTCGCCGTCGTCAGGTGGGGCACCGTTCCAGAGCAACACACCGTCACCGGCATGCTTGAAGACATCGCCGATAGGGTAGAAAAGGCGAACCTGAGACCGCCCGCCATAACCGTGGTCGGGGAGGTGGTCGCCCTGCGCGAAGCCGGCCTCGCCTGGTACGAGCGACGCCCACTCTTCGGGCGTCGGGTCGTGGTGACCCGGGCGCGGGCGCAGGCACGGGAACTCTCCGTCGAGCTGGAGAAGCTCGGCGCCGAGGTCCTCGAGTTCCCGACCATCGAGGTACGCCCACCTAAGGACCTCGGGCCGCTCGACGCGGCGATCCGGGACCTCGACTCCTTCGACTGGATCGTCTTCACGAGCGTGAACGGCGTCGAGGCCTTCGTGGGGCGCCTCACGTATTGCGGGCTGGACCTGCGGGCCGTACCTCGCGGGGCGAAGATAGCGGCCATCGGCCCGGCTACGGCGGAGAGGGTCAGGGGGACGGGTCTGCGAGTCGACGTGGTGCCGCGTGAGTTCCGGGCGGAGGCCCTGATCGAGGAGCTGGCCGCCGGAGAACTCGCCGGACGGAGGGTCCTCATTCCGCGCGCCCGCGTGGCACGTGAGATTCTGCCTGAGAAGCTGCACGAACTGGGAGCCGAAGTTGTAGTTCCCCCGGCCTACGAGTCCGCTCCATCCTTGGAGGGCGGAGAGAAGCTGGCGAGCCGGCTCGAGGCGGGCGAGGTGGATTGCGTGACCTTCACCGCCAGCTCAACGGTGGAGAACTTCGTCGGGGCGTTCGGTGGGGAGGAGGCGTGGCGGCTGCTCGCTCGGACGCAGGTCGCCTGCATCGGCCCCATAACGGCAGACACCGCCCGCGGGTACGGGATCCGGGTCGACGCCGAGGCGAGGGAGTACACTATACCTGGGCTGGTCGAGGCGGTGGCCGACCTCTTCGCGGAAGACGTGGCAAAGAGAGGTGAGTAGAGATCCCTTTCCCGGCACAGAGGCTCAGGAGGACGCGGCGTACGGACGCTCTGCGCGGCCTGGTGCGCGAGACGCGGCTCTCGCCGAGCGACCTCGTCTACCCGATCTTCGTAACGGTTGGGGAGGACGTTAGAAATCCGGTCTCTTCGATGCCAGGGGTCTTCCAGCTCTCCATAAACCACGTCGTCGCCGAGGCGCAGAGAGCCCACGGCCTGGGAGTGTCGGCGGTCCTGCTCTTCGGCGTCCCAGACGAGAAGGACGAGGCGGCGAGCAGAGCGTACGACCCGGAAGGGATCGTTCAGCTCGCCACCCGCGCCATAAAAGACGCCGTACCTGAGCTCATTGTGATCACGGACGTTTGCCTCTGCGGGTACACGAGTCACGGCCACTGCGGGGTTGTGGAGAGGGAGACCGGCGAGATCCTCAACGATATCAGCCTCGAGCTCATTGCCCGCACTGCCTCCTCCCACGCCGAGGCCGGAGCCGACATCGTCGCGCCCTCGGACATGATGGATGGGCGGGTCGCAGCCATCAGAAGTGAGCTGGACAACGAGGGTTACCACAGCACCCCGATCCTAGCCTACGCAGCCAAGTACGCCTCGGCCTTCTACGGTCCCTTCCGCGAGGCAGCAGAGAGCGCCCCACAGTTCGGCGACCGGCGCAGCTACCAGATGGACCCGGCCAACGCACGCGAGGCGCTTCTCGAGGTCCAGCTCGACGTCGAGGAGGGCGCCGACATCGTGATGGTAAAGCCAGCTCTACCCTACCTCGACGTCCTCCGTAGGGTCAAGGAGACGACGAGCCTGCCCGTTGCAGCGTACAGCGTGAGCGGGGAGTACGCGATGATAAAGGCCGCATCCCAGAACGGGTGGCTCGACGAGAGAACCGCCGTCCTCGAGGCCCTCACCGGCGTAAAGCGCGCCGGCGCCGACATCATCGTCAGCTACCACGCCCCGGTCGTGGCCCGCTGGCTCTCTGGCTAGGGTAACCTCTCTCACCACCCTAAGCGGCCCGAAGTTATAATCTTACAATCAGGCGTTTTGAAGGGGGTCTCGCGCACTTGCAGAGCGGAGGCGGCAACCTGAACGCGAGGACTATGCTCGCGATGGACCGTTCGGCCCGGCTCATGGAGCGGGCCTTAAGAAGGATGCCCGGCGGGGTGAACAGTCCGGTTCGGGCGTTCCGCACCGTGGGTGGGGATCCCTTGTTCATGGAGCGCGGCGAGGGATCACGAATCTTCGACGCCGACGGCAACTCCTACGTGGACTACGTGATGAGCTACGGTCCGCTCGTGCTCGGACACGCCTACCCCGGCGTAGTCGAGGCCATAGAGCGCACCGCTCGCAAGGGGACGACTTTCGGTGCGTCGACCGAGCTCGAGGTCGAGCTCGCCGAGCTCGTGTGCGAGGCCGTCCCCTCGATAGAAGTCGTGCGGATGACTAACTCCGGCACCGAGGCGACGATGAGCGCCATACGGCTCGCGCGCGGCTTCACGGGCCGCGAGAAGATCCTCAAGTTCGACGGTAACTATCACGGCCACGGCGACGCTCTGCTCGTATCCGCCGGCTCCGGGGTCGCAACTCTAGGCCTACCAGACAGCCCCGGCGTTACAAAGGGCGCAGCCAAGGACACCGCCGTTTTGCCGTACAACGACCTCGGGGCGGTGCGGGAGCTATTCGAGGGGGAGGGCGAGGCGTTCGCAGCAGTGATCCTCGAGCCGGTGGCCGGGAACATGGGCTGCGTGCCGCCCGCGGAGGGCTACCTCGAGGGGCTGCGCGGGATCACGGCTGAGTACGGCGCGCTCTTAATCTTCGACGAGGTCATGACCGGTTTCCGGCTGGCCCGGGGCGGCGCACAGGAGAGGTACGGCGTCACGCCGGACCTCACGTGCCTCGGGAAGATCATCGGCGGCGGGCTTCCGGTCGGGGCCTACGGTGGGAGGCAGGAGATCATGGACCTGATCGCCCCTTCCGGCCCGGTCTACCAAGCGGGTACCCTCTCGGGCAACCCGCTCGCGATGGCCGCTGGCCTCGCCACGCTCCGCCAGAGCGGGGAGCCGGGTTTCTACGAGCGTCTGGAGGAGCTCGGCGCGCGTTGGCGGCGTGGCATGGGCGAGGTAGCCTCCGCGGGCGGCGTTCCGTTCTCCATAAACCAGGTCGGCTCGATGGTAAGCATTTTCCTCGCCGAGGGGCCTGTCACCGACTTCGCCTCCGCCGCCACCTCGGATGCGGGGGCGTTCAAGGACTTCTTCTGGCACATGATCTCTCACGACGTCTACCTCGCCCCGAGCCAATACGAGGCGGGTTTTATCTCCACCGCCCACTCACGGGAGGACCTCGAGAAGACCTTCGAAGCTGCCCGCGAATGGTTCGCGGGGACGGGGATCAGCTGAGGTGGAGGGAACGGTCCGCCGCACGCCCGACGTCTCGCTCAGGGACGTTTTCCTCGGAGCCACCGCGTGCCTGCCCGAGGAAGACGTCCGGGCGGAGGTCGTCGCGGAGGCGCTGGAGTACCTCCAGCGGGGGTTCGAGAACCACTACGCCACATCGGGCGGCGCGACGGACGAGCAGATCCTGGTCGGGGACAACGCCTACGCGTGGGCGGTCGAGACCATAGCCTGCCTGGACGAGACCTGCTTCGTGGCGGTGGCGAGCCGCATGATCCGGGACGGGGCGGGGCGCATCGCGGGTGGCGAGGCGGTCACCCTCGAGCTCTGGACACCTCACCTGGCGGGCCTCCTTAACGTCATCTCGGGTGAGGGCCAGGAGAGATCCGAGGCCCGGATTCGCGAGGCGGCCGGAGAGGCGCGGACCCGCTGTGGGTGAGGCCGGGGAGAACGGCGGAGCCGCGGGCGTAAGGCCGGCCTCAGGGAATCGCTTGCCTTCGGGGCAAGAGCGCGCGCGGCTCGTAATGGAGATGTTCGACCGGATCGCCGGCCGCTACGAGCTGCTCAATGCCGTGATGACTGCCGGTCTGCACCGCCTTTGGAACCGGGAGGTGGCCCGGGCGACGAACCTCCGGCCTGGCGATAAGGCCCTAGACCTCGCCTGCGGCACCGGGAGCCTCACCCGGGACCTCGCGAAGAGGGTTGGTGAAGGCGGTTACGTGCTGGGTATAGACTTCTCAAGGGAGATGCTGCGGGTGGCGCAAGCACGTCCCGCCCCGAACGTCGAGTACCGGCTCGGGGATGCGACGAGCCTGGAGGGCGTCTCGTCCGGAGCCTTCGACGCGGCCACCATCGCCTACGGTGCCAGGAACATCCCGGACCTCGAGGCGCTCTTCTCCGAGATGGCCCGGTGCCTGAGGCCTGGCGGTGCGGCGGTGTGCTTAGAGATAGCCAGGCCGACCGGCAGGGTGTTCGGGGTGTTCTACGGGTTGTGGTTTGATAAGATCGTGCCGCGGCTGGGGGCCAGGATCTCCGGCGACGCCTGGGCATACTCCTACCTCCCCGAATCGGTGAAAGAGTTCGTGGCGCCCGATGAATTGTCTGACATAATGGAGCGTAATGGACTACAAAATGTTACATGGCGCGGGCTCGCGGGCGGCATCATCACCCTCCACTGCGGAAGGAGGCAACCCAGAGGGCTTTCGTAGCCTCCTCGAGGCGCTGCCCGAAGGGATCTTCGAGGCCGTAGACGAGGTCGAGGGGCTGCTCGCCGGGGCAGGTGAGCGCGCGCCAGCGGCACTCGTCAGGCCCACGCTTGAGGCGCTGACGTCAGAGGGAAAGCGCCTGCGTCCGCTGCTCCTGGTGCTGTGCGCGCGGATGGGCGAGCCCGACCGGGGAGATCTGCTCCGGGCGGGGACCGCCATCGAGGTGCTTCACTCGGCCACCCTTATCCACGACGATATAGTGGACAAGGCCGAGAGTAGGCGCGGGGAGCCGACGACCGTGGTCCGCTACGGTCGGGAGGCCGCGATCGCCACGGGCGATTACCTCTTCGCCGAGGCCTTCTCTAAGCTGGCGGAAATTGGGGATCCCCGCCTGGTACGCGCCTTCTCCGAGGCCTCCGAGGGGCTTGCGGCCGGCGAGCTCGAGCAGTACCAGGCGGACGGGGCGACCGTGGACGTCGAGGCATATTTGGAGCACGTAAGGAAGAAGACGGCGGGATTGTTCAAGGCGGCGTGCGTGGCGGGCGGGACCCTTGGCGGGCTCTCGCTCAGGCAGATAGACTCGCTCGCGACCTACGGGCAGGCGCTCGGAATCGCCTTCCAGATGTCCGACGACATAATGGATCTGGTCGGACAGCCGGGCCTTATGGGGAAGGGTATCGGGACTGACCTCGCCGAGGGCACGGTGACGCTGCCGGTGATCTTCGCCCTCAGGGAGGGCGACGCGGGGACGATTCGCAAGGTACTCGCCGCGCTGAACCCCCCGCCGGAGCTGCTCGAGGCCGGCATAGAGGCGGTGCTCGACACGGACGCCGTCGCCAAGACGGAGGCGTGGGCCAAGGGGGAGATAGATGCGGCTCTCGAGGGGCTCGAGCTGCTACCGGATCGCTCGGAGCGCGAGTTCCTTAGGGTCATAGCCTCCGAAGTGGTCGGAAGGGATGCCTGAAGGCGAAGCCCGGGCCACGATCTTCGCGGCGGGCTTGCTCCTGCCCGTCTGTGCGCCGGCCATCCGCGAGGGCGCCGTCCTCGTCAGGGACGGGCGCATTGCCGCCGTCGGGACGCTGAGCGACCTCGGGCAGCAGAATGCGGACGCCGAGCTGCGCTACTTCCCCCGCTACACCATCGTCCCTGGAGCGGTGAACGCGCACACCCATTTGGGGTTCCGCCGGGCCAACGCGCCGGAAGGCGACTCCTTCTCGAAGTGGCTGTCGGGTCTGATCGAACGCCTCCCCGAGAAAGCGAAGTGGACTGCCGAGGCGGCCCGTGCCTCGGCCCGCGAGGCTATCGAGTCGGGGACTACGTTCATGGCCGAGTCCTCACCCTATGGCGAGTGCCTGCCGCAGCTCGTCGAGTCGGGGCTCGCCGGGATCGTCTACGCCGAGTTCTTCGCGCACGAGATTGGGACCCCCGAAGAGGCGGTCGAGTTCATAATCGAGAAGGTCAAGGGGTTGCGCGAAAGCCTGCCGGAGAGGGTCGACGCCCAAGTGAGCGTGCACTCGCCCTACACGGTGGATCCGGAATCCTCGCGGCTGGCGGCGCGGCGGACGCGCGACCTTGGCTGGCGGCTCGCGATCCACCTCTCCGAGAGCCCTGAGGAGGTCGAGTTCCTCCGAGAAGGGACGGGCGGCCTCTCAGACATCTTCGGCCACAACGATTGGGGCGGGACCGGTTTATCGCCGGTGCGCTACGCGGAGAGCGTCGAGCTCCTCGCGCCGGAGACGATCGCGGCGCACCTGGCGACCGGGGTCTCGGAGGAGGACATCGAGGTGCTGGCGCGCACCGGCGTGGCGGCGGCCCACTGCCCCCGGTCGAACGACTTTCTGGGCTGCGGCGTCTCGCCCGTGCCTCGGATGCTCGAGTGCGGCGTGCGGGTCGGGATGGGGACCGACGGCCTCTGGAGCAGCCCCAGCATGAACCTCTTCGAGGAGACGCTCTTCGCTCTAAGGCTGCACGGTTTCCACGGCGCGACGGGGCTGGAGCTTGCGACGCTCGGGGGGGCGCGGGCCCTCGGGATCGGCGACGAGACCGGGAGCCTGGAGCTAGGCAAGCGGGCCGACCTCGCGGTGGTTGACGTGGATCCCAGCGGCGAAGACCCGGCACGCGAGGTACTCGAGGCGGCCGCAAGCGGGGCGGTGACGTCCACGGTCGTGGGCGGAGACGTCATCTACAGCTCGGCTACGCAGGCCGCAGGTTAGCGACGCCCGCCGCGGGGCCGAAGCGACCTCCCTCTGTCTCTGCGCATCCCGCGTTTCGGGCGGACGGGGTGGTATACAATCGTGCCGACGTTGAGAGCCGGAGGGCTAGCCTACCATGATGATGAACCGGGACAGAATCGGTTTCTGGGTGAGGCTACTCTCGATCGTGCTCGCCGTCTTCTTCATCGCTTCGTTTATCTTCGTGGGCCTTGGCACCAACGTCAACTACAACCTGTTCGACCTAATCGGGGGCCAGGATCAGCAGGCCGGAGGTCAGACGAGCGATCCCCAAGACCAGGCCCAGGCAGCCGAGCAACAACTCAAAGAGAACCCCAGGGACCCGGACGCCATAAAGGAGCTCGCGGCGCTCTACTACCAGAACGGCCGCTACGACGACGCAGCCCGCGTGCTGCAGGACGGGCGCGAGGCCGCGCCCAAAGATCCGGAGACACCATTCTTGCTGGGGCAGGTCTACCTCCAGGAAGCCCAGGCTACCCCGGGCGGGGAGCAGAAGAAGCTCTACGGGGAGGCCGGGGACGCGTTCGCAGCGGCGGCCGAGATCGAGCCGGACAACGAGGACGCGTTCCTGTTCGCGGGGGAATCGTACGACCGGGCCGGCGAGCCCGCCCAGGCCATAAAGTACTACAACGGTTACCTCGCCCTCAAGCCGGAGGGCGGGCAGGCGGAGGCGGTCAAGAATCGCATCTCGGCGCTGCTCGAAGGTGGGGGAGAGACGATCGGCGGCTGATCTTGATCCACGTTTCAAAGCTAGGTCGTATAATGTGGCGTAACGTCCTGAAGAAGACTCGTTAGGAGGAAGAATGCCAGGTTTTGGTTCGTTGGGGGGAACGGAGCTGATCATAGCTCTGGTCATAATCCTTTTGCTCTTCGGCGCGAAGCGCATCCCGGAGCTGGCCAAGGGCCTCGGCAGCGGGGTGCGGGAGTTTAGAAAGGGTACCCGCGGTGAGGACGAGGTCGAGGAAGAGAAGAAGGAGACTAAAGGCGAGGAGCTCACGGCCAGCGGGGACAAGACCGAGACCCACGCCGAGGACGAGACTGAGGCTCGCACTGAGGCCGACAAGGCCGCGCAGAAGCGCACCTAGGGCCCCCGGCGAGCGCCTGAGGTACTAGATGGCCGGTCGCCTCCGTCTGCCCTCGCGCCCGGACGGTCCGCGCGATGAGGCGCGGATGACCCTGATCGAGCACCTGGGGGAGCTCCGCTCCAGGATCATCAAGGTCAGCGTCGCGTTCTTCGCCGTCGCGGTCGTCGCCTGGTTTTTCAGGGAGCAGATCTTCTTCATCCTCCTTGAGCCTTCCGGGCTCAAGAAGCTCAACTTCACGGGGCCGGCGTCCCCGCTCATCACGGACGTGAAGTTGACGCTCTACGTCGCCTTCCTCTTTACGGTCCCGATACTCCTCTACCAGGCGTGGGCGTTTATTGCGCCGGCGGTCGGGGACATGGGAAGGGCGTTCACCTACATCCTGATCTCACTCGCCTCCTCGCTGTTTCTGGCGGGCGTGGCGTTCGGCTACTTCGTGGTCCTGCCCATCGGGCTCAACTTCCTGATCAACTGGGATGACACTAGGTATCAGGAGATCATCACGGGTAACGATTACCTCCCATTCGTCACGCGCTTCCTCCTCGCCTTCGGGGTGGTCTTCGAGTTCCCGGCGGCGACGTACGTCGGGGCGAAGCTCGAGCTGGTAGACGCGCCACTGCTCAAGCGCTACAGGCGGCACGCCATCGTCATCAACTTCATCCTCGCCGCCGCTCTCACCCCGGGACAGGACCCGTTCAGCATGATCCTGATGGCCGTGCCGATGGTCGCCATGTACGAGCTCTCCGTCATCATCGCCCGCTACGTGAACCCGGTCTCCGAGGTGGCGGTGCACGAGCTCGGGTCCGAGGAGGATGAAGAAGAGTACGAAGAACTCGAGCCGGTCTACGATGGCGTCGAGAGGCGCGACGACGATGACGAGACCGAGCGGGACTTGTAGCTTTTAGGCTAGGCGTCAGGTGTCATGGTTTTTGCCGATGCCTACGATGCCTATAGTCTGTGGTCTGAAACCTCCTCTCAGCTGCTAGCAGCCCTTATCAAGGTACCTCTCGAAGCGGCGCACCGAGCGTCCGAGGAGGTCCTCCGTGATCCCACGGAAGAACGGCCGGTGGGCGATCCTATCCAGCCAGCGGGGCCTCACCTCGTAGTCTGTGAAGAGGGTCAGGCGTACGGCGTGCGGGCCCTCCTCCTTGAGCAGCCAACCACCGCTTCCTCTTGCCCCCTCGGCGTAGCGCCACTCGAGCCGGCTGGGCGCTTCGACGACCGTGATGAGGCCGACCACCCGGTGCGTCAGACCGGCGGCGCTCAGGACGAACTCCAGCCTGGCGCCGGGGCTCACCGGGGTCTCTCGACCGGCCGCGTCCAGCGCCCGCACTTGTCGGAGGCCGAGGGCCCACTCGGGGAAGCACCGCACGTCGAGGAGGGCGGCGAAGATCTCCTCGGGCCGGGAGCCACGGACGAGGTAGCTCGAGCGGAAGGGACGGCCTAGATCAGCCACCCCAGTAGCACCCCTGCCGTGTAGAGCAACCCGAGAACGAGGTGGAGTCCGGCGGTGCGCTTGACCACAGGATCCAGCCTCTCCGGTGTCGTGGTCGTCGCGATGTCCCGCCAGAGCCGGATGGCAGGGGTGGCGCTCAGGAAGACGAGGGCGCACTCGAGCGGAACGATCCCGAAGGCCATCAGCGCCGCGACCGCAACGTAGGCCTCGAGCAAGAGGACGCGGTAGGCCAGGATCCCGACCTCCCGGCCGAACACTATGGGCAGCGTTCGCCGCCCGCCTCGCCTGTCGGACCTCATGTCCCTGAGGTTGTTGGCGAGCAGGATCGCGGCCACGGGCCCCCCGATCGGGAGCGCCGCAAAGGGGACATACAAGGGATAGCTCCCGGGGTCCTGCACCGCGTAGGCTATGACGACGATGAGGACGCCCATAAAGAGGAAGACGGCGGCCTCGCTCAGCGGCGTGTAGGCGATGGGCCGCGGGCCGGCTGAGTAGAGGTAGCCGCCTAGGGCGCAGAGGCACCCGAGGGCGAGTACCTGCCAGCCGCCCACCACGACGAGGTAGATGCCGAGGAAGAGCGCGACGGTATAGCAGAACAACGCCCCCATGAGGACGGCTCGCGCGTGCATACGCCCCTGGACGATGGAGCCGGCGATCCCGACCGCTGTGGCCGTATCCAGCCCTCTCCGCTCGTCGTAGAACTCGTTGAACATGTTCGTGGCGGCCTGTATGAGGAGGCTCGCGAAGAGCATCGCCAAAAACGGACCCCACGCGAACGCACCGTCCCGGGCCGACAACGCCGTCCCGAAGAGAACCGGCACCGCCGACGCCGTCAGCGAGAAGGGCCGCGCCAGCCGGAACCACTCGGCGAAGATGGATCGCCGGGAGTTCGTCGCGCTCATCGGTCTCCCGGCGACGGCTGGTCCGTCGATCCGTACGCCGCGTGAGGGGGATCGCGCCCCTCACCTGGATCTTCAGTTCCTGACATAGCCCCTTTCTAGCCGTACGACCCGGGTAATTCTGTAAGCGCTCGCGGGCTTTTGCAATGAGAGCGGTCAGCCGACAGGGAGCTTCAGGCCACAAGCGTCAGGCTTCGGCAAGAACCTGTAACCTGATGCCTGAAGCCCGAAACCTGACACCCAAAAGCTGAAAGCTCACCACTATTGTGATAGAAACGGCAGTCGTGGAAGCGGGCGGCTCTATGGGAATGGCGGGTACTTACCTCAGGCTAATCCGGCCCAAGCAGTGGACCAAGAACGGGTTCGTGCTGGCTGCGGTGGTCTTCGCGCACGAGGGCTTTGTGTTAGCCTCCGTGGCGCAGGCGCTGCTCGCCTTCATCGCCTTCTGCGCGCTCTCTGGCGCCGTGTACGCCGCTAACGACGTGCTGGACGTCGAAGAGGATCGCAAGCACCCGCGCAAAAGGCGCCGGCCGGTGGCGAGCGGGAAGATCTCGCCGGTATCCGCCCTCGTGTTCGCCGCCGTGCTGGCTGCCGCGGGTCTGGGGCTCGGGTTCGCCGTTGACCTCGGAGTGGGGCTGGCGGGGGCGGCCTACCTGGCCTTGCAGGCCGTCTACACCACGACGCTCAAGCACACGGCGATCCTCGACGTCATGAGCATCTCGGCGGGCTTCGTGATCCGGGCGCTCGCCGGGGTGGCTGCGGTGGGCAGCCCGATCTCGCCGTGGCTCATCGTCTGCACCGCTCTGCTCACGCTCTTCCTCGGCTTCTCCAAACGCCGCCACGAGCTGGCCTCTTTGGGCGAGGGGGCGACGATCCACCGGCGTAACCTGGCGGATTACTCGGTGCCGCTCCTGGACGAGATGATGAACATCATGATCTCCGCCACCATCATCGCCTACGTCCTCTACACCTTCTTCGAGTACGAGAACTACTACATGATGGCGAGCATACCGTTCGTGGTCTACGGAGTCTTCCGGTATATGCTGCTCGTCCACCACAACGGAGGCGGCAACCCGGACACCCTGCTCCTAGCGGACCGTCCGCTCCAGATCGCGCTGCTGCTCTGGCTGATCGTGGTCGGGACGGTCATCTACCTGATCCCCCTGTGGAACGGCTGAAGCGCAACCTCGTCCTGGCCATCGCCCTCGGCGTGGCCGTCTACCTCGTCCTCGCGGTCGTCTCCGGCTTCGGGAGCTTAAGCGCGGCGCTCGAGGATTTCGACCCCGCGCTGGTGCCGGCGATCCTCGGGCTCGTGCTCCTCTCGTACGCGGGGCGCTTTTTTCGCTGGCTGTACTACCTGAGAATCCTCAAGGTCTCCGTCCCACTCGGCGTCAACGGCACCATCTTCGCGTCGGGGCTCTCCATGGCGATCTCGCCGGGCAAGCTGGGGGAGGTGCTCAAGAGCGTCTTCGTCCGCCAGGCCTCGGGCGCTCCGGTGGCGCGCACCGCCCCCGCGGTAGTCGCCGAGCGGGCGACAGACGGCACCGGTATGGTCGCCTGGGGCTTCCTGGGCGCCTTCACCCTTAGCCTCGGGCCCGGCACGATGGTTCTGTTCCTCGTCATGGCGGCCGTCGGCATCGCGGTGCTCCGCTCCAAGCGCCTCTCCGTTTTGGCCGAGAGCGTGCTCCTCAAGGTGCCGCTCCTGAACCGTCTCGTCCCGCACCTTGGAGACTTCCACGCCTCCTCGAACGACCTGCTCGCAGCGCGGCCCCTCGTCGTCGGCACATTGATCTCCTTTCTCTCCTGGGGGCTGGAGTGCCTGGCCGTGTACCTGTGCTCCGTGGGGCTTGATACCGGACTGCCCTTCCTCCTCGTCGTCTTCGTCTTCGCGGTCAGCTCGCTCGTCGGGGTCCTGAGCATGCTCCCCGGCGGTATCGGGGCGGTCGAGGCCGGCCTCACAGGGCAGTTTGTCGCGATCGCCGGGCTCTCGACCGGGGTGGCGGTTGCGCTCACACTCGTGATCCGGCTGGCCACCCTCTGGTTCGCCACCCTGGTGGGCATCATCGGGCTCTTCGCCGTCCGCGCCCTCCTCGGCAACGGCTCCGTCACCCCCAAGCCGTGAGGGCTCTTGAGCAAGACACGCCCGCGTTGTTAGACTCCTGCCCCGTGCCTATATGGAAGACTCGCGCGCTTTCCCCAAGCCTCGCGGAAGGCCCTGGATCAGGCCGGTATCTCCCTCGATGACGTCGGCCTCGTCGAGCTCAACGAGGCCTTCGCCGCGCAGGTGCTGGCCGTATACTGCACGAGTGGGGGATGGACCCGGAGGACGAGCGGCTCAACCCGAATGGAGGATCGATAGCAATCGGATACCCGCTGGGTTGCTCGGGGGCGCGCATCCTGACCACGCTGGTTCACGAGATGAAGCGCAGGGACGACGTGCGCTACGGTCTCGCCACAATGTGCATAGGGGTGGGGCAGGGGATCGCCATGATCGTAGAGCGGACTTGATTAGGGAGGACCGGAGTGAGTATGTCGGAGACAGGAGGCGCGGCAACGGCCAGGATGGCGAGCAGCGCCAAGACGGGTGGGGTGGATCCTGGAGACTTCCTGGGCCTCGACGCCCTGCTCACCGAGGAGGAGCGAGCCGTTCGGGACGAGGTGCGCGAGTTCGTGCGGGAGAGGATCAAACCGAACATCAAGGAGTGGTTTGAGACGGCGACCTTTCCGAAAGAGCTGGTGCCAGAGTTCGGCGCTCTGGGCGTGCTCGGCATGCACCTCGAGGGTTACGGGTGCGCCGGAAAGAGCGCCGTTGAGTACGGTCTGGCCTGCATGGAGCTAGAAGCCGGAGACTCGGGGCTTAGGACCTTCGTCTCCGTGCAGGGCTCTCTGGCGATGAGCGCGATCCACAAGTTCGGAAGCGAGGAGCAGAAGCAAGAGTGGCTCCCTCGGATGGCGAAGGGCGAGGCGATAGGCTGCTTCGGCCTCACCGAGCCGACCGCCGGGAGCGACCCGGCCTCTATGAAGACCGTCGCTCGAAAGGACGGTTCGGACTGGGTCCTGAACGGCTCGAAGCGCTGGATCGGCCTGGCGACCATAGCCGACGTCGCCGTGGTCTGGGCGAAGACCGACGAGGGCGTCCGCGGCTTCCTGGTACCCACGGACACAGCGGGTTTCTCCGCCACGAACATCGAGCCTAAGCTCTCGATGCGGGCCTCCATCCAGTGCGACCTGCGCTTCGAGGAGGTGCAGCTGCCGGAGAGCGCGATGCTGCCGGAGGCGAAGGGTCTGCGCGGGCCTTTCGCCTGCCTCAACGAGGCAAGATACGGCATCATCTGGGGAGCGATGGGTGCCGCCCGCGACGCTTACGAGAGCGCTCTCGAGTACTCCAAAGAGCGGGTCCAGTTTGACCAACCGATAGCCTCCTTCCAACTCACGCAGCGAAAGCTGGTGGACATGATGCTGGAGATACAGAAAGGCACCATGGTCGCGCTGCACATCGGGCGGATGAAGGACGCCGGAACGCTGGCCCACGAGCACATCTCCTTCGGCAAGCTCAACAACGTGCGTGAGGCGATAGAGATATGCCGCGAGGCTCGCACTGTCTTCGGCGGAAACGGGGTGACGCTGGACTACTCGCCCATGAGGCACGCCAACAACTTGGAGAGCGTTCGTACGTACGAGGGCACCGACGAGGTGCACACCCTCGTGCTCGGTCACGCCCTCACCGGAATCACGGCTTTCCGCTAGAAGATTAGATGTCCTACGAGACCTTGCTCACCGAAGCACGGGACGGAGTTGCCGTTGTCACCGTGAACCGCTCCGACGTCCGCAACGCCCTGAACCGGCGGGTCATAGAGAGCGTGAGATCCACACTCGACAGGTTTCGCGAGGACGACGGGGTGGTCACCTTAATCTTCACCGGCGCCGGGGAGAAGGCTTTCGTAGCCGGGACGCACATCGGAGAGCTCAAAGATAGGACGATAGTCGACGGGCTAGCCGCCAACATGCTACGTCTCTACGACGAGATAGAGGGCTTCGAGAAGCCGACTATCGCCACGGTGAACGGATACGCCTTTGGCGGCGGCTGCGAACTCGCGATAGCCTGCGACATCCGACTCGCCTCGGAGAACGCCCGGTTCGGGCTCTCGGAGACTTCGCTCTGGATCATCCCCGCCGCCGGTGGCACCCAGCGCCTCGCCCGACTCGTCGGCAAGGGTCGCGCGCTGGAGATGATCTTGACCGGGCGCACCATAGGCGCCGAGGAGGCACTGAACATCGGGCTCGTCTCCAGGGTGGTCCCTCAGGCCGAGCTTATGGACGCGGCGTGAGAGACCGCCGGACGGATCCTCTCCAAAGGTCCGCTCGCCGGTCGTCTTGCTAGGCTCGCTGTGCAGATCGGCTTCGACGCGGACCAGCGTACCGGCCTCGTCGTCGAACGCCTCGCCAGACCGTGCTCTACGCCAGAGAGGACAAAGTGGAGGGCACGAGCGCCTTTCTCGAAAAGCGTGAACCCGAGTTCAAGGGGAGGTAGCCCGTGACCGAGCCGAGCATAGAGAAGGAAGATCCTGCCAAGCCGACAAGCGCGAGGATGCCAAGGCCATCTTCGGAAGAGATCCAACAGTCGCGTCAAAGCGATTATGAAGCCTCCCGCCGCCGTCTAGGCATACGCAAGGAGAAGGTGTGGTTTCAGAGCCTGCTCCAAGGGGAGATGGC
>Ga0126314_10000799_pt1 | contig 14997 bp, 7 predicted proteins | sample Plot105B_FD_92535 | JGI IMG/M metagenome (GOLD analysis project Ga0126314, IMG submission 92535) | Serpentine soil microbial communities from UC McLaughlin Reserve, CA, USA - Plot105B | ecosystem: Environmental > Terrestrial > Soil > Grasslands | place: USA: UC McLaughlin Reserve, Lake County...
CAAAAGAATACGCTTCAGATTCTGCTGCTGTTCTGGTGAGTTCCTCGGCTGTGAAGACGATGAAACTGAAAAACCCGCTGGGTACCGTACTTAAACTTGGTGGCCAGCAGGCAGTAATTATTGGTGTGTTTGAAGATTATATATGGGATTCTCCCTACAAATCCAATGTTCCGCTGATCGTTTATCACAATAAGAATAGTGGCGGCAATATTACCATGCGGTTGAATACTGCAAATAAACCAAGCAGTAATATAGAGACCATTACCAGGATTACTAAGGCGATTAATCCTAGCTATCCGGTTGAGATCAGTTTTGTAAGTAAAGTGTATGAGGAGCTGATGCAAAAGGAGCAGAAATTAGGAGTGCTTTCCAATGTATTTGGCGGGCTTGCCATCTTTATCTCCTGCCTCGGCCTGTATGGTCTGGTAGCCTATAGTGCCGAACAGCGTACCAAGGAATTTGGAGTGAGGAAAGTGCTTGGAGCCTCCGTATCTAATCTTATGCAGTTGCTCTCTGTATCATTCATTAAGATGATACTGCTGGCTATACTGATTGCGGTGCCTGCTGCTTACTATTTGATGAACAAATGGCTGCAAAATTTCGAGTTCCATACCAGTGTATCATGGTGGATCATTGTACTGGCTTCGGCGGGAACATTAATGATTGCGCTTATAACCCTCAGTTATCAGGCTTATAAAAGCGCCGTCTCTAATCCTGTGGATGCATTGAAATACGAATAAACCTTAACCGACCTGAAATGTTTAAACTGAATCTGAAAATAGCATTTAGAAACCTTTGGAAAAACAAGGGGTATACTGCAATTAACGTCTTTGGCCTATCGGTAGGCATGGCCAGTTGTATTCTCATTTTTCTGTTTATCCGGTTCCAGTTCAGCTTTGACGAGGGATATAAAAATGAGGACAGGATTTTTAGAGTCGTAACCAACTGGAAATACAACGCCTTTGATGACTGGTCAGCGGGAGTCCCGGCTCCTTTTGCTGAAGCTGCCAGAAATGATATTGCCGGATTCGAAAAAGTAGGCTCCATTGTAAAGCGTGGAGGCATCCTTCATATAAATGACCACAGTGGTAAAGAGATCATTAAAACACAAGAGGCGGTATATTACGCGGACCCTGATTTTTTTGAGATTTTTAAGGAGATCAAATGGAAGTATGGTAAGCCGCAACAAGCATTATCTGAACCTAACACAGTGGTTTTAACGGAGGCTTTTGCGAATAAATTTTTCAAAACTGCGGGAAATGCTGTCGGCAAGATCATTACGCTTGGTACAAGAACAAATCTGCGGGTCACAGGCGTCATCCAGGATATGCCTCAAAACAGCAGTTTTCCGCTCGGGATTGTGATCAGTTATCAGACTTATAAGGGTCGTGCCTATACCAACTGGGATGCTGTTAATTCGAGTTCGTCTTGTTATGTGCTCCTGAAAAAAGGGGTAACGCTTGCCGACATGCAGGAACCACTGGATAAATTCAATGAGAAATATTATCCGGTTCAGAAGATTGCAGGCAACCAGAAGAACCAACTACAGGCGCTAAGAGCCATTCATTTTAGTACACAGTACGATAATTTTGTCGAATCGTCCATCAGTAAAAGCGATATCTATGGTTTGGCAATTATCGGACTATTCCTGATATTGACCGCATGCATCAATTTTATAAATTTAAGCACCGCCCAATCGATAAACCGTTCCAAAGAGGTTGGTATACGTAAAGTCATGGGCAGCAAGCGCAAACAGCTTGTCGCACAGTTTTTAACTGAAACTTTTGCCCTGAGTATAGCGGCGCTATTGATTGCCTGTGTGATTACTGAACTGGCCATACCGCAAATGGAAAATCTTTTTAAAGGCCAAATTGAATTTAGCCTTTTCAGCCACGCGATTATTTGGATATTCATGGTGCTGCTAGTGGTTTTTGTGGCCTTTTTAGCTGGCTTTTATCCTGCGCTGATCGTTTCAGGATTTAACCCCGTATTGGCGATAAAAAGTAAAATCTCTTTAAATAGCAGTGGTTTAAGTCTCCGAAAGATTTTAGTGATTGTTCAATTCTCCATCACAGTGATGCTAATCATCGGAACCCTGGTGATCATCAGGCAAATGGAATACGTGACAAAGAAATCCTTAGGCTTTAACCCCGACGCGGTTGCCATGGTTGGTATCATGAACGATAGCATAGGCAGGGCGAAATTCGATATTTTCAGTACAAAGGTCTTGCAGGTCCCCGGTGTTGAATCGCTAAGTTTTTGCCAGACCCCACCTTTATCAAACGATGTAAACGCGACCGATTTCATTTATAACGGAAAAAAAAATAAAGATTTCGAATTGAGGACCGTAAGGGCGGATGAAAATTATTTTAAGCTTTTTGATCTCCAATTAATTGCGGGCAAGATTTTTATGAAGAGCGACACTGCAAATGGCTGTGTAGTTAATGAAACTTTTCTGAAGAAAATTCATGTATCTAATCCTCAGGAGGTAATAGGTAAAATAATAGACGCAAGCGGAAATATCCTCACAATTACCGGAGTAGTTAAAGACTATAATGATAAATCGTTAAAAGAGCCTATTTCCGGAGTAGCAATTTTCCAGGGAAAACAAGAATACTGGAATACAGCTATTAAAATAGACGGCAAACAAATTATGCCAGCGATGAAACAGATAGAAAGCATCTGGAACAATACATTTCCTAATGGTATTTATCAGGCAAGTTTCGTCAACGACAACATAAACACTTATTATGAGAGCGAAAAAATCACCGGTGTCTTGTTCAAAGTTTTCGCAGGTGTAATCATCTTCATTTCCTTTATTGGACTATTTGGCCTGATTTCCTTCGTAGCTACCCAAAGAACCCGGGAAGTAGCGATCAGAAAAGTTCTGGGTGCCTCTACAATTGAACTGGTTAAAATGCTGAACGGTTCATTCTTGCTCATGGTATTTATAGCCAACCTGGTTGCCTGGCCGCTGGCTTATTTATTTGTAAGCAGGTGGCTGGCTGGCTTTGCTTACCGCATGGATCTCACTGTCTGGCCCTTTGCCACAGCAATGTGCATCTCTATGTTCATCACGCTGATCACAGTCACCTTCCGGTCTTACAAGGCTGCTGTAGCCAACACGATTGACGCCCTTAAATACGAATAACTCATCTTATTATGTTTAAACTGAATCTAAAAATAGCACTTCGGAACCTTTGGAAATACAAAGGTTACACATTTATCAATATAGCAGGTCTTGCTATCGGTCTGACAGGTTGCCTGCTTATTTTTATTTTCCTCAGGTATCAGCTCAGTTTTGACAAAGGATACCAAAACCAGGAGCGGATTTACCGCATCGTTTCGTCCTGGCTATATCCCGATGGGGAATTTTACAGTCAGGGCGTACCCCGGCCATTGGCCGGGGCTGCCCGTGTTGATTTTCCGGATCTCAAAAAAGTAGCCGCCATTATCGCCGGAGATGGAATCATTAAGATCCCTGCGACGGGGGGGAAGGCAGAGTTCAAGGAACATGCGTCTGTGTATTATACCGAGCCTCAATTTTTTGACATTCTTCAAAAGAACTGGCTGGCTGGTGAACCCAATCAAGCTTTAATAGAGCCCAATACCGTTGTCCTTTCACAGAAATCGGCTATTAAATATTTTGGCGACTGGAAAAATGCCATCGGTAAAAGTATTCTGGTCGACAACCGTGATGAATTGAAAGTGACCGGTGTGTTCGAAGATTTTCCGGACAACAGCAGCCTGCCGCTCAATGTCGTGGTTTCCTTCAAAACCTACAAAAGTAATGACATAGACAACTGGGGAGCAGTCACGTCGCGTTCGGAGTGCTACGCGCTAATCAAGGAAGGTGTCCCTATAGGCGAGCTGAATAAACAAATGAAGCATTTCATCAAAAAGCATTACGACGGAACTGGCGTAGGAAAAGAAAACCATTACTTTCAGCCGCTTAGTGATATCCATTACAATGAGAATTTTGGTAGTTTTTCACAAAAACGAATGCCGCAGAGTCAGACCATCGGCCTGATTGTCATTGGTGCTTTCTTACTCCTTACCGCTTGTATAAACTTCATTAATCTTGCAACTGCGCAGGCCGTTAGCCGCTCCAAAGAAGTAGGTATCCGCAAAGTAATGGGCAGTTTGAGGAAGCAGCTTGTTGTTCAGTTCCTAAGCGAAACGGCACTCATTACCATCATTTCTTTGTTGATAGCCTGTGTACTCACCGAACTGGCTATCCCTGCCATGGAAAGCTTGTTTGGCGGCGATATTTCTTTCAGTCTGTTCCAGCATCCGGTGATCTTTCTTTTTATGATTATCCTCATTATACTGGTCAGTTTCTTTGCTGGTTTCTATCCGGCGATGATAATTTCAGGTTTTAGTCCTGCACTCGCCATCAAAAATAAGATCAGCGCAGCAAATACTGGTGCCCTCGGTCTAAGAAGGGCACTGGTGGTGGTCCAGTTTGCCATTACGGCAGTGCTTATGATCGGGACGCTGGTGGTGGTCAGCCAGATGAAATATGTCCGGTCGCAGTCTCTTGGTTTTAATACCAATGCAATCGCGCTTTTAGACGTGCCCAATGACAGCCTCAGTATGCTGAAATTTAGTACACTCAAAGACCGGTTAAGTCATATCAACGGGGTAAAAAGCGTAAGTTTTTGTAGCGCGGCGCCTACATCGGAAAACAGGAATAGCTCTAGTTTCAAGTTCAATAGTTCGGAGGATGCAGAGTTCGAGATCAGTATGAAAGGGGCAGATGAAGATTACATCAAGACTTTTTCGTTGCAATTGCTCGCTGGCCGCGGACTTTCCAAAAGCGATACTATCAAAGAATATTTGGTGAACGAAACCTTGGTGAAACAACTCAAAATCACTGATCCCAAAGATATACTGGGTAAATTCATTCAAACCCAGGGCACCAAAGCCCTAATCGTTGGTGTGGTGCGCGACTTCAACAACTCCTCCCTCCATGATAAAATTGAGCCAACGGTGATCTTTTCTATAAAGTCTGCTTATAGCCAGATTGCTTTAAAACTTGATCCGCAACAAATTTTGCCGGCCATGAAGGAAGTAGAACAGATATGGACCAGACAGTTACCGGATTACATCTACAAATCCGAATTCTTAGATGATCAGATCAGCTCTTTTTACGAAACCGAACGCATCATGGGCACGCTTTTTAAAATGTTTGCTGCTGTAGTGATCTTTATTTCCTTTATTGGCCTGTTTGGTCTTATATCCTTCATTGCCACCCAAAAGACCAGGGAAATCGCCATTCGCAAGGTGCTTGGCGCCTCCACTCTGGAACTCGTGAAAATGCTGAACAGCTCTTTCTTATGGATGGTTATTGTGGCCAATCTCATTGCCTGGCCAGTAGCTTACATTTTTGTTTCAAAATGGCTCGATGAATTTGAATACCGCATTGCATTGAGTCCATGGCCCTTTCTGGTCGCAATGGGCCTTTCAGTAACCATTACGCTGATCACAGTGAGTTTCCGGTCTTACAGGGCGGCGATAACCAATCCTGTGGATGCCTTAAAATATGAATAACCTTTAATTAAAATCAAATGATAGAATTAAAAGACATTGAAAAATACTACGCCAACAAAGGTGTTAAGAGTTATATACTCCGTCATGTAAGTACGACCATTAAACAGGGAGAATTTGTTTCCATTATGGGGCCATCAGGAGCGGGAAAATCTACTTTGCTCAATATCCTGGGTATGCTCGAGGAGCCTACCTACGGGGTTTATAAATTTATGGATGAAGATGTGACTGCACTTAACGAACGCAAACGTATTGAGTTGTACCGAAACCACATCGGCTTTGTATTTCAGGCTTATCACCTTATAGATGAAATGACTGTAGCAGAAAACATAGAAGCACCACTATTATACAAAAAAATTGCAGGCTCTGAACGCAAAAGCAGGGTAGCAGATGTACTGGATCGCTTCAATATGGTTGCAAAGAAGGATCTTTTCCCGAATCAACTGAGTGGCGGACAGCAGCAATTGGTAGGTATAGCACGTGCTTTAGTGGCACAGCCTTCCATTATTCTTGCCGACGAACCCACTGGTAATTTACAGTCTGCGCAAGCTTTGCAAATCATGGAACTTTTTAAAAAGCTAAATGAAGAGGAAGGGATCACCATTATCCAGGTAACGCATTCTGAAATAAACGCCGCATATGGCAGCAGGATACTTCACTTATTGGATGGAGTGATAAAAGAAGACCTAACCGTTTAAGTCATGTTTAGAATTAACCTTAAAATAGCCTTCAGGAATTTATTTAAGAACAAAACCTTTGCAGCCATCAATATCGGCGGGCTGGCACTCGGCCTTACCGGCTTTATCCTGTTGCTGCTTTTCATCAATCATGAAGGCAGCTACGATAAATGGAATGCCGACTTGAAAAAAATCTACCAGGTAAGGGAGCGGCACGACTTTTTTACGCCTGATAACAAACAATACTGGCAGGAATCAAATGATACACGAATGGCCGCCTTGGTCAGAGAAAAGTTACCCCAGTTCAGGCATGTGACCAAGGTAGATCAGGACTGGGGTGATGAGGTGTCTGTGAAAGCTGATCATTCCGATCCGATAGGTGTGAAGCACATACGTGATGCAGACTCATCTTTTTTTAAAGTATTTCCTTACCAGTTTATACAGGGCGAAGCATTTACTGCATTAAATGAACCCAATACCATTGTGTTAAAGCAAAGTGTTGCCATGCAGCTATTCGGTACGGACAAAGTACTGGGGCAGCAGGTAAAGATCCTGACCTGGCACAAAGACAAAGGAAAACTAATGAAAATCACAGGGATAGTGGCAGAGCCATCTACTCCTCAAAGTCTTTCGTTTAATGCCATTATTCATACAGGCGAAAAAGAGAAAGATCCTGAAGACGTCAACACCTCAACTTTCTGCCAGGTATATGCACTAGCCGCTCAGGTACTGGATACGACGTCTACAAATGCTGCGCTTCAGAAAATATATGTCGATTTCAAAAAGTCATCCTTTACCCAGCGTAAAATTACCTACAAAGATTTCTACAAGAATGGTAGAACTCCCGGATTAAAAATTCTGCCTTTGCAGGATGTTCATGCCAATCCGCCGTTTAACGATAGCTGGTTTGATGAAATTAAACCCGTCATTGCCCTGTCGGTGTTTCTCCTTTTGGTTTCCATCATCAACTTTGTGAATCTCGCTACCGCGCAGTCTGTCCAAAGGGCGAAAGAAGTAGGCATTAAAAAAGTATTGGGTTCGTATAAAAAACAGCTCATTATGCAGTTTCTTATGGAATCGGCTCTCCAAAGCATAGGTGCGCTGTTCATTAGCGTTGCGCTTGTTGAGCTGCTGCTCCCGGCATTCAATAGTCATTTCGGATTGAACCTGAGTTTTTGGCACAGCGAGCAACTGTCTGGTACAATATTGCAATTAACGGGTTTATTCCTTGCTGTAACGCTTTTGGCGGGGTTATATCCTGCAGTAATCTTATCCGGTTATAGCCCGGTAACGGTTTTAAAAGGCAATTATGAACATGGCCTCAAAGGTCTGATGTTAAGAAACAGTTTAGTGATCCTGCAGTTCATGATTGCCGTAATCTTTATGATTTTCATCGGGGTAATGCATCTGCAAACCAGTTATGTGGCCAATAAAGACCTCGGGTTTAACAGGAGCAAACTGATCAACATCGCTATCGGTTATCAGGATGACCTCGCAGAACGGATTAAAAGAATTCCGGGTGTTCAATATGTCGCCACCACTACACAAGTGATGGGCAATTCCTTTAACGTACCAGAAGAAATCAGCTACAACAACCAAAACTACCGCATGAATACCGTCACGGTGACGATGGATGCACTCCCCGCTCTGGGCGTTCAGGTAATCAGCGGCAGGATCTTTTCCCGGGAATATGGAAAGGATACAGTAAATACCGTGGTATTGAACCAGGCTGCTGCAAAAATGCTCGGTAAGGATATTGTTGGCAAATCTTATGATGTGAAAAGCGAACAGGAAAAGTACACCTTTCAGGTAGTTGGAATAATCAAGGACTATCACAATGAAGGTTTTGATAAAGCGGTATTGCCTACTGTTTATAAAGTAACACATTTGGGAGGAACTTCAAATACCAACAACCTGCTGGTAAGGTTCAATACGTCAAACTACCGGCATATCATCGGTTCAATTGAAAAAGAATGGAAAGCACTGTATCCGAATTTTCCGATGAAGTACATATCAGCTGAAGACGCCTTTCAGGAGCAATTAAAGTCCAATTACAGATTAATGCAAATGATCATTCTGTTCAGTATTATTTCCATAACCCTATCACTGCTTGGATTGTTCGCCTTGTCTGCGTTTATGGCCAAAAGAAAAACCAAAGAGATCGCCATACGAAAGATCCTTGGCGCCACCGACCTTCAGTTGATCAACATGCTGAACAGGTCTTTCCTGATTCTGGTGTTAGCCGCAAATTTAACAAGCTGGCCAATTGCCTATATCATCACCAGCAGATGGTTGCAGGGATTTGCCTACCGTATTGACATGCCGGTTTTACCCTTCGCCCTGGCCACTGTAGTTTCCGTTATTATTGCTTTACTCACCGTGAGTGTTCAGGCGCAAAAAGCAGCGCTTGGTAACCCGGTAACAGCGTTGAAATACGAATAAAATTAAAAGATAATCATGTTTAGAATTAACCTTAAAATCGCCTTCAGGAATTTGCTGAAGAGCAGAACAGCCTCCCTGATCAATATCAGTGGTCTGGCGATCGGCCTTGCGGCGAGTTTAATGCTGCTGTTGTATGTACAGTACCAATGGAGCTATGACAAGCAATTTGGCAATACAGAAAATACCTTCCAGCTGATGGTTAATTTTTATGGAGCAGATAAAAGCATTACCGGTACCGGGGCGCAGGCACCGAATACACTTGCTGCGGTTCTCAAAGAAGAAACACCAGAAATTGAGCACATCAGCCGGGTGCTGTGGGCAAGCAGGCGATTGGTAGCCAATGGACAAAACAGTTTTAAAGTGGAAAGCCGCTATGCGGATCCTGACCTGCTCCGGCTCTTTAAATTCAACTATTTAAGCGGAAACCCCGAAAAAGCCTTTGACGACCCGAACTCCATTGTTCTGACGGAAAGTACAGCAATTAAGTTATTTGGCAGTTCGAATGTCCTGAACAAGACCGTTCGTTTTGAAAACCAGGCGAACCTCAGGATCACTGCGGTAGTCAAAGACCTCCCGCCAAACTTTACCTATGGATTCGAAGCGCTGGCACCCTGGAAACTCTTTGAAAATCTGAACCAATGGCCAGCCGTTCCCAATTGGGGCAATTTCTCCTTTTTTACACTGCTGACCTTGAAGCCCGGTACAGCCGCCGGCAATGTAAATCAAAAGATCAAAACTATCATCGCCAGGCATACCGGAACAAAGACCATAGAGGCCGCGCCATTCATCTATCCCCTCGAAAAATTCCACCTGTACGGTCATTTTACAAATGGCGTCGACGATGGGGGCCAGATCGAACAGGTTCGCATATTTATCATCCTGGCACTGGGGATTCTGGCCGTCGCCTGTATCAATTTCATGAATCTGTCTACCGCCCGGTCCCTGAAAAGAGCAAAAGAGGTCGGTATCCGGAAAACCATAGGCGCCAGCCGCGGTTCATTGGTCATGCAATTCCTGCTGGAGTCATTTATATTAACTATTCTTAGCGTTATCATTGCGGTAGCTCTGGTAGAACTCCTGTTGCCGGCCTTCAACACGCTGCTCCATACAAAATTGGAAATGAACTATTCAAGCCCGCGCAACTGGCTCGGAGTAACCGTACTGGTTCTGCTTACTGGCTTTCTTGCAGGAAGTTACCCTGCTTTTTTTCTTTCCTCATTCAGTCCGGTACAGACCCTTAAAAAAGCAGTAACCTTCAAAAATAAATTTGGCCTTAACCTGAGGCAGGCCCTTGTTATCACCCAGTTCAGCTTTGCCATATTGCTGATCGTAGCTACACTGATCCTGAACCAGCAATTACAGCACCTCAGAAACAGACCCCTGGGGTATCAGACCGATGCGTTGGTGCAAATGCCGCACGAAGGCAACCTGTATCCAAAATTTGACTTGTTCAAAGAAAGGATCCTCCGGTCAGGAGCTGTCACTGCGCTTACCCAATCATCAGGAAGCATTGCCTTTCAGAATTCAAACGTCAACGGATTGGAATGGAAGAACATGCCACAGGAAGGCAAAAAAACCTCCTTTGATTACATTCAGACTACCCACGACTTCCTTAAAACCAATAACATCAGGCTGATTGCGGGCAGGGATTTCAGCAAGGAACACGCTTCAGACTCTTCTGCGGTGATGCTCAACGAAACTGCTGTGAAACTGATGGGATTTAAAAATCCGCTGGGCGAGCAGATCATGCTCAACGGCCAAAAAAGGCCGGTGGTGGGTGTGTTTGCCGATGTACTTTGGGATGAGCCTACCCGCAGTCAGAACCCTATGGTCATCTCTTTTAATGCCAGCAACAGCGATTACATTACCATGCGGCTGAATAGTGCCAGGGGCATAGCAGAAAATCTGCAGCATATCAGTAAAATCACCAAAGAGATCAACCCGGATTTCCCGGTGGAGATTACTTTTGTAGACAGTCTGGTAGCAGAGAAAGTTGAACATGAAGAGATGCTTTCCATCCTGTCCAACCTCTTTGCCGGTCTGTGCGTATTTGTATCCTGTCTGGGCTTATTTGGTTTGTCTGCCTTTAGCGCCGAACAGCGAACCAAGGAGATCGGCGTACGCAAAGTCCTGGGCGCCAGCATCAGCAGCATCATGACCCTGTTGTCTGTGAGTTTCATCAAAACAGTGCTGATCGCAATGCTGCTGGCCATGCCGGTAGGATACCTGGTTATGGACCATTGGCTGATGCAGTTCGATTACCGGATTTCAATCGGCCCTTCGGTCTTCATCATCAGCGGACTGGCGACTATGGCCATTGCTATTCTAACCGTAAGCTGGCAGGCTTACCGTGCCGCGAAATCAAATCCTGTAGAAGCATTAAAATACGAATAACACGCAATATTACCATCTGCGCAGTATCTTTGCAGGATGCAGCGCAGTTTTACAGACCAGCTTAACAGGCAGATCAGTATCAGTTATCCGCCCAAAAGGATCATTTCCCTGGTTCCTTCACAAACAGAACTGTTGTTTGATCTTGGTCTGGACAAGGAAGTGGTAGGGCTTACCAAATTTTGCATTCACCCGATAGAAAAATTTGCCCCCCGCACTAAGGTCGGCGGTACCAAAAAGCTAAATATTGACCTGATCAGAAGTTTGCAGCCTGATCTGATCATTGGCAACAAGGAAGAAAACCAGCAGGATCAGATCGAAGAACTGATGCAGGAATTTCCGGTGTGGATGAGTGATATTTATACACTGGAGGATGCCAGGAAAACGATTACCCAGATAGGAGCGCTGGTAAACAGGGAACCTGAAGCAGCCTACCTCAATCATCTTATAGGTTCTGGTTTTACCGATCTGCAGGTGCTGGCCGCGCAAAATAAACTCGATAAGAAGGTTGCTTATCTGATATGGCGCGAACCTTATATGGCGGCAGCTAAAGACACCTTTATAGATGATATCCTGGCTCTAAACGGATTGAGAAATGTAATCAGAACAAGCCGTTATCCTGAATTAACCCTGGAGCAGCTTGCCTTAACAAAGCCCGATCTTGTCTTCCTGTCTTCTGAACCTTATCCCTTTAAACAAAAACACCTGGAAGAAATACAAGCATATCTTCCAGGTGCAAAAATAATGCTGGTGGACGGAGAGATGTTCTCCTGGTATGGCAGCAGGCTGGTTAAAGCCGTGCAATACTTTTTTCAGCTTCAAAAAGAGCTTTACTAATAAGACTCTGCTTAATACAGAACTATTTCAATAAAGTAACCTCTACACGCCTGTTTTTCAGACGGCCTTCTTTAGTCTTATTGGTAGCGACAGGCTGATTGGCACCTTTACCCGAAGTCTGGATTCTTTTCTCGTCTATGCCCTGAGCCACCAGGAACGTTTTTACAGAGACAGCTCGTTTTTCAGAAAGCCATACATTGTATTCAGGTGTTCCTGTAGCATCAGAATGACCATCGATCATGATTTTACGGTTTCCGTCCTTAGCCTTTAAAATTTTGGCCACATCTTCAAGCCTGCTTTTGGCACCTTCACTCAGATAAGAAGAGTTGGTAGGGAAGAGGATTTCTGAACTGAAGGTAAACTTAATCCCGTTCTCTGTTCTTTCAATCTCCTCATCAGGCAGTTCTTTTTTCATTTTATCCAGCTCAGTATCACCTATAGGTTTTTCAACAGGGTCCGGGGCCGGAACCTTAGCCGCTATCTTTTTTGTCTTGCAGGAAAAGGCTATGCTTACTAAAAGCGTCAGCATTAAAATGGTTCTTCGTGTCATTTGATTCATAGTTTATAATGTGTGTTATTTCAATTCAGCTATTGCCTTGTCCAGGTATGCAATTGCTGCTGCATCGTTTTGTTTCGGACCTTTAAGCTGAGTCAGATTGTCGGCAACAAAGTTATTGATGCCATACTGTTTGTATTTTAAGCCAAGTGCCTTTACGGTATCAACCACCTTTTTAAGTTCATTGATGTCGTCGGTCTTGCTCAACATGTATAAATACGCAGGAACCAGACTTACCTGATCCTGGGTGCCCATCTGAGAAAAACCTTCCGTAACAAATGGAAGCTCGGCGGCTGATCCAAATCTTGCGTATACCTGTATAATGGCCTCTGTAAGTTCTTTCTTATTGTCTTTTTCCAGTTTTTTTGCAGCAGTCAGTGCTTCAGGGCCCTGTTGCAAAGCCAGTGCCATTAGTGATGCACCCTGCACAGCATAAGATTTGCTGTCCAGACCCTTATTGAAAAGCGGAAGATCAGCGGCACTCTTTGCATACCCCAGGGTAGTAATTGCTTTTGCCTGTACCAGGGTACTTGGATCTGCGGTAGCCATCTTCTGAATCAGGGGAAGTGCAGATTTCATAAATTCCGCATCCTGAGTATCTACTGAATCCAGGGCCTGCAATCTTAGCGCATAAAACTTATCATTCAGTGCAGACAACAATATTTTCGTTCCATCTGGTGTTTTCTTATTTTTTGCTCCCGCATCTATGGCTTCAAGTCTGTCTGCAAATAATGGAGCCTGACTATATTGCGCTGCAAACTCAGCGATTGATTTATGGTCTTCCTTATCCCAGAGCAATACCTTATCTGCATCCACATTCACGAAATCAGGTTTAACGGCACTTGCGAATGAAAATGTTTGCTGTGCACCAGTAAGAGTTACCTGATGGCGTTTTTTATTGCTGCCACTATAAATATCTATGGCCATAGGCACTGTAAATATGTCTGGCTGAAGCTGTTTGATGGTTACTTTCTGCGTTTTAGATGCCGCATCCCATGCGTAATCGATAGTTACCTTCGGATGGCCCGAATTGAAATACCATTGGTTAAAGAACCAGTTCAGGTCTTTTCCACTGGCTTCTTCCATGGCCAGGCGCAACTGATGCGCTTCTCCGTTCTTAAATGCATTTTGCTTTAAATAGATGTTCATCCCTTTAAAGAATACTTTATCGCCAAGATAATTGCGCATCATGTGCAGAATCCGGCCGCCCTTCTGATAAGATACCAGGTCAAATACCTCCTCTTTATCCACATAATGGTAACGCACCAAGTTCTTGAGTGCATCCTTGTCGGAGCCAAGATACTGGGCCATATCCTCATAATTGTGGGCGTCGGCAACATCTTTGCCGTACTTATGCTCCGCCCAAAGCACCTCACTATAATTGGCGAAAGACTCGTTTACAGTAAGGTTACTCCAGCTTTCAGCAGTTACATAATCGCCAAACCACTGGTGAAAAAGCTCGTGTGCTATCGTGCTTTCTGCCTGACCAAAGTTCTCGTCCAGCATTTCCCTTGGTGTACGCTGTACATAAGCACCATGAAGGGTAGCAGTGGTGTTTTCCATTGCACCGCTCACATAATCGCGTACCACAATCTGACTGTATTTATTCCAGGGATAATCTACACCTAAGGTCTTCGAATAGAAATCTATCATTTCAGGAGTGTTGCCAAAAATTTGTTTGGCATAAGGTGCATAGGCAGGCTCCAGATAATAGCTCACTTCCTTCTCCTTCCATTTGTCACGGTAGATCTTAAAGTTGCCCACAGCCATCATAAACAGGTAGGGAGAATGAGGCAGATCCATTTTCCAGGTATCGGTACGTGTACCATTGATATTTTTTACCTGGCTTACGAGTTTACCGTTAGAGAGCGTCACATATTTAGCCGGTGCGGTAATGCTGATCTCGGCAGTTGTTTTCTGATTGGGCTTGTCGATTGTTGGAAACCATGCAGATGAAGCTTCAGTTTCGCCCTGCGTCCAGATCTGGACTGGTTTTCCTGCCACCGCGCTATCCGGATTGATAAAATAAAGTCCTTTGGCATCAGTTATTGCCGCGCTGCCCTTCACTTTCAGTTCATCAGGTTTGGCGGTGTAATCAATATAAATGGTATAAGACTCTCCGGCCTGGAACTTTTTACCCAGCTGAATTTTCAGAAATTCCTGATCATAGCTGTATTTCAGGGCCTGCATCGCCTTCCCGTTTACCAGCGAAACATTCCTGATGTCCATGCCTTTCGCATCCAGCGTTAAGGAATCTGTAGCGTAAGCATATGGCTTCAGTGTTACCCATTCTTTGCCAGTCAGATGCCTTTTGGCGTAATCAAACTTTACATCCAGTTTGGTATGTACCAGTGCGTTTATCTTTGGGGCCGAGCCTCTAAAGTCAGCAGCTGCATTAGATGCTGTATTTTTTTCTGTTTGTGCCCAAAGGGAAGTTGCAGTCAGTGTAAATAGCAGGCCGATGACGGCCGATCTTATCAATAGTTCTCTCATCAATTCAATTAAAGCTGCCAAGTTACGGATTACCTCCAATAAAGAAAAGTA
>Ga0126314_10000800_pt1 | contig 14982 bp, 14 predicted proteins | sample Plot105B_FD_92535 | JGI IMG/M metagenome (GOLD analysis project Ga0126314, IMG submission 92535) | Serpentine soil microbial communities from UC McLaughlin Reserve, CA, USA - Plot105B | ecosystem: Environmental > Terrestrial > Soil > Grasslands | place: USA: UC McLaughlin Reserve, Lake County...
AAAGAGGATTAGTAGAATATTCAGAGGTAAGAGATCTGTACCGAATTACAAATGCTGGCTTGGTATTCTTAGAAAAGTATACTCATCTTCTTAGCCTTTTGCCTAAAATTCCAGAGCAATCTGATGCACCTTATCATGACAGAAAACAAGTGAAAACAAAGGATATTGGTTCAGTTGTAAGTACGTCTATTAGAAAATGAGCTCATGAAGTCGTGTACTTAGTTTTGCTTTTTCTGCTTGCCATATGTTCATTTCGAATATTCGATGCATGTATTACCTCAAATTTGCATACATCACTACACTTTCCGTAGAATCTTATTCCTATTCTAGAGTAGTTTCAGTCCGCCTGTAACCTTATCTATCAATTCAGCTGGAGCTGGACCTATTCCTATACAAGTAGTGGTCCCGGGCGTAAGTTGAGTCAAACCGCTATCATGAACTTCGACCACTATCAGATCCAGACTCTGAGCGCGTTGCCTTACCTTCAAGAGTTCTTCAAAACTGTTTATTTTTACTACAACTTTTGCCTGACCTGTGCGATACCAAGGATTAAACCAGTTGATATTTTCACGCTTTGTCTTTTCAACTCCCAACACAGCTGCATGAGCTACCTGTGCAGCAATTTTGCCTGCTGTCATCGCAAGATCCTTCCTAACAACTATTACTTGTTTGTACACCTTTATTATTATACTAATATGATTTAATTAACAGGGGAAGATATAGATTTCCTATATCTTATCATGTCAGATAGTTATGACGTAATAATAGCTGGTGGAAGCGTCTCTGGTCTGCTTGCGGCTAGAGAAGTAGCGGCTAAAGGACTTTCTGTTATTGTGCTGGAAGACGATACCGAAATTGGGACGCCAGAGCATTGTGGGGGACTTGTAAGTATTGATGGCATACAAAATCTAGGAATAGTACCTTCAGATGACTCTATTCAAAATAACATTAAATATGCAAAGATTTCTTCGCCTTCGAGATCATTTGAACTGAATGCAGAAAAACAAAAAGTAATTGTCCTGGATAGAAGAGTATTCGATAAACAGATCGCGTTTCAGGCTCAAAAAATGGGAGCAGAAATTAGGGTCAGATGTTCTGTGCGCTCCATATCTAAAAAAAAAGAAGACATTGAAGAGGACATTGGCGATGACAAAGGCTGCTATGTTATAAAGACCTCTGATGGACACTTGACTTGTAAATATTTTGTTGATGCTAGAGGAGTCGGATCACTGATCCGGCACAATAGACAAGGGATATTCCAATCTGCTCAATATGAAGTGTATGCTCCATGGATCAATCATGATACTATAGAGGTAAAGTTTGACAGAGATAAATACCCAGGCTTCTTTGCATGGATTATTCCGATAGGTTCCGAAAGAGGAAAGGTTGGTGTAGCTGGCAGATCAATTAACGCTGCAAATGTCTTAAAATCATACATGGACAGCAAAGGTGGAGCATATTCAGTGGTTCGTAAAGTTTACGCTCCCGTTTGGATAATGGGACCAATGGAACACTTTGTATCCGGACGTAATATTATAATTGGCGATGCTGCAGGACAAACAAAACCAACTACTGCTGGAGGCATTTATTCTTGTGGAATGGGGGGGATATTGGCAGGACGAGCCATAGCAATTGCGAAGCAAAAAAAAGACGACAATTTATTGCATGACTATGAGAAAAAATGGTTTTCTATCTTTAAGATCGAATTTGAAAAGATGCTTATAATCAGGAAGTTATTAGAAAGATTAGATAATAAAGCAATAGATGAATTGTTCTCAACACTTTCAGAAGGAGAAATGGAACTTGTATCTAAAATGAGCGATTTTGACTTCCATTCAACAGCCATATCAAGGATACTATACTCGCGAAGTGGTTCAAAAATAATAAAAACTGTCCTTGGTAATGAAGTCAGACGTCTATTTAACAGCTAAGGAAGATATAAATTCGGATATTGATCTTTAAATCAACTGTAATGTCTAAAGCCTTGCAATTACCTACATGTACTTCATGTAACAGACCTATAATGCCCAACGATGAGTGTGTAAAATATTATTGCCCAAGTTGTGGTTATGTTTTGATTTGGCGGTGTCAAAGCTGCAGAGAATTCGCTAGAAGTTACAAGTGTATAGGGTGTGGATTTGAGGGACCATAAAGATGGCCTCGCGACTAGTTGCAAGAATTAGAATACTGCCTGCCGAACCGGATTCCGATTTGGATGGATTAATACTTGGACTTACAAAAATTGCTGAAGGCATTGAACTTAAGGCTCATGCTAAAGAGCCAATTGCTTTTGGGTTACATGCTATTGTAGGTGACTTTCTAATAGATGATGATGAAGGCCAAATGGATAAGCTGGAAGATTCAATAAAAAAAATAGAAGGCGTTGGTGAAATAGAAGTGATTAACGTAAGCAGGCAGTCTGTAAAAATAAAATGAAAATAATATTATGAAATGACAAAAATTTCTGCAATGTGGTCATGCTGGAGGAGGTTAACATAGGAATTTGGGGAAGTCTCGTAGAAATAAATCAGAATCATCATCAAAAATACTATTAAGAGTAATAGAGGCAAGACATAGGGATGTAGGAAAACGTAGAGCACGAATTGATTCCAATACAATGCAGAGGCTTGGAATTGAAGCTGGCGAAATCATTGAATTAATAGGAAAACGAAGTACTGCAGCGACAGCTTGGCCTGGTGATGAAGAGGAGAAAGGAATGGATGTCATCAGAGTGGATGGACAGACAAGGAAGAATGCCGGCGTAGGGTTAAATGATCTATTGCTTATAAGAAGGATTGAATCAAAAACTGCAAAAACTATAATTCTGAAACCTCTCGTCAGTAGTAGTATTGCTGTGGATAGAGAGTTTTGTGAATTCGTAAAGAATAGACTTAGAGGTTTTCCCATCAACGAAGGCGACGAGATATCCGTAGTAATATTGGGTAATCCAATGGATTTCCGGATCGAAAAAGTTTCGCCGGCTACAATTGTAAAGATCGAACGCTCAACTAAATTGCATATAATGTCAGAAGCTGCTATCAATAAAAACCCTAGGGTGACATACGAGGAAATTGGTGGACTTAAAGAACAGATTAAACGTCTTAGGGAAATAGTCGAATTACCTCTACGACATCCTGAAGTAATTGCGAGGCTCGGCATAGAACCTCATAGCGGTATACTAATGTACGGTTCACCGGGCTGTGGTAAAACGTTAATCGCGAAAGCATTGGCCGCGGAGTCACAAGCAAATTTTTACATTATTAATGGTCCAGAAATTGTGAACAAATATTATGGTGAAACAGAAGCTAGATTACGAGATATTTTTAAAGAGGCGAGAAATTCTGCCCCAAGTATTATATTTATTGATGAAATCGATGCGATAGCTCCTAAGAGAGAGGAAGCCTTCGGCGACGTTGAAAAACGAGTTGTTGCACAGCTCTTATCTTTAATGGATGGTATGTCAGATCGTGGAAATGTGATCGTACTTGGCGCTACAAATAGGCCTGAAAGTCTTGATCCCGCATTAAGGCGTCCAGGTAGGTTCGATCGAGAGATAGAAGTCGGTGTCCCAAATGCTGAAGGTAGATCAGAAATTCTTCAAATTCACACGAGAGGTATGCCGCTTGCAAATGATCTTGACCTGCGGGAATTAGCCTCTGAACTCCATGGCTATACTGGTGCAGATATCAAAGCCTTGTGTAGAGAAGCTGCTATGAAAGCGTTACGACGCTATTTACCCGAAATTGATTTACAGGGAGAGAAAGTTTCATCCGACGCACTTGAGGTTATAGAGATTACAAACAAAGACTTCAAAGAAGGGATGAAAGAAATCATACCTACTGCGATGAGGGAATTTTATGTTGAAGCTGCACGTGTTAGATGGAATAGCGTAGGAGGTTTGTATGATGCAAAACGAACTTTATATGACAATCTAATTATTGCGATAAAAGAACCTGAAAGCTTTTCAAAAATGGGCATCAAACCACCCCGGGGTGCACTTTTGTTTGGACCCCCAGGATGCGGTAAAACTCTTATAGCAAAATCTTTAGCAACTGAGGGTAATACTAATATAATAATTGTCCGGGGTCCTGAAGTTCTATCCAAATGGGTCGGTGAGTCTGAAAAAGCAATACGGGAGATTTTCAGAAAGGCAAAAGCTTCTTCACCTTGTGTAGTAGTATTCGATGAACTTGACTCTCTTGCAAGACCAAGAGGCGAAGATGATGCTTTTGGTAATGAAAGAGTACTTTCTCAAATTTTAACTGAAATAGATGACTCCGGCAATTCAGAAGTTATAACTGTGGGCATTACAAACAGACCCGATCTTATAGATACCTCTTTGCTTCGTCCAGGACGATTGGACTTGATAGTGTATATTGGTACACCAGATGAGCAGGCAAGACTTGAAATTATTAAACTGATAACTTCTTCAATGCCACTTGCCTCTGATATTAACTTGCAAGATATATCCCAATCTACAAAAGGATTTAGCGGAGCAGATTTAGTTGCGTTATGCAGAGAAGCAGCAGTCAGCGCCTTACGTTCGAAATCTGGAGTTATCTCTAAGACTGACTTTGGAAAGTCATTACATATGGTAAAGCCTTCCATAACAAAAGATGTAGAAGACTGGTATGAATCTATAAGGAAGAGCGTTACGTCTGCAATGCCAAAAACAATAGACAAGGCATTCTATGGGTAGAACAAAATAGACTGAGGAGTTCTGAATTAACGATTGGAACTTAATACTTAAGTATATCTATACAAGAATATATCTCTGGTATAAAAAATATGATAGTATTGATATACTTCCAGTAATATAATACAACTTCTATACTGTATGAAGTACCCCGTACGCAATGTAATATATGAAAAAATAAAGCAAGCTGGTAATATGATGGATTCTGATCTGTTAAATGCATTGACTAAGGATGCCATAGATTTGAATGAATCTGAGTTAAATAAGATTCTACTTGACCTAGAGATATATGGCTTAATTAGAGTCTCATGGGTCACAAAAGATAAACGGAGAATTGAAGCGATAGTAGATTCACAACAGTAAATTTCTTGAAATATGGACGAATATGGAATCATCGATTCAGACAAAAAACTTAATACCCAGTCGAGACTAGAAAAAAAGGCAAGTTTTTTGTAGGGCTATTGTGAGCAGGCTCGTTTACACAATAATTGTTGCAAACTACAGAATTCCTTATTCACTTGAACAATGATGCCTTAAAGGCAACAATGAGTTAAAGATTTACAATTTAAATTGCAATTAGGTATAAATTCACTGTGCTTATTAATCGACAATGAGAGTATGATCTTTATAATCGCGCCTTCATATGTGATAATGCAGATAAGAATAATGAAATGCCAATGTTGAAATACATTACGGTTATGTCAGGTGCTAAATAGCCACTCTACATGTGTATAATTATAGTAACATAATCAAATTCACAAGTATGATGCATTATTAATACGCATTCTGGTACCATTTCGCAAATAGATTTAGTGCCTTTGCGCGATGCGAAAAGCCACTTTTCATATTTCGAATTTGCAGCTGGCCAAAAGTCAGAATAGATCCTCTAGGGACAAATATGGGATCGTAACCCCATCCACCCTCCGTTATTCTATATGAAATCCTACCATATGCCTCACCTCTGAAACTTTTAGGGTTTGTTTTTCCATCGTAATATGTGAAATACGATCTGAATACAGCAGATCTACTCTTCGAGTCAAGCAGTAATTTTAAAATTCCATTATTTCCGATAGTTTTGTAAACATAGGATGAATATTGACCGGGAAAACTATTCAACTCATTTATGAATAAGCCGTCATCCTCCACAATAACAGGTTTTGATATTTCTGCAAATGCACTTTTTGCTTTACTTATTGCAATTGCTTCTATTGAATCCGATTGTATTTCTATTAAGGCAACATTATATAACTCAATACTGATATCATATTGTTCGAGAATCAACTGGCTTTCCAGATACTTGTTTTTATTTGTAGTTGCAAAGTAAAGTGAACTCACAAAGTTAATGGAATTTTTCAGAGATAAAAATTGTATTAGTTTTAAATTATTCTTGCATATCTTCCACGCAGTTCGATTTCTCTGACGTTTTTCAAAATCTTCTCAGTTTTAGCTTCGCCTGCTATTTTTGAGTAGCCTTTTATAAAGCATCTGTATGCATCTTCGTAGATTAATTTGTGAGCGCTTTCTAAGACTTGTTTTATCAATCTGATATCTACCGCTTTATCTTCTAAACGTGAAGAGTAATAGGAAAGGCCAAAATCAACTAAGGCTATCTTTTTAGATAAAATAAAGTTAGAAGTAGTAAGATCACCATGAATAATATTGTTATCATGGAGTAACGCAGTATAGAAGCCTATTTTAGAACATAATTGAGATGTTACTATCTCTTTTACATTTGTACCTTGTATAAACTCCATTATGATTTCAGCATGCAACGGATCTACAAAGTAAACGAACGGGCAAATAATCCCTGTTTTTTTTGCGGCAGATAGCATACTAGCTTCATGAATAGTTCTATGTCTGCGGATTTCATTGTCAAGAAATTCATGACGATAGTGCTTAGGAACTCGCACCTTTGAAATAGCCTTCCTACCATACCAGTTAACTAGATAAATATCAGCTTCGGCCCCTTTTTTTATTAATATATTTTTACGATTCAAATAGTATAATATATCTTTCACTTAGCAATAAAAATATGAATCCAGCGAAACCTAGACAAGGAGAAAAAACAATTTTGCAAGAAGATTGTGCTGAGGATAAATTAAAGAATGGCATATTGACATTGACTAACCAGAGAATCATCTTTGAAAAAACAGAGGGAAAAATTGCAACTCTTTCCAAAAGCACAGGCGATGTACTATTAGATATTCCTCTCGATAAAATATCATCAGTGTCTGCAGAAGGATTTATCATAAAGAAAGTTGTATTTTGTACGGCTGATAGAATATACAAGTTCGGTGTGTTTAACACAGGGAAATGGGCAAGGGAAATCAAGAACCAGATAAATATGAGCAAAATTACATGACAATTCTACTTTCTCCATCTAACCTCTACAGTGTCCAGCCTCCATGACTGATATGTGAATGAGTTTTCTATGCTTATACCGTGTTTGTTTGTGGTATACTCAAGCATTCCTGTCCAAGCAATTTGTACTGCGTTGTCTCCTGCAAAATTAATTGGACATGAAAATAGTTTCGCATCAAATCTTTCAGAGGCACTTCCAAGCATCTCCACAAGTCTCTTGTTTGCTGCAACCCCTCCTACAATCATTACTTCCCTTTTGCCCGTAAATGATATTGCTCGTTCTACTGATTCGGTAATCATCGCAAATGCAGTTTCTTGCATCGAGTAGCATATATCTGATAACGCATTCCTAGGTTCAGAAGTAAGCTTTATAGCAGCGGTAAGCAGCCCAGAAAGTGATACATCATTTCCTTTTACAACATATGGCAAACGCAGATAATTCTGAGATGACTGACTAGCGAGCTGCTCTATTCTTCCACCACATGGTGAGGCAAAACCAATCGCCCTTCCAAATTGATCAATCAGTTGACCTATTGTAATATCTAGGGTTTCGCCAAAGACTCTCCATCTCTTCTCCGAAAACGCCACTAGCATAGTATGACCACCAGAAACTAACAATACCAATGGATCCGAAGCACCTGTAATCATTGCTCCTAGCTCGATATGTCCTAGGGCATGATTAACTGGGACTAGTGGCTTGTTGTAAAATGCGGCAAGGGCCCTTGCTATCACAGCTCCCACGCGTAGACATGGGCCTAGTCCAGGACCAGCAGAATATGCAATGATATCAACTTCTTTCATACGGGTTTTTGCTTTTTCTAATGACTGTTTCAAAACAGACGATGCTGTCTGAGCATGGTGCCTCGATGCTTCCCGTGGATGAATTCCAGAACCCTCTGGAGCCCTATATTGATTACGTATATCTGAAAGTATTTTACCTCTATTTCCATTACTCAAAGAAGACTCAAGTATTGAGCATCCAAATGTATGAGCAGTACTCTCTATTCCCAAACAGAGCATATTTTCATCCATTATCCATTGCTTGTAGCCGAAACTATTTTTACAACGTCATTATTCTTAAGTTTGTGTTCTGCACCAAGTCTCTGTTTGGTTCTAGCATCTATAGCATACAAGAAACCTTTTCCTATGTCGGCATGAATTGTGACTGCTAGATCTTTTGCAGTTGAACCTTCAGGCAGCAAATAGGCATCTGGTAGAACATTTCCTTTTTTATCCATTAGCTTTATCTCGTCCTGGACTGGATAAACAACAATTAGTTTTAATAGCCTAAAACACACTAGATTAATCACTTCCTGAACGCCAGTCGAACCATATTTTGTAATTAATGAATGTATAGTGTCAAGGGCTTTCTTTTGTTGCTCATTTAAAACAACACCTGACTTGATAGTGAACGAATTGTCTCCTGGCAAATAATGTAAGAATCCTTTTTTTGTAGCTCTTCTAAGCAGAATTTCTGCTTCGGCTATACATGGAATTATATCTAAACCGAGGTCTTTGAGCTTTATGATGATAGTTTCAGCAGTCGGTAAATCAGACTTATTTGCTGCAATAACAATAGGTTTTGCTCTTGCTCGGACTTTTTTACAAAAGTTAAAAATGTCTTCTTCTTTCCAAAGGGTTGCTTTTTTGGTTCGTAATCCTGTCTCTTCAAGAGCTTTGACAATGTGGGGCTCACCAATGCCAAGTCCAGTTAGTCGTTTTGACAGCATGTTTTCTAGTTTCTGTGCTTGGCTCTCGGCTTCTCTTGCAACCTTATTCCAGTCCCTACTTATTATGGAAGCCAGCCAGAGATCGAATTCATCTTCAACAAATTTCACATCGTACAGCGGATCACCAACACCGACTGGAACTGATTTGCCTTCGCTATCTGTAGAAGCAGATGCGTCCACTACATGAATTAATACATCTGCTTGTCTTGCATCATCTAAAAATTTATTTCCAAGCCCCCTACCATTATGAGCTCCAGGAACAAGACCCGCTACGTCAATCAGTTTTATAGGAATAAACCTGTTGCCATCTACACACATCGAGTGGACGGGATTATCTTGAACTCCAAACTCTCTACAGACGCATTTTACTCTTGCGTAGCTGACTCCTAGATTCGGTCTGATGGTTGTGAAGGGATAATTTGCAGCCTGTGCTGAAAGTTCAGTAGCTGCATTGAAAAATGTAGATTTGCCAACATTAGCTTTGCCTATTAGACCAATTAGCATAATATAGTATCAGGGATGATGACCAACATTAATGTCTTTAACGTCTTTTCATGTATACAATTAGTGTCATAAACGCCATATTAAATGAATGTAACTACATTTGGTGGTTATGTATAAATCATCAATAGCATTAGAACCAATAAGATACTCTAAAGCTTAGATTACGATTTTGAAAGACGCTAAACTAAGTTAAACATTCCAAGAGGCACGATATTCTATATGGGTTTATAAATAGATATGGAAAATTTCCGTTCACCTGACAAGATTTTTATTCAATTGACTCAAATTATAACTGGAAGTGGCTGGGATTGTTGCTATTTACAATCTGTTAGCAGAAGCTGACAGCAATATAATAACTCAATATCTATCTCATTCAATGCAAATGCTTCAACATAGAGGAAAAGCTTATTGGAATATGGTGATAGGAGACGGAATGATTGGTAGAGAAGGCTCACTTCCGCCAGATCATGACATATTGAAGATGGCTCAAGAACAAAAATTATACGCTAGCAATGGAATAGGATATCTTTCCAAAAGATCGCCCCAATTTCCCAGTATGAACACAATACATGCTGCCCTTGACGGCTTTTTTGTAGATACGGAGAAATTGCATCTACATCCTTACATAGGACAAGCGAGACACTCAGACTCACTTTTCAAATGTTACTATATTTTTGTATACTTGTTATTTAAGAGGGAAAATCCTGAACTAGCGGCTGAATTCCTTGACCGACATTTAAGGGGAAACCTGATTATAAAGGTAAATGATGATATTTATGCTTATAGAAATAGTTCCGGTTTTAAACCACTTGTCGTAGGAACCAATAGGGACAAAACACTCTATATCATAGCCTCGGAAAATTCATTACGTACGTCGTTCATAGATATGGATTTTAACGATATCCCTGCAGGTCAATTAACAAAATTAAGCTTAAAAAAAGGACTCGAGATCCTTACAAATTTAACTGGTGGAAGACTAATGATGGACCCTTTTGAATTTATTCGAGAATCACATGTAGCGGCTGTAATAAATGGTAAAAGTGTATATGCAATAAGAAAAAATATTGGTAGAGAACAGGCTAATCTTCTTGCAAATGAGATAGATACAGGCTCAGCTTATGCCGAACCAGACTACACTCGCCCAATGGCATTGGGTTTCAGTATAGAATATCAAAGACACCGTAAAAATTTTGAGATCTCAGAAGGCATAATCAAAGATAGGTATGATGATTCAGATCATATGATAGACTTCTCAGAGCAGGTTAGTAAAAACAAGTTACTTACTACAGGTAGATCTCTCAAATTTGTTATTAAGAATCTAGTTCAAAATAAAAAAGTAGCAACAATTCAGGGAACAATTCAGACAGGTAGCACTGCTAGAGAAACGATTTACTATCTACGTAATGCAGGTGCACAATGCATAGATGTTATTGTCAGTTATGTTCCAACAATAGATGGAAGACAGGTTGGACTTTATACTCATAATAGAGAACTTCTTGCAAACAAATATGTAGGTGAAGTTTCCTCGATAAATGAACTTAACAATAGAATTACAAAAGAAATAGGAGCGGATTCTTTAAATTATAATTCACCTGAAATACTGGCTCGTGGTATAGGTCTATCCGAAAAAAATCTTTGGTTTCCTGAGTGGGTAAGATTTTTGGATTATAGAAAGTAGTAATAATGATCAAGAAGATAAGAGATATTGACATCAGTAGGATAACAAAGCAGATTCCAGATAAATCTCTTACACTATTAACTGATGGCAAAAAAGAGAGCCAAGGATTTATTATAGAACATATAGAGCTTCGTCAGTATATCGAAAATGCTGATCCTTCCCTAGGTAATTACTCGTTGCTGACTGTGTTAATAAAAACTGACAGGGGTGAAGTAGAAATGAAATATGATGAAGGTTTTAGAGGTATCGATGTAATTGAATCGGCCGCAACCATGCTAACACAATATGCAGGACTTGCATCTTTAATTAATCGTGCATTAATAGAGCTACAACGTTAGAACTGCAAGTCTATATGTGCAAGACATACCATATAAATTGTACTTATACGCACAATCAATAATTAATATTCTGTCTAGTTAGTACGAACTTTAGACATACAATCATCCGCTTGAGGATGATGTGTGTTTATGTTATATCCTGTCATCTTTATTTTGCCACATTTTTACTTTTGTGATTGTTAAAGTATTTGTTCTGCTTCAGTTAGCGAGTTTACTCTTAGCGACCAATCAAAATTGTGGTTCCATGGCTGGTTGAACAGTATAGCGGATTTTGGAGGCACTATATCTACCAAGTTTATTGGAGCATCATCGATTAATATGTCAAATGGGTATTCTGCTTTAGGAGTAGCATCATAGACAAATAGCAAGTCATCAGAATATATATCGTAAAAATCAAGCCATTTTGCAACATATGCTACAGTTGACCGCTCCCTTTTTGTTAGGATGGAAATTCTATAACCTTTGCGATGAATGCGCGTCGTAATTCTTCCTATTTGTGGCTCTGTAGGAGGTATATCTTTCCAATGATATTTCCACACATATCTAAAAATTCTATATACTTCATCAGCAGAAATAGAAAGGATGTTAGCAATGTCCCACTTGTTAATTTCATTTTTGCTAACCCTTGTATTTTTGCGCTTGTTATACTCGTTTGTCCACATCACCATGACATCTGCAAGGACAGAATCCACATCGATTGCGATAGTTTTAGATGCTCCAATGCGAGACATGATTCGTACATTTACATTAATGAAATATTTATTTAGAGCCTTTCTCTAAGTTGTTTGATTAATTTGGTTTCTTCTTATTTGCTGTACATCTAACAACAAACCTATTTTAGTGCCTTTTGTAATCTTATTGCTTTTTCAGTTGACTAAGCAGAAAAAAGTACTGGATTGCGTTCGTCTATCTCTTATATCATATGTTGTTTTATGTCATATACAGTGTTAAGAAGAGAGCTCAATTTTGGAAAATAAAGAAGAAAAAAGGGACCTTATCAAATGGGAAAAAACAATATAATAGATCGTACAATAAAGAATAACAATAAGGAGAATAACACTAATCCAGAAAAAGTATTTGATATAGCAATAATAGGCGGTGGATTTGCAGGGTTATCCGCAGCATTACTACTTGGTAGATATGTCAGACCTACAGTAATTTTTGACAGTGGAAATACAAGAAACTCAGTGACCAGACAAGTTCATGGTTATTTGGGTTTTGAAAATATTTGTCCCACACAACTTATTAAGAAAGCATGGAAAGATGTAAAGCAATATAAATCCATAAAGGTAATACACGAGAAAATCGAATTCGTTAGCAAAGATAAGGATATTTTTTTATTAACAACAGATAAAACTAGAAGCTCTGTTAAATGCAGATATGTTATAATGGCTACAGGAATTGAAGATATAAAACCCAACGTAAAAAATTTTGTTAGATTTGACGGAAATGGAGCTTGGCATTGTCCTCATTGTGACGGATTCCAAAGTACCGACAAAAGACTCATCATTATTTCCTCTGGTGATAACAGCATAAATTATGCAAAAGAATTCTTGGGATGGACTGAGGATATTACGCTTTTTATGAGTGACAGTTATCAGATTAAACTCGAAGAATTAGATGAAGCAAAAAAATTAAAGATTAAGGTAGTACAAAATGATACCCCCGTAAAAATTACTGTCAATAAAAAGGGATCTTTAACAGGGATTATGTGTAAAAGTGGGAAATCATATCTTGGAGACGTAATATTCTATTATATCGGATACAAAGTCAGAAATCAAATTGCAAGACAACTTGGATGCGAAGTAGATGATCAAGGTTTTGTCAAAGTAAATAACATGCAGCAAACCACAATTCCTAATGTTTATGCAGTAGGCGATATAGCTACTGATAGACACTACGTAGTTCTGGCAGCTGCCAGCGGAGCGCTTGCCGCTATATCAATTTATGAAACGCTGCTAAAAGATGCAATCAAGAGAAAATATGACAAAGAATAGCATATGAAGAAACTAAATTAGTCTAATAGCCTGTAGACGATTTCGTTGATTGTTTATATATTTACTTATGTTCCTTCGCATTACCACGTGGTGAATGAGTGCAGGTATTTATATCAGAATTGGTGCTATACTCGCAAAAATAATTATTTAGGTGTGCATCAAGTAATACTTTTTTTATTTTGAGGCATATAGGATATTGAAGAAGGAAAGTCTTCACAGGATCTTCATAAGGAATTTAATATTGCTATGATGTGTCATTGCAGTCATGTTGGGGGCTGTACGTTGGTATTGTTATCCTTCTCTCCAGTCGAAGGACCTTATTCTACTGCTAATGTGATTACTATTCAGTCGGTATAATAGTTGCAATGTAAACGTTGTTCAAACAGAAATCGTAAATATCTTTCTGTTATGTACGTTGATCTTTTCCCAGCGATTCCTTCTTAATTGTACCAAAAAGTAACGTATAACCACACTTAAGACATTCTTGTGAGCTTGAATATGGTTTAAATCCTCTAATAGCCGTTTTGCTAAAAAGTTCGCTGCCGCATTCGGTGCAAAAATACTTTAAAGTATGATTTACCATGAGACTTTCAATCACGAATAGTACCTAATAAATAGGTGGCATGTGCTCTTCACTATTTGCAAACTACTCAATATTTTCATGAATTTTACTGTAATACTTTTCTTTCGTATCTCGAATGGTCGCCATACTCAAAGTAGCAGTTTGGTATAAAAACGTGATATGGCAAGGATAGATCCATATTCGATCTTGCGGACACATTCTAATCAACATTAATTATACTTGTGACGTATTTGTTTTCAGAATGCGCCTGAAGAAACAGAGATCACACCTAATCTTCTCTAAGATATTTCATGCAGATTGCTGATAGTATTTTTATAGTAATGATTGAAAATTATTTTGTATTGATAGTTATATATTCATAACAGCTGCTATGTTTATCGAATTAAGATGATAGAACAAAAATTAGCAATCATAGCAATTCATGATATTAATCCTTTACATTCAGAAGAAATACTAAAAACATGCCATGAACTCAACAAACTTAAAATTAGATATAACCTAAGCATAGTGCCGCACTATGGAAAACAATACAACCTTAAAGATCATCGTGCTTTCTGTGATGAAATCTCTTCATTATTAAAATCTGGAAATATAGAGCTTACCTTACATGGTTTTTATCATCAGACAGATGGAATGATAGAGGATTTTGATACAGAATCAAAAGAAGAAGAAAAGCAAGAAATCCAACAAGGATTAGATATTTTATCCGCTGTTAATCTACCTAGGCCTTCTATGTTTATACCCCCAGCATGGCATTTGAGCCGTCAGTGTATAGAAGCATTAAAGGAATTGAACTTTAGTATGTCAGAATCTATGACAGATATTGAATTCATTCAAGAAGGCAAAAAATACATACTTCATCCTGTTATGAATTGGGATCAACAAGGAGATAAAGTAAAAAATAAACAAGCTCTACAGCAGAACAAAGAGATGTTTTATAAAAGAATATTCAATGTCAATGGTAAAACTAATGGACTATTTAGAATGGCTATCCATCCTCCTCATGACCCTGATGGTGCATTGCAAGACCAACTTGAAATGATAAAATACATAAAAGAAAAAGAAGGTTATCAATTAATAAAATATTCAGATTTA
>Ga0126314_10000801_pt1 | contig 14973 bp, 13 predicted proteins | sample Plot105B_FD_92535 | JGI IMG/M metagenome (GOLD analysis project Ga0126314, IMG submission 92535) | Serpentine soil microbial communities from UC McLaughlin Reserve, CA, USA - Plot105B | ecosystem: Environmental > Terrestrial > Soil > Grasslands | place: USA: UC McLaughlin Reserve, Lake County...
CGCAAGCTGCTGCCAGTTGCTCCCAGTGAGCGCCCGGCTGCATTGGCGGGGGTGGCGGTTCCGGGTGTGAGGACGGGGGTAGAGGCGGGGTCGGACCACGCGCCCGCCAGTGGACCGCGGACGTATCGCCGACGGCTGACCGGCGGGCCAACTGCTCCGCTCAAGATAGCCTCCGGCTGCGATCGCCGGTGCAGCTTCTGTGCGATCCCGAGTTTCCGCGGCTCGTACGTGTCCCGGTCACCGGCCGATATCACAACGGAGGCGCGCTGGCTCGCTGCCGATGGCGTCAGAGAGGTTCTGCTGGTAAGCGAGAACTCTTCGTCCTACGGCAAAGACCTCGGGAATCTCCGGTTACTGGAATCTACTCTCATCGAGCTGGCCAAGGTCGACGGACTGGATTGGATCCGGGTCTCCTACCTCCAGCCTGCCGAGATGCGCCCCAGTCTGATCGAGGTGATGACCGCCACCCCCAAAGTGCTCCCCTACTTCGACTTGTCGTTTCAGCATGCGTCACAGCCAGTACTGCGCCGGATGCGCCGGTTTGGTGACGCTGAGCGATTTCTGGCTCTGATCGACGCCATCCGGAAGGCCGCGCCCGAGGCTGGAATCCGTAGCAATGTCATCTGCGGCTTTCCGGGTGAGACGGCCGCCGATGTCGAGGCGCTCGAGCAGTTCCTGGTGGCCGCCCAGCTGGATGCGATAGGCCTATTCGGCTACTCCGACGAGGACGGGACCGAGGCGGCACGGCTCAGCGGGCACCTGTCGAAGAGCGAGATCGAATCGCGGCGGGAGCACGTGAGCGACCTGGTCGATCAGCTTGTTGCTGAGCGTGCCGAGTCCAGAATCGGACAGCGAGTCGATGTCCTGATCGAGGAGACCGATCAGGACGTGATCGGCCGCGCCGGGCACCAGGGGCCCGAGGTCGACGGCTCAGCACGGCTGGTCGGGTCTGCACCTGTCCATACCGGCGAGCCCTCGATCGATCATCGTGCGACTGACCGGCTGCGGGCAGGCGATCTGGTGTCAGCTCAGGTTGTCGCAGCAGAGGGTGTTGACTTGGTCGTCCAGCTGGCAGCCCGGAACTGATCTTGCAGGCAGTAGGTTCAGTGCATGCCTGAGGCAAGCGGACAGCGTCCACAGCGCATGGATGGCGATACATCTGCAGGGCCGGAGCGACATCCTTCCGAGCCGGCTATTCAGCGGCAGAACAGTGCCTGGAACCTACCCAACGCGCTCACCGCGCTGCGGATCGTCGCGGTGCCATTATTCGGCTGGATGCTGCTTGCCCACCCTGACGAGCCAGGCTGGCGGCTGGCTACCACCGGAGTTTTCGCCGGCGCTATCTTGACCGATTACCTGGATGGCTATTTGGCTCGCAAGCACAATCTGATTACGCCGTTCGGCAAGCTCGCCGATCCGATCGCAGACAAGGCATTGACCGGGATGGCCTTTGTCGGTTTGTCGATCATCGGCGAACTGTGGTGGTGGGTAACGATCACGATCTTGGTCCGGGAGTGGGGGATCACTGTCATGCGCTTCTTCGTGCTGCGCTACGGTGTGATGGCGGCTGGACGCGGCGGCAAGATCAAGACAGTCCTTCAGTCTGTTGCGGTTGGCTTGTACTTATTGCCGCTGCCGGATTGGGCGCACCCGATCGAGGTGGTCGTGATGCTGGTCGCACTGGTCGTGACGGTGGTCACTGGTCTGGATTACATCCGCGACGCGGTTCGGCTGCGTCGTGCGGCGCTGAGCGGGCGACCTTGACGTCTGCGATAACTCGAGAAGTGCTGCAGCGTTTGGGAAGCCGTGGTGAAACCCTGGCAACGGCCGAGTCATTGACCGGTGGCCTGATCGGCTCCATGGTCACGGAAGTGGCCGGCGCCTCGGCCAACTATGTCGGCGGCGCAATCACCTATGCGACCGGGCTCAAGGCGACGCTCGCTGGCGTACCGGCCGGGGTGCTGGACGCCGATGGGCCGGTTGCAGAAAGGACAGCGCGTGCTATGGCGTCCGGAATAGCCCAACGGTGCGCCGCGGACTGGGGCCTTGCAGTCACCGGCGTGGCAGGCCCCGAGCCACAGGACGGTCATCCGGTAGGGGAGGTGCACCTTGCCGTGGCCTGCGCTGCCACCGGGGAGATCCGGCACCGTCGTCTGGAGCTGGTCGGGGACCGTGGAACCATCCGCGGCCAGTCTGCCCATTCGGCGCTACAGCTCCTCGCCGATGCCCTTAGCTGAGAACTGACCTCGAAGGTGTCTCAGCGCCCACGCCTTGAGCGCGCGCATCACCGAGGTTGTCGCTAGGGGTAGGTACAGTTTGCGTATGCGATCCGAGAGTGCGGTCAAGCCGGTGCTGGTCCGTCAGCTGATCGGCGAATCGCTTCGTGAGGAGCGCATGGCACAGACTCGGACGTTGCGTGAGGTCTCCAAAGCGGCGCAGGTGAGCCTCGGCTATCTGTCCGAGGTTGAGCGAGGCCAGAAGGAAGCCTCGAGCGAGCTGCTGGCGGCTATCTGTGCTGCCCTCGACCTGCCGTTGTCGACGGTGCTGAACGTCGTTAGCGAGAAGATGGCCCAGCACGAGCAGATCAGCTCCGGTGAACGAGTGACGTCGTTGCACACCGTACGAGCCATGGCTCAGGCTGCCGCCTAGCTGCGCGTCGCGTCCAGTCGGTCAAGAGTGAATCGGCACATCCCTGCCCGGTTCTTGCACAGCGCATCCAGGCGCGCATCCGGCGGCCGTTCCAGATTCTCGAACGGTATCGCTGTGAGGCCGTTGAAGATGGCCATGCAGCTAGCGCTGGCTCGACCGACACTGGGCAGTTCAGTCTCATTGCCCTCCGCGCGCATTCCCTCGACGTAGGCGCTCAGACAAGCCGACCAAGCAGATTCCAGGTCGTCGGCTGGTCGTGCACCGGTCTGCACCTCGCCGAGGATCAACTGGCCGAGGTCCAACCCCAGCGGAGCGTACCGGAGAAACCCGAAGTCGATCATGACCAATTCGGGCCGGGATGCGCTGATCATCAGGTTGCGGTTGCAGGCATCACCATGCGCGATGCCTGCGGGCAGCGACTCCACTTCGTCCACAGTTCTCCTAGCTGCTCGATCGCGTCCAGCAGGCGGGAGCGATGCGGAGCGAAATGTCGGTCGACCAGCGGGTGGCGCCATACCTCGTCATCAAGCAACGCTGGAACCACTTCACTCTTCACCCGGCCGTTGACGTAGCCGCGAATGCCGGCCGGTGCGATCACCGGATCCAACTGACGAATGGCCTCGGCCACAGCAGTCCGGGTTGCGAAGCCACCGAGGAGGAATGCGGCCCGCCGATAGTGGTCCGTGATCCACGCCTGGCCGACTGCATTAGCGATGTCTTCGACCCAGATCGCTGAAGAGAGAGGATCGAGATCGATGACCTCGAACGTCTTAGGCATGGTGAGCCCGGGTGGCAGCGCATCGCGGAGGGCACTGGGATAGGCGAGCGGCTCGACTGTCCAGGGCAACTGAACCAGGGCTAGCTCCCGCAACTCGACCGGCAGAATTCAAAGACCGGCGAGCGGCTCCACGATTGCAGAACCTTGACGAAGATCGAAAACGTTGCGGTCAGGCCGTCGGTTGTTGCCGTCCCGCGTACTCGGTTCCGGGAGAGAGTGGTCAGGGCCAGCTGGTCGTACGGCACTTCGCTGACAGTGACGTCGGCAACCTCCACCGGTTGCCGACCGAGGCTCTTGCCCACCAGCTGGGGCGCAGGTGTTCCTCCGACCCAACGCCAAGAGCTGCCAGGTCGTGCTGACCGTCCCTCGTGCCGGAGTGCACTCGGATGACCTTAGCCTGCGCCGGTAGCGGTCGGGCGAAGTCGCAGGCCTTGCGGTGTCATCTTGAACCCGGCGGCCTGCAGCGCCTCGCTGACCTGTCGCGAGCCGAAGATATGCCCGCCGTCAGCTCGTTCGACGGTCAGCTTGCCGAGCAGGCCCTCGCGCACCGACCTCGCCAAGGTGGAGGCGGCAGGTGTGAGCTTGCCGAGGTCCTCGGTGAACGACAGCAGCGTCTTGCCGCCCCGTTCGACGTAGAAGATCAGTGCCCCACCGAGCAGTACGACCAGGGCACCTGGTTTACGTCCGGGTCGATGCCCCTCTCGTCCCGGCCAGGGGAGCGCAGCGCCGTACGGGTTCGCCGGATCGCAAGCTGCCATGACCAGGGCAGTCGGGTCAGCAGGCTCGGTTGAGTAGGAGCGCAATCGATCCACCGCGCCCGGTAGAGCGAACTGTGCCGCCCCCAGCCCGTCGATGAAGTAGCCGCGACGACACTGGCCGGACTCCTCCAGTGCACTCAGCGCCCGGTAGGCAGGACCGAAGCCACCCTCGGGATCCTCGGTCAGCACGCCGCCGCGGGTGACCACACCGTAGCGGTCGAGCTGGGAGAAGATTGTTGTCGCCAGCCGGTCTGACGGTGACCCTCGGCCACGGGCAACCAGCGACCATCGGCCCGATGTCGTACGTGATGGCACCCGCGGAAACCTCAATGCGGGCCGACCCGTTGCCAGCCGCATTCTGGAGGTGCGCGTTGTCGGATGGGTGGGGCGGCGGTGTGCTCCCTGCCTGGCCAATGCACGTACCGGCGAGAACGTGTCTCCGGCGACTAAGCCGGCCCATACCAAATCCCAGAGCGCAGCCGCGTAGGCCGCTCGATCGCCGCCTGCCAGCCCGGAGGGAAGCAGCGAGTCGAAGAAGTACGCGCCGCCGCCGGCCAGCGCGGCCAGCAGTTCCTGGCTGCGGTAGTGGCCGGGGTCGACGTGAGGTTGATGCGGCTCCTGGTCCGCCAAATACCAGCGAACCCACCCGTCGGAGTCCCCGATCGCGCCATCGCCGACCCAGTACACCTCGCCGCTGGTGGTCAGTTCGTCGAGCATGCCTGGGGAGTAGTTGGTCACACGGGATGGCAGCACCATGGTCTCCAACGCGCTGGCAGGGAGTGGGTAACCGGAAAGCTGCTCCAACACTCCGAGCACTGCGTCAGTGCCGCGTTGGCCCGAGCCAACCCCCTGCCAAGCGGACAAGAAGCGGGCGTATGCCCCCTGGTCGACCGGCTCGACGCTTTTCCGGAGGCCGGCTAGGGTGCGCCTCTTGATCAGCGACAGAACCTGGGCATGGCAGTACTGGCGTGCGCCGGCTGCTGCTCCGGGCAGATCAGCGAAGGAGCCGGTGACCAGCGTGCCGGGGCTGACCAGGTTCTTGCAGGCCGCTTCCACGACAGCCGGGCCGAGCCCATACCGCTGGGCGATAGCCGAAGCCAGAAACGGCCCGTGCGTGCGAGCCCAGCGCAACGCCAGATCGTCGATGGGGTGCTCTGCCGGCTCGGTGAAGGCTGCCGACGTGCCCGGTGGAACGGGTACGCCAAGCCCGTCACGGAGCCGGGGCACATCCTCGGCGACTGCCATCATGTGCTCTCCTGCAATCCGTACCTCCACCACGCGACGCCTGGCGATCAACTCTGAGATAGCCGCTGAGAGGTCGAAGCCCGGAGCACTGCGAGCGGCCAGCTCGGCCGCCGTGAACGGCCCAGCGGTGCGGAGCAGGTCGAAGAGTTGTTCCGGCCCCGTCGCCTGCCGCTCGGGGCTGAGACCCTGCAGATCGGCTTCGATGGCGGCAATCACGCCTGCGTCGAGGAGCTCCTTGAGTCCGTCCTTGCCGAGCAGCTCGGCCAACAACGAGGCATCGAGCGCCAGCGCCGCGGCCTTCTTCTCCGCCAGCGGTACGTCACCCTCGTAGACAAAGGCTCCGACATAGCCGAAGAGCAGTGACTTGGCAAACGGCGATGGGCCAGAGGTTTCGACCTCGACTACCCGAACTGATCGGGCGGCTATCTGGGAGAGAATCTCGTGCAGGCCAGCAAGATCGAAGACGTCGGTGAGGCACTCGCGCATGGTCTCCAGCACGATCGGGAACTCCGGATACTGTGCGGCGACGGTGAGCAACTGAGCAGAGCGCATTCGCTGCTGCCACAGCGGTGAGCGGGATTTAGGGTCGCGACGAGGCAACAGAAGCGCCCGCGCTGCACTCTCCCGGAACCGAGCCGCAAACAGCGCAGACCCGCCGACCTCATCGGTGATCACGGCGTCAAGCTGCTCTGGGTCGCAGGCCAGCAGATCAGCGGTGGGCGGTTCTGACTCGGTGTCGGGAATGCGCAGCACGATGCCGTCGTTCGTGGCTGTCGCCTGGACCTCCATTCCATAGCGTTCCCGGGCGGCGTGTTCGATGGCCAGCGCCCACGGGGTTAGGACCCCCGAGCCGAGAGCTGAATGGATGCACACGCGCCAATCGCCGAGCTCGTCGCGAAACCGCTCGAACAACACCGTCTGATCGGTCGGCAGGGCGCCGGTTGCCGCCGTTTGCTCGCCCAGATAGGCCAGGAGGTTGCCGGCGGCGAACTCGTCCAGGCCCGCATCCCGCAGCCGCGCAGTGGCACGATCTGCCGGCAGGGCGCTGATCTCGCGGACGAAAGCGCCGAATGCCCGACCGAGTTCTCGTGGGCGGCTGGGGGAGTCGCCTTTCCAGAACGGCAGTCGTCCCGGAGATCCAGGTGCGGGGGAGACCAACACCTGATCGTGGGTGATCAGTTCGACTCGCCAGCTGGTGGTTCCAAGGGTAAAGACGTCGCCGACCCTGGTCTCGTAAACCATTTCCTCATCGAGTTCGCCTACCCGGCGGCTTGCGGCGTGACGACCGGATGCGGTGCCTTCTCCGATGAGGAAGACTCCGAACAGCCCTCGGTCAGGGATCGTGCCACCTGAGGTCACGGCCAACCGCAACGCGCCAGCGCGGGCAGTCAGTAATCCGGTGTCGCGCTGCCAGATAAGTCGAGGACGAAGTTCGGCGAAGTCCTCCGACGGGTAGCGGCCGCTCAGCATGTCCAGCACCGCCTCGAACGCGCTGTACGGCAGGTCATGGAAAGTGTCTGCCCGCCGCACCAGCGCATAGACGTCGTCGGCCTTCAGCTCCTCGGCCGCTACCATTGCGACGACTTGCTGTGCGAGGACGTCGAGCGGGTTGCGGATCTCTGCCACCTCCTCAATCGCACCCTGGCGCATCCGCTCGACGACCACGGCCGACTCGATCAGGTCGCCGCGGTGGTTGGGGAAGAACACCCCGCGGGACGTGGCGCCGACCTGGTGACCGGACCGCCCAACTCGCTGCAGCCCGCTCGCCACGGACGCCGGCGCCTCCACCTGCACCACGACATCGACTGCACCCATATCGATGCCGAGCTCCAGCGACGAGGTCGCTACCACGCAGGGCAGCAACCCGGACTTGAGGTCCGACTCGATTTGGGCGCGTTGCTCTTTGCTCACCGAGCCATGGTGGGCGCGGGCAATCGCCGGAATCCTCGTGCCGTCGCGTCCGGCGGATGCGCCGGACTGAGCCATGACTTGCGCCGGCGGCGGAAACTCTGCGGCCGGCTCTCCGAGCCTTTCGGCGTACAGGTCGTTCAGGTGGGCAGTCAGCCGCTCAGCCAGCCGCCGGGAATTGGCAAAGACGATGGTTGAGCGGTGCTGAGTGATCAAGTCGAGGATCTGGTTCTCCACGTGCGGCCAGATGGACGGCGGCTGGTGCGGTGGCAGATCGTCATCGAGCGTGATCGGGCCGACACTAGGCGCTGCGGATGCACCGAGGTCACTCATGTCCTCGACCGGCACCACGATGGACAGGTCCCATAACTTGATCGCGGGCGGTGCAACTACCCGTACCGGATGCGGGCCGCCGAGGAATTGAGCCACTCGCTCCGGTGGTCGCACCGTCGCGGACAATCCGATGCGCTGAGTGGGCCGGGCGGCTCCGGAGTCGGCGACGAGTTGGTCCAGCCGCTCCAGAGACAGCGCCAGGTGAGCACCGCGTTTGGTCCCGGCAACTGCGTGCACCTCATCGATGATCACCGTCTGGACGTAGCGGAGAACGTCGCGTGCCGACGAGGTCAGCATTAAGAACAACGACTCCGGAGTGGTGATCAAGATGTCGGGCGGTCGGGTCGCGATGGTGCGACGCTCGGCAGCGGGCGTGTCACCTGACCTGACGGCCACGGTCACGCTGGGTGGGGGCTGGCCGAGGCGGAGCGCAGTGTGTGTCATGCCGGTCAACGGCGCGCGTAGGTTTCGCTCCACATCGACCGCCAGGGCTTTGAGCGGGGAGACGTAGAGCACCCGGCAGCGCTGCTTTGCCGGTGGGATCACATCACGGGCCAGGCGGTCCAACGCCCAGAGGAATGCGGCCAGCGTCTTGCCGGACCCGGTCGGCGCTATGACCAGCGCGTTGTCGCCGGCCGAAATGGCCTCCCAGGCTCCCCATTGAGCGGCCGTCGGTGCGGCGAACACCTCGCGGAACCAGGTTCCGGTAATCGGGGAGAAGCTCTCGAGCGGGTCGGAAACCACACCACCATCTTGCCGTCCTTGTCTGACAATTCTGCAGCTCTCGATTGCCGCATGATGCAGGCAGCAAGTGACCCAGCGTGGAAATTCGCTGAGGATCGCCTGAATGCGCAGGTACGGTGTCCCTCGTGACAGCGGCCCCGACGGCCTCTGCGGAGGCAGACCTGACCAGTCCGGCACACTCGGTGACACTACGGCGGTGGCTGCCCGGAATGCTTGTTCTGTCAGCGATCTGGGGTTCCAGCTTCCTGTTCATCAAAGTCGGTGTCTCCGAACTGCACCCGCTCTATGTCGCGCTGGGCCGGGTGGGAAGCGGCGCCATCGCCCTGCTGCTGATCTTGCTCCTCACTCAGTCACCGCTGCCTCGAGATCTGAGGGTTTGGGGACACAACGCGGTGGTCGCGATCGTCGGCGTCGCTGTCCCCTTCACCTTGTTCGGCTACGGCGAGCAGCACGTCTCATCAATTCTGGCTGGGATCTGGAACTCGATCACGCCTCTGGTCGTCCTGCCATTGGCCGTGATCGCGTTCCGCACTGAGAGAATGTCGGTACGACGCCTGGTCGGGCTGTTGCTCGGTCTGCTCGGCGCCTTGATGATCTTGGGAATCTGGCAGGGCGTGGGCGGCTCATCGTTCACCGGTCAGCTGCTGTGCCTGGCCGCAGCGTCCTGTTACGGCTTCGCCATCCCGTACACGCGCAAGTTCTTGTCGCACCGGCCGGAATCCGGCCTGGTCATGTCAACGGTGCAACTCCTTGTCGCTTGCGCCGCCCTTGCGCTCGTTGCCCCGGTGCTCGGCGCGCCGACGCCCGCCCTCGATTCCCTGTCCTGGCAGGTGATCGCGTCAGTCGCCATTCTTGGCGCTCTCGGCACAGGCATTGCTTTCGTTCTCCACCTGCGCAATATCAGGCTGGTTGGAGCAACGACGGCGTCGATGGTCACCTATATCATTCCGATCTTCGCGACCGTGATCGGCGCGGCTGTCCTCAGCGAGCGGGTCACCTGGTTTCAGCCGGTTGGCGCCGTGATCGTGCTCCTCGGTGTAGCTGTCGCTCAAGGTGTGCGCTTCAGGTGGACTTCGAATCGACCTGAAGGTAGGTCCGACGAATGAAGGAAACGGAGCTTTGGGAGCGACTCCGGCACCATCTCGGGACCGGCTACTACCGGGTGTGGGCAGCCGAACACAGCCTTGCGTCGCTGAAGAACCGGACGGTGGACGAGGCCCTTCGGGCGGGCGAACCGTCCAAGAAGATCTGGCGCGCGGTATGGGAAGCACTCGACCTGCCCGACCGGTATAGATAGTCCGCAATTAGCTCGTCGAATTACCGCTGCGCTGCAGGAAGACGTTCCTGGGTAGGGCACGCCGTCGGTTTCGCAGCTAATAGTTGGGCACTTTCTCACGGCCGTATCGCCAGCGCCGGAACGGTAGCAGAGGTGAATGTCCCCCAGCGACGGTCGGCGTGTCGATGGCTTCTCGAACAGGTGTTCGGTAGGTTATCCACCGTGGTCGGAACGAAGAAATCGGTTGTCCACAGATTTCTTGACCCGCGACGGTTTGTCGGTGCTCGTATTTAGAGTCATCGGAGAGATCATCAAGACAAGACGCCGAACGGCGAGGGAAGGACCAACCGATGGCCACAGCTGACCGCGAGAAGGCACTTGAGGCGGCACTGGCTCAGATTGACAAGCAGTACGGCAAGGGGTCGGTGATGCGGCTCGGTGAAGAGGTCCGGGCGCCGATTGAGGTCGTTCCTACCGGCTCCATCGCTCTCGATCTGGCATTGGGCATCGGCGGGCTGCCGCGTGGCCGGGTTGTGGAGATCTACGGACCTGAGTCGAGCGGCAAGACGACGGTCGCGCTCCATGCCATCGCCAACGCTCAGGCGGCCGGTGGCATTTGCGCATTCATCGATGCCGAGCATGCGCTCGATCCGGAGTATGCGGCCAAGCTCGGTGTAGACACCGACGAGTTGTTGGTCAGTCAGCCGGACAACGGCGAGCAGGCTCTGGAGATCGCCGACATGCTGGTCCGCTCAGGTGCTCTGTCGCTGATCGTGATCGACTCTGTGGCCGCGCTGACCCCCCGAGCCGAGATCGAGGGCGAGATGGGTGACAGTCATGTCGGGCTGCAGGCGAGGCTGATGAGCCAGGCCCTGCGCAAGATGACCAGCGCGCTGAGTGGGGCCAACACGACGGCGATATTCATCAACCAGCTGCGGGAAAAGATTGGAGTGTTATTCGGCTCGCCCGAAACGACGACTGGAGGCCGAGCGCTCAAGTTCTATGCCTCGGTACGGCTGGACGTGCGCCGGATCGAGACGTTGAAAGACGGTCAGGAAATGGTCGGGAACCGGACTCGGGTCAAGGTAGTGAAGAACAAGGTCGCGCCGCCGTTCAAGCAGGCTGAATTCGACATCCTTTACGGCCAGGGCATCAGCCGGGAGGGCAGCTTGATCGACCTCGGGGTGGAGACCGGGATTATTCGTAAGGCGGGTGCCTGGTTCACCTATGACGCCGATCAGTTAGGCCAGGGTCGGGAAAATGCTCGGGCCTACCTGCGCAGCAATCCCGATCTTGCCGACGAGCTCGAGAAACGGATCAAGGAACGGATGGGCATCGGTCCCCGGATGGACGCGCCGGCTGGCATAGATCCGGTGACCGGGGAGGTGGAGTTCTGACCCCCTCCCTTAGCGACGGCGCAGGCTTTCCGCCTGCGCCGTCCGCTAGTGGGCCGACGGAAGATCCTCGTGCTGCGAGTCGGAGCAACCATCCGCTGCCCGACGCTGACGATCCAGCGGCGGACCCCGATGCCGTGGCCAGGACCATCGCGCTGCGCAAGCTAGCGGTTTCGGCTCGATCACGGAGCGAGCTGCAGTCGGCACTCAGCAGCAGAAAGGTTCCAGCTGAGGCTGCACGCCGGGTACTCGACCGGCTCCAGGAAGCCGGCTTAATCGACGACCAGCAGTTTGCGAAGGACTGGGTTGAGTCCCGGCAGGCCCGACGCCACCTATCCAGATCGACCTTGCGACGTGAACTGCAGACAAAGGGGCTTGCCCGCGAAGAGATTGATCTCGCACTGGAGAGCGTCGGCCGAGAGGAAGAGCTACGCGCGGCGCGCACGCTCGCGGCCAAGAAGCTCAGCACAATGGCGGCTCAGCCTCGGGAGGTACAGCGACGTCGGATCGCCGGCGCGCTAGGCCGGCGGGGTTTCAGCTCCGACATCGTAGGCCGCGTGCTGGCCGATCTCCTCGATAGCTAGGAAACGGCTGTCCTGGCTGTGACGCTCAGCTGTGAGTCCTTGACCATGGGCTTTGGCTAGACATACCCTTCAAGTCACAGGGTCCAGCAACGCCCGCTGATATGAAACATTTCCCGTCCACGGACGTGGCCAGGAAAATTGCTTGATGTAGTGCCAGATAGTCGCCATAGAAAGAGGCTTATTCGATCCTTTCGGGTCGGACAGTAGATGCCGGCCCTTGTTGACGTGCGCTGCTGCACCCTCTGAGACCACGCGCGAGCGTGTACTGAGAAGAGTGGGTGATTGATGTGGGCGCATTTGAAGTGCTGGTGTTGATCGGCTTGGCCTTGCTCGTTGTCGCCATGTGCATGACGGCGGTTCTGCTACTTCGGCGTTCTCGAGTACAAACGTCGGGATCAGCCAACAACAGGATCGTTACCGGTGATCAACGAAAGGCCGACGGCCGAACGAATTTGAAGGGGACTGCCGGTCAAGCCTCCGATACTCCTGCCGGTCCGGGGGAGACCCTTGGCACCGATGAGATGCGTATACGTGCGACCGCTATGTTGGCCTCGGCTGAACAGATTCGCGCGGACGCCGAAGAGGAAGTCCGCGCAAGACGTACCGAGTTGCGAGAGCAGCGTGCGGACCTGGAACGGCGAGAGCAGCGGCTGAGCGATCGCGAGGACCGACTGGATTCCGACGCCCGGGCGCTCGACGAGCGCGCAAGGCAACTCGACGAACTGAAGGCTGACCTGAAAGCACAGCGCAAGAACCTGGCCGATGCCGCTACGCAGCATCGAACGGCATTGGAGCGGGTTGCCGGTCTGACGGCGGAACAGGCAAAGTCTGAATTGGTCGCCACCGTTGAGCATGAGGCAAAACGGCAGGCGGTCCTCGTCGCTCGCGACATAGAGCGTCAGGCGCTCCGCGACGCCGAGGGTCACGCCAAAATGATCGTTGTCGGCGCGATTCAACGCGTCGCCTCGGAGCAGACCTCTGAGTCGGTGGTCTCCGCGGTTCACCTGCCAGGTGATGACATGAAGGGCAGGATCATTGGCCGCGAAGGCCGCAACATCCGTGCTTTCGAACAGGTCACTGGTGTCAACGTGATGATCGACGACACACCGGAGTCCGTGCTGCTGTCCTGCTTTGATCCAGTTCGCCGGGAGACAGCGCGGATGACACTCACCGAGCTGGTCAAGGATGGCCGTATTCATCCGGCTCGAATTGAAGAGGTCCATGAGCGAAGCAAGAACCAGATCTCCGACCAGTGCCTCCGGGCCGCCGAGGATGCGCTAGCCGAGGTTGGCATCTCCGATCTTCATCCGGCTCTGATACCGATCCTGGGCACCTTGCGATACCGCAGCTCGTACGGACAAAACGTGCTGAAGCATCTGATCGAGAGCGCTCATATCGCCGCGCTGATGGCTGGTGAGCTCGGCTTGGATATCGCCCACTGCAAGCGGGCGGCGTTCCTCCACGACATCGGCAAGGCATTGACCCACGAGGTGGAAGGGTCGCATGCCATCGTTGGCGCCGAGCTCGTCCGCAAGTATGGCGAGCACCCCGACATCGTCCATGCCATTGAGGCTCACCACAACGAGGTCGAAGTTCGTACGGTGGAGGCTGTCCTTACTCAGGCTGCCGACGCCATCAGCGGCGGGCGACCGGGGGCTCGGAGAGAGAGCATCGAGGCTTACGTCCAGCGGCTGGAGCGCTTGGAGGAGATCGCGGGCACCCGCGAAGGGGTGGACAAGGTCTTCGCCATGCAGGCCGGTCGTGAGGTGCGAGTGATGGTTGCCCCAGATGTCGTCGACGACATAGAGGCCCAGGTCATGGCGCGAGACATCGTCAAGCAGATCGAAGAGGAGCTGACCTATCCGGGCCAGATCAAGGTGACCGTCGTTCGAGAATCGAGGGCTACCGAGACGGCTCGGTAGCTTCCGAGGGGGCGGCCGGCACCATTTCCGGGCTCATCATGGCTTCTGCAGGCGGCGGCACTGCGCCGCGTCCCCGGGTCTGCAATCGCCGCTCGAGCAATCGGGCGAGCAAGGTAAGAGCGTAGTTCACCACGATGTAGATGACGGCGACCACCAGGAACGTCGGGATCAAGTTGCCTTTGGAGGCTGCGAGCGTCTGCCCCGCCCTGGTGAGCTCCTCGTAAAGGATCAAGAAACCGAGAGCCGAGTCCTTCAAGATCACCACCAGCTGGCTGACGATCGAGGGCAGCATTGAGGTGATCGCCTGCGGCAGCAGGATGTGCCATAGCGTGCCGAAGGGGGTCAGGCCAATAGCCAAGCCGGCCTCACGCTGCCCTTTAGGAATGGAACCGACGCCCGAGCGGATCAACTCCGCAATAACGCTGGAGTTGTAGAACGTCAGACCCGCGACAACCCCGTAGAGGGCGAGATAGGGCCCCGAAATCTGCAGACCGAACAAGCACACGTAGTAGGCGAACAGCATCATCATCAGGACCGGAACGGCACGGAAAAACTCAACGAATGCACCGCAGGCCCACCGAACGGGTCCAAGGTGGGACAGCCGTCCGACGCCGAGCGCAATGCCGAAGATGATGGCGAGAATCACAGCGTAGAAGGCGGCGACGAGGGTTCCCCGCAGGCCCGGCAACAGGTAGGACGTCCAGGTCACCGGGTCGAGAAAGGGCGCCCATTTGGCGGCACTGAATTGATCCTTCGCGGCGAGAGCTCGGATCAACAGCATGAGCAAGGCGGCGATTGCAAGCGCGCCGAGCACGGTCAAGACGAGATGTCGTCGCCGCGCCCTTGGACCGGGCGCGTCGAACAGAAAGCTTGCCGAACTCAATGCCTTACCCCAAGCCGCCGAGAGAGCGTGGTGAAGAGCAACCCGACCGGGAGAGTCAAGATCACGAATCCGGTCGCCATGATGGCGAAGATGATGTAGATAAGGTCGGGCCGGAATTCGATCATGCCCTTCATCAGGTATGAAGCCTCGGCTACGCCGATGGTGGCAACGACCGTGGTGTTCTTCGTCAATGCGATGAGGACATTGCCAAGTGGGGCGATCGCATTGCGAAACGCCTGAGGAAGCACAACGTTTCTCAGGCTTGCGCCGAAGCTCAGGCCAATCGCTCTGGCGGCCTCCGCCTGCCCCGGGGGCACGGTGTTGATGCCGCTGCGCAAGGCCTCAGCGACGAAGGCCGCATGATAGATGGCGAGTGCGACGACTCCCCAGCGGAAGTTCTGCACGTCAATTGGCGAGCTCTGCGGGCCCAGACGGTACTGAAGCGTTAGGTACAGGCCGAAGGCGCAGAAGAAGACCACCAAGGTGAGTGGTGTGTTCC
>Ga0126314_10000803_pt1 | contig 14969 bp, 16 predicted proteins | sample Plot105B_FD_92535 | JGI IMG/M metagenome (GOLD analysis project Ga0126314, IMG submission 92535) | Serpentine soil microbial communities from UC McLaughlin Reserve, CA, USA - Plot105B | ecosystem: Environmental > Terrestrial > Soil > Grasslands | place: USA: UC McLaughlin Reserve, Lake County...
CCTGGCGGCAATATACCGAAAGTTGGCGACATTTTTGTGCAAGCGGACCTGGCACGCACGCTTCGTGAGATCGCGCGCGCGGAGCGGCTCGCATCCAGAAGCACGCGCAATAATCGACACGCGGGCTTAATGGCTGCGCGTGACTATTTCTATCGTGGTCCAATCGCCCGGCGTATCGGCGATTATATGCAGGCAAATGGCGGGTTGATAGCCGCCGGCGACTTTGCCCGCTTTGCGGCAAAGGTAGGCCAACCAGTCGAAACTGACTATCGCGGTTACGAGGTGTACAAGGCAGGCTTCTGGACGCAAGGTCCGGCACTAATCGAAACACTCAACCTGCTCGAGGGTTTTGATTTGAAGAAGATGGGCCACAACTCCCCAGCCTACATTCATACACTTGCCGAAGCACTCAAGCTTGCCATGGCGGATCGCGATCGTTACTACGGCGATCCGAATTTCGTGAAGATCCCGATGACGGAACTGCTGTCAAAAGATTATGCCGCATTGCGACGCCCATTGATCGATGAGCGCCACGCATCTCTGGCGCAGCAGCCCGGCGATCCGCTCAACATGAAGGCGATACTCGCGAGCGCCGTGCAGACTGTCGGCCGTGCTTCGGCGTTGCCGGAGATTGAGCGTGCAAACGATACCACCTGCGTTAACGTTGTAGACAAAGAGGGCAACATGTTTAGTGCCACGCCGAGCGGTGCGTGGCTGCCGGCCGTCGTAGCTGGAGATACGGGCGTGTTGATGGGCCAGCGGTTGCAGTCGTCACTTACCGATCCGAACAGTCCGAACGTCGTAGCGCCGGGCAAACGTCCCAGAATCACATTGACGCCGACGCTGGTGCTCAAAGGTGGCGAGCCATTCATGGTGCTCAGCACGCCCGGTGGTGACAACCAGGACCAGGCCCTGCTTCAGGTGTTATTGAACGTGATTGAGTTTGGAATGAATCCACAGGAAGCTGTCGAGGCTGCGCGTTTCGACACACAACATTACGTCAGCTCATTCGACGATCATGAATTTATGCCGGGCTCACTCAACGTCGAATCGCGAGTTAATTTGAAAACGATCCAGGAGCTTTCCGAGAAGGGACACAAGGTCAGGGTTCAAAGCGAATGGGGTACGCTGTCGGCGCCCACGGTGATTATCTACGACCCGCGGAATGGTGTCGCTTCGGCCGGTGCTGATCCGAGGCGCAGTCGCTACGCCGTCGCATGGTAAGCAAACTACTTCTTCTCTGTGCGACAGAGAATCTCAACAAAGGAGTCCCCCCTGAAAATGTTCACAAGAAAAACCTCCGTGCTCGCCGTAGTGACTCTGATTCTTCTTATGGCAACTCAAGGCGTGGCATCTGCTCCGGTTCTTCCTAATCCGGTCCTTTATTTACTAGGTCAGGAATATTTCGAAACCGCCGGCAAACAATTCATTCGTTACCGCTTCGATGTGTTCAATAAGGACATGTATCCGGACGACCTCTTTGCCGCATCGCCCAATTTGCCCCCATGTGGCAGCAACACAAAGGCGGCGCGCACCTGGATCGATTTCTACGATCAGAGTGGAAAGCGATTGAATGGATTTTGTGCACTGGGCAAAGCAGCAGACCTCCACAGCATATGGTTCGCTCTTGAAACCGACCTGGTGCCGCCGAGTTGGATCTACATCGAGATGAACGACCGCGCCACCGGCACGAAGTACAAATCGAATCTGGCGGAAACGACTTTTTAATTCATATCAACAAACAAAGGAACAATCATGGCATTGGAAGAAGGTAAGCGCTTCGTAGACTTCAAACTCAAGAACCAGGACGGTGAAACCGTTCAGCTTGACGACTTCAAAGGCAAGTGGCTGGTCGTTTACGTTTATCCGAAAGACGACACACCCGGTTGCACCATTCAGGGAAAGTCGTTTACCGCCAGCAGGCAGGAGTTTGACGACGCGAACATCGCGGTCGTCGGTTTGAGTGAAGACGACGTGGAGTCGCACAAAAACTTTAGCTGCAAGTTTGATTTCACTATCGATCTACTTGCCGATACGAATCACGAGCTCCTGAAGGGGGCGGGCGTAGGGCAGAGTGACTACAAAGGGACGATGTACTGGGACCGCACGAGTTTTGTGATCGATCCGGAAGGCAATCTGCGAAAGACGTATCTGAAAGTAAATCCTGATGGTCACGAGCGAGCGTTGCTGAACGACATCAAAGCAATGCAGGGAACATAGACCACATAACACAGAAAATGCTTGCTTACGTCTTCTGGCACTGGCCGCAGCCGGGCATCGAGCGCGACGTGTACGTGGATCACATGGCGGAGTTTCATCAGACGCTCGCCACTCATAAACCGAGCGGATTTCAAAAGTCGGCAGTGTTTCGTATTCGCGGCGCAAGCTGGCTAAACACAAACGACGAAGCTTACGAAGAGTGGTATCTGCTCGATGACTCAGGTGCGATGGACCGGCTCAACGACGCGGCGGTTTCAGGCGCGTGTGAAGAGCCGCATAACAGAGTAGCGAGAGAAGCAGCGGACGGCATTGGTGGTATTTATCGGCTGCGGGCAGGTCAGGCGGATCTGGGCCAGGCGAAGTTTGCGCTCTGGTTGAGCAAGCCTGGCGGCGTTTCTTACAGAGATTTCTATGCCGCACTCGAACCACTCACGTCACAAGAGGGCGTAGCATTGTGGGGGCGGCAGATGACTCTCGGACCAACGACTGAGTTCTGCATTCATAGTCCACTCTCAATACCGTTGCCGCAAAGCTACAGCGGTCACAGTATTGGTTTGGATTTGATCTATCCGCGTTCATCCGCGTAAATCCGCGGCCTATTCAAGTCTCAGCTCCGCCAGGAGCGGGCAATGATCCGAAGCCGCGCGTATCCGCTCGTTCGGCTCCGTAATCACCTCGCACTTCTCCAGGCGGTTTGTAAATGCTCCCGGCACAAACACGTAATCGAGTCGCACATGCGGATCCCACGTCGGGAACGTATAACCCTTAATGTCCGGATTGAGCGTGCGGAAACCATCGTCATAACCCGCATCGAGCATCAACTGAATTGTCTCGCGTTGCAGCTTGCGACCGCTGATCCAGATCAACGCTCGAAGCCATGCGGGCATTTGGTGAACGTTCAAAGCTTCACCGGGCGCGAGCGTGTTGAAGTCGCCAACCAAAACATGAAAGCCGTTCTGATGTCTCTTGATCCCATCCAGGAGCGAACGGATCTCTCGCGCGCGTCTGCGCTCGTCCCATTTCGAAAATCGCGCGCTGAGGTGCAAACCAAAAATCCGCGTCTGCCCCCCGGCCGGAACGATCTCGAGAAACGAATGCCGCGCGCCCGCCGGATAATGCCATTCGTGATACTCGACCTTCTGACGGCTAAGGAAACCGATCGAATGATTTCTCCGCGCCGCCCAAAACGGAAACTTCGTCGCCTGTGAAAGGCCTTCAATCACCCGCGGGTCAGTGGCTTCCTGGAAAATGACAAGGTCCGGCGCCGCAGCCACGATCGTTTCCGCCAGTGCCTGCTCCCGACCTCGACCACCAAAGTGAATGTTGTAACTGAGCAGCCTGAGCGTCACGCACCTTCACCGGGTGGAATCACCACGAAATACCGCTCACCAAACAATACGTCGCGGCCATAAAGAACAAGACTCGACGTGGCCTGGAAATTCACCGGACGCCCGACCAACTGCTGTAACGACTCACGCAGCGGATTCAAGCTGGGTGCGATACCTGTGTCCTTATCGCAAAGTGGTTTGGTGTGCAGTCCCGGAATGTAATAACCGTCTGATGACCATGCCTCCATAACCTTCGTACCTACCAGCGTCACGTCGAGGTCGCTCGTTGCCTTCCCTTGCGAGTCGAAAGGATTTCCATCTTCGTGACGCTTGTTCGTCACGACACTGCCGCGCAGCACGATGCCGGTGCCTTCAGGAAGCCCCTGCTGTAGTTTTCGATAGAACGCGATAAAGAGCCGCTCATCACCACCGAACGCGAGTGTGATAATGCGCGAGCGGATCTCGTTGTCGTTCATCTCATAAGGGTCTTTAGGCATAAGTTTGTTAGGTGCTTTTTGTGGCTCTATTTGATTTCAATCTCGGCAACCACCGGCACATGATCGGAACCGAGTGTCTCAACAACCCAGGCCTTCTTCACGCTGATCCGATCTCCCGTCCGGTGAAAAATGTGGTCGATTCGCTTCATCGGCTTGTCAGCGGGATAACTGAATCCGTCTCCCTTCGTGCGGCTGGTGATCCACGCATCGTCAAATCGTGTGCGCATCAGTTTATATGCGCTGCCTTCCGGAACGTCGTTCAGATCCGCCACGACGATCAAACTGCCTTTCACGCCGTCGAGAAACTTCAATAGCTGCTCTGTTTCGAACAACCGCCCATCTTCAAACTGGTAGTCGAGATGTGTCGTAACGAAATTGACTGTTTTGCCACCGGCATCTACCTCAACCTTGAGCATACCGCGCCGTTCAGTTTCACGTCTGTTTTCAAACATTCGATGATCAGTGGCTTTGATTGGCAGGCGCGAAAGAATCGCGACTCCGTACTTGCCGCCCTGGTAATCGAGATTTGGCGCGAATGCAAACTCCATGTGCGTCATCGCGGCGAGCTCTGCGATCTCGTCTTTGCCTTCAGTTCGCCTGACGTTCCTGTCTACCTCCTGCAAACCGACGAGGTCCGGTCGTTGTTGATCGATGACTTCGGCAATACGTTGCAGATCCAACTTCTTGTCCATCCCGACGCCCACATGAATGTTGTAAGTCATCACGCGCAGGGTCTTCTTCGCCGGCGTGACCGGGGAGGAAAAACCACCCGGGCAAAACAGGATCAGAACAAAAACCGCAACCAGAACAACCCGCGAGAGATGCTGATTCATTGGTTTTTATATTAACATGCGGACACCCACACGATGCGTCTCTTCCCCTTACTCGTCATGTTGTGCGCCGCTTTCGCTGCCGGCGCGATCAATTCCATTGCCGGAGGAGGAACGCTGCTGACGTTTCCAGTGCTGATCTGGCTTGGACTTGATCCAAAAGTGGCAAATGGGACCAGCACTGTTGCACTGTGGCCCGGACTGTTTGGTGGCCTCTTTGGTTACCGGAAAGAACTCGAGCACAGTTCCACGATATTGTTTCGCCTGGGCTTGACGAGTCTTTTCGGCGGCGCCCTGGGCGCGTGGCTATTGATCCGGACGCCATCGAAAGTATTCGCTAACCTCGTACCTTTCCTGATTCTCTTTGCCACCATTCTTTTCATGTCGCATGGCGCCGTCAACAAACGGCTGCGGCTCGGCTCGCTGGACGACAAACCGATGGGCCTCTGGTGGACAGGCGCGATCATATTCCAATTCTTTTCCGCAACGTATGGCGGGTATTTCGGCGCCGGCAATGGAATCCTGATGCTCGCAGCAATGGGTGTGCTCGGCCTGAACGAGCTGAATCGAGCCAACGGCATCAAAAACTTTCTCGGCATTTCACTCAACAGTGTTGCGGTCCTGATTTTTTCAATTACGGGATATGTGGTTTGGAAGGATGCACTGCTGATGGCTTGCGGCGCGCTGGCTGGGGGCTATTTCGGCGCGAGCATGGCGATGCGCGTCGGCCAGAAGTGGGTACGAAGAGGCATAGTGCTTATCGGTTGGGTAATCTTTTTCGTGATGATCTGGAAACTGCGCCAACAACCGCAATGATGCCACACAGGAAAACTAGCAAACTACCGCGCGAGTTTTATCTACGCCCTGACGTTCTCGCGGTCTCTCGAGAGCTGCTCGGCAAGCTTTTGGTTGTTCCCGGTCCAGGGGGTGAACGTGTATCCGGAAAGATCGTGGAAGTGGAAGCTTATCGCGGTCCGGAAGACAGGGCGTCACATGCATATGGAGGACGCCGCACAAAGCGGACCGAGACAATGTATAGAGCGGGTGGCGTGGCCTATGTCTATTTTGTTTACGGCATGTATTACCAGTTCAACGTTGTCAGCGGTGTGGCTGATGTTCCACATGCAATCCTGGTTCGCGCGCTCGAACCGATTGAAGGAATCGAGCTCATGAGGGCGCGCCGGCATTCTCATCCCGACCATAATCTCACCAATGGTCCAGGCAAGCTTTGCATCGCGATGGGAATAGATCGAGAGCTCAACGGTGCAGATCTTTGGGGCGAGCGGGTGTGGCTCGAAGAATTCGAGACGGTGTCGCCGCGGCGTATCGCGAAGGGCCCACGCATCGGCATCGACTACGCCGAAGAGTGGATCGAAAAACCTTGGCGCTTCTGGATTCGAGACAATAGTTATGTCAGCCGCAGATGAACGCGGATGAACGCAGATCCGCGTTCATCTGCGTTCATCTGCGGCGTAATACAGATCAAAGAACAAACTTCATAGGCGCTCCCTGAATTCTCGTCATCGTGACCGGCTGTCCTCTCAGGAATTCCATCATCCCTTCTTTAATCTTCGGCGACGACAGAAAAAGCGGATCCGAGTGAACAGCACCTTCGATAATCATGTGGGTACTGTTTGAAAAGCCTTTGCGATACTCCTCCGCGTTACTCACCGGCGTGCGGGCGTCGAGGGTACCGCTAATAAATAATACCGGCACATCCGACTTCAGTGGCGCGCGAAACTCATCACCAAGATCGGGCGCTTTCCATTCCTCGCAGACATCCGGAAAAGGAAAGTTGGAAATGTCTTCGAGCAACGTGCCTTTGGCTTCACGTTCGATGCGCTCGCGGCGGGCGGCGGTCTGACCCGAAGCACAATCCATCATGTACGACATCGCCGATGCAATCCCGCTCCGGGTTTCCTCCAGCCAAAACTGCGCGAGATTCGTGAAATCACCTTTCGACGCACGATAGAAGAGTCCCGGAAACTTTGCGGTCTCCGTCGTGCCGATGTTGTTTGCCACGATGTACTGCATCACAAACTTGTTCACAATCACTTTAATCTTCAGCTTCGTCTGCGGATCGGTAATCTCGACTGTCTGCGGTTGAGCGTCCAGGCGGTCGAACACAGATTTCATCAACCCGAGAAAATCGGGAATCTCTTTGCCAACCTCAGTTTGGGACTTTATGACTGCGGCGAGATCTTCGAGGTGCTTTTGAATGTTGCCTGGAAGCTTGTAGGTATGGTCGGGTCCTTCAGTGCCGGCGAGAATCGCGCGATGAATGCTCGTGGGATGTCGTCGCATCGCTGCGAAGGAAAGGTGAGTTCCGTAGCTTATGGACCAGAGGCTGATCTGGTTCACACCGAGAGCTTTTCTCAGGTCCTCGAGGTCGTCTGCGCTTTCGTCCGTGTTGTAGCCGGTTAAGTCCACGCGCTGAACGTTGTGCCAATAGAATGCGCAATCACGCGCGTTTTCGCGCAGCTCCTTTATGGCGGCTGCACGCTGCGGCGCCACGTCGAGTGGTAGGGCAAGCCGGTTGAGGCAGGTAAGGTTGGGTTTAGAAAAGCCCGTCCCGCGTTGATCGAATGCGATCACATCCGCAATCTCGCGCAACGCCATGAACAGTGGAAAACGAGAGCCCCTGGCGGTGCCAATGCCCGACCCGCCTGGCCCACCGGCAAGATATACGATCGGAGGCCCGGGATTCTTCGCCGTACTCTTGAAACGAACAAAGGCCAGCTCGATCAAGTTGCTCTCCGGATCCGAGCGGTTTTCGGGAACCAGCAGCGTGCCAAATTCTGCGTCGACCTTCTCTTTCTTATTGGTCTCGAACGTGTACGGCTTGACCTTGAGTGTGCCGGGTTTTGGTTGTGCACAGATCGTCATGGTTAAGAAAAGGATTAACAAGACACACTTGTAACTAGACATACGTGATGCCTCCCTTGAATCAAATTTTTAGAAAAGAGTTAACGCAGATTTACGCGGATTTAACTTTCGATCTCGGAGATGGCCCAGGCGGCTGTGGCGCTCACACGGGTTTCGGAGTCGTTCAGCGCCTGCTTGAGAGCCGGAATGGCTTCAGCACTTTTGATCTCGCCCAATGCCTCGGCTGCACCACGACGTACTTCGGCGCGCGCGTCCGACAGCAGCACGCTGCAAAGTGCAGTGACCGCTCGATCGTCTTTCATTTCACTCAGGGCCCAGACGGCGAGTTCTCGAACGCGCCAGTGGTCGTCTGCGAGCGTGGCTACTAGTTTTGGCAGCGCGCGACCATCACGTAATTCACCCAACGCGCGTGCAGCCGCCATGCGCACCCATTCGTCAGAATCGCCCAGCAAGGTTATGAGTTGCGGAACGGAAGTGGATCTTTCGCCGGGCAACATGTTGGTTAGTTCACCGATGGCCCAGGCAGCATTCCGGCGCACCGTCGCGTTTGAGCTGTCGAGTTGGCTGGACAATGGCGCGAATGCGGGACGCCCGAACGACGCCAGCGCAAGTGCCGCCTGTTCGCCCGGCGAAGGCTGTTTGAACGTTTGCAGCGCCGGACTCCAGCGGCCCGTGTCCCAACACCTTATCAGTTGAGTTTTACTATCGTCGCCAAGCATTGCGATCAGCGACGGAATCGCTTCCGTGTCACCTCGTCGTCCTGCTCTACAAGCCGACAATGCTCTGTCGTCCGCGGACGTAGCGTTGAGTTGCGGTTCACTCCGCATCTGTGAAGCAGCGACAGTTGCAGCAACGGGATCCTGCGCAGCGGAAAGGCTTCGTGTCTCCAACGACTGTGTGATCGCGGCACGCACCTGAGTCTGCAATTCCAACGAGAACATCGATAAAGACATCGCCTCAAGACAAAGAATTAAAAGCGCGGCAAACATCGTCGCTCTTGCGGGCCCGGCGCCGGTGCGTCTATTGCTTCTCATGAGTGTCACGATCCTTTCCTCCAAAATCTTTCCATCGAAAATACTCAAAATGAATGCCTGTGACGAATACTGCCTCGAAACGTCCGCAGCCCACAGCAGCGAGCGTGCATAAACTTTAGGCGCGAGGACGCGCTGAGTTACAAGCTCGTCGCAGGCAAACTCGCGCGCGCGATCGACCTGCCGCTTGATCAGAAATGTAATTGGATGAAACGAGATTGGCAGCGCTACCAGCTCGCATACCAGGTTGGTAAGAAAGTCCCGGCGCGCAACGTGGGCCAACTCGTGGCCGATGACTGACAGGAGCCTGGCTTCGTCCGAGGTCGAGCAGAAGGCGTCCGGCAACACGATCAGTGGATGGCGGGAGCCCAATGTATATGGCACACGCGCTGCAGTCGATCGTTTCACTGACGCATTCGCAATTCCGAGGAGCCTGCTACAGCGCTGTGCGGCCGCTTCGATCTCCGCAGGCAAGTTGGCTAAAGAGGCTGACCTTCGTAGTCGTTCCTTTCGTTGCCAGAACCGAACGAGGCGCACTCCTCGTCCAAAGATGAACAAGGAATAGGCAAGGGCAAAAAACAGGACGTTGCGAGTTGTCGTCGTAAGTGTCTTTCGGCGCGGGTTCCCAATGTGATCGACGGCGAGATCTGTTTCCGGAACACGCTGAGTAATTACTGGAGCAACATTCTCCTGCTTTGTGACGGCCTGGACACTCGAAATCCAGGCCGGAATAAAACGAGTTGCAGTCAACAGCGGCACGACAAGACACGCCGCAAGTGCGGCGACCCAAAGCGTATGTCGATAGCGCGCCGGTCCATTCTTCAGCAGCCGCGACGCCAGGCTGGCGACAGCAAAGATAGCGGCGACCTGCCAGCAGGAGTTCAAGACAAAATTCAGTATGAACTCGCTAGTCCTTAGCATCGCGTTCTTCCTTTTCTATCAGCTCATGAAGCGCGGCGAGCTTTTGCGGCGTCAGGTGTTTCTCCTGCAGCAGGTTCATCACCAGGCCTTCAGCCGAACCGCCAAACAGGCGATCGATAAACTCGCGCACCGCGTGCCCGGTAAACTTGGTTCTGCTAACAGTGGGTTTGTAGATATAAGCTTTGTCTTTGAGGGTCCTTTTGACTTTTCCCTTGCGATGCATGACGGTGAGCATCGTTTGCACGGTGGTATAAGCCAGCTCGCGCTTCAATTCTCGTTGCACACTCTGGACTGTTCCGGACCCTGCTTCCCAGAGCACCTGCATGATCTCCAGCTCCAGGGGTGTCATTTGCTCACTCTTGTGGCGCGGCATTCAGCATCTGCTCCTAAGACTTTAGTTGGGGCACAATACTCCAGCGCGTCACCACTGTCAACTAAAACTTTAGTAGGGCCGCGGATGAACGCAGATGCACGCAGAAACAATCCGCGTTATCCGTGAAAATCTGCGGCTAAAAGTTAATCGCTGCCGTAACGGATTTCCATGTGGCGGATGCGATAAGCGGCAAGGATCAGGACGAGAAGCGTAACGATGACCATGCTCGGAATGGCAATCCATGCGGGCGTGGGATCCGCCACCACCGCGAAGGCCCCTTCTGACACGGGCACCGGCACGAGTGAGTTGAGGTAGTGAATCACACTGATCTTTTTTAGCAGCGGCGGCAAAAGAAAGTTGAGCCACTCCCAGCCATACAGCAGCAGCGCCGGGATGATCGGATTACGAACAAACAGACCAACCACGAGGAAGAAAGCACCGTAACCGACACAAGCAAGCACCGTGATCCCGGCGTACGTGAGAAGCTGCGACAGGCCGCGGCCCTCGGTAAAGTACCTCGCACTCTGTGAATAGAAGTGCGGGAAATAAAGCAGCAGCAACGCCACCACCGTAGTGGTGGTGAAAAGAATTATTGAAGTCGCCAGACCGGAGATGTACTTGCCGACTACCAGCACTTCTCTTCTCACGGCGCTCAGGAAGTAGTAATGCAAGCTGCGATCGACCAGCTCACCGCGAAACAGATTCATGAAGATCCATGCGGAGCCGAAAAAGATCAGCGTGCGCAGAATCAAAGCGTTGTAGATGATCGAGTAGATAACACTGTATTGATTGAAATCTCTCCACTCGTTCCCCGGCGGCGTAACCAGCGCCAGCAGCGCCAGCGGAAATATAGGCAAGAGCGCAATCAAGTAGATCAGTATCGACCGGCGGCTCAAAAAATTCTTCTCTATCTCCAGACGAAAGATCGCTGCGATCTGCCGGAGCCAAAGGCCCCAGTGCAACGGCATCTTTCCAGATCTGGCTTGAGCTACGTCTATCGCAGAACTCATTTACTAATCTCCTATGCGCTGCCGCCTGACGTGCCGATCAAGTACTGGTACACGGCGCTGAGATCATCATCGACAGGCGCCACCGATTCCACGTTCACTTCGCCTGCGGCCACCGCGCGATTCAACATCAGGTAGAAACGATCTGCATCGCGGGTTTTCACAAACAAACCACGGCGATCATCGTGCAGCCTCGCTTCCACTACGTGATTCTGCTCAAACACGTAAGCAGCGAGTTTTCCCGGCTGATCGCAGCGAATCAGGATCTGCATCGGATGCTCTTCCATCTCATCCCGGACGCCATGAATGTTGCCTTCGGCCACGATGTAACCGTTGTTCAAAAGCACCACGCGATCTGACATCATGTCGACCTCGTGCAGTATGTGCGATGAGATAATCAGGTGCAGCCCTTCCGAAGCGAGTTTACGAAACAGAGCGATCGTTTCGGCGCGCACCATCGGATCGAGACCATTGAGTGGCTCGTCGAGAATCAGAATGGCGGGCTCATGGGCGATCGACTGTGCGAGCCGTATGCGTTGTCGCATTCCTTTGCTGTAGCCGGCCACTTTTCTATCCGCCGCTTCGACGAGACTGACGCGCTCGAGTGCAACGTGGCTCAACTCGTTTGCTCGTTTGCCATTGAAACCATGGACCAGCAGAAACGAGTTGATAAACTCGCGCCCGGTAACGCCCTTGGGAAAGGAATCGAACTGGGTACAGTAGCCGACTTTGCGGAACAGTCGTTCAGGTTGATCCGTAGGAATTCCCAGGAGCGTGATGGAGCCACGCGTCGGACGCAGCAGCCCGGTCATCAAATTCATCAACGTCGACTTCCCTGCTCCGTTCGGCCCCACCAGACTCGTAATACCGGGCGCGATTTGCAGGTTGACTCGATTCACTCCGAGTATCTCGCCATAAAATTTGGAGACGTTGTCGAAGATGATGAGTTGATCAGGGGAAGACATAATATTACCCACGAATGAACATGGAGTTATTTAACTACTTCGTAGGCTTTCACTTTCCACGCCAGCAACGCCAAACAGACGGCGCAAAACAGGAAGAGCGCTGCCCAGGAGCACCAAAGCGGTGGCTCCAACAAAAGTACTTCCGTGACGGTATCGTTGAAGTCACTTACCTGCATCCTGCCACTCACGCGATCGAACGTGCCGAAGAGTCCGGCAGTTACGTTGCCCATCAGCGAGAAGAGGCTAATGATGTGTGCCCAGTGCGTCCGAAAAATAAAGTTGACAACTTCCGCAAAGACCGACGGGATAAACACCAAACCCAACATCGCCCCGCTGGCGATAATGCGCCACTTCAGCAGGGCCGATAAGGTTTGCGAAAGCAACGCGAGCAAAAGTATCCAGACGATGCCGCCAATCAGTATCGCGCTCGCAATCCACAGGTTGCTTCGAAACCACGCAAAACCTTCCAGGTAAGACTGAAAGAGAAACATCAGCAACTGCGGCACCCATGTGATCCACGACAGGAGAATCAGCAATACCGACATCTTCCCCATCACGTATTCGGTGCGTGAAAAGGGTCGACACAGATAAAGCGGAAGCGCGTTGTTTCGCAGGTCGCGAGACACGAGCGGTGGTCCAATCAACAGCGCGACAAAGAAAGCAAACCCGCCCTGAATGTTTACAAAGTATTGAAAAAATGAACCGTCAATGGGAATCAACTCCCTGGCGTTCAGATTCATGATCGCCAGCGCCGTGATGTTGTGGTGCAAATAGATCAGGACTGCTTCGACGAGCAGCGGGATGAAGCAAATCACATAAAACGCGGTAAACAGTTTCGAATTGAAGACACCGCGCAAAGCGTGTCGGGGAATGATCAGGAACCGGCTCCACTCGGGAGTCAGCCTGCCGGTGTAAGGCTTGTACGTCTGTTCATAGACCGCCATAGCCGTTCTCCATTGCCTTCAGGAAGATGTCTTCCAGTGAATCGCGTTTGTAACTCAAACGCCGGAGCTGCACCTGCTCTTCATCAGCAAGCCGGTATAGATCGCGCACTTCGATGCCTTCCTGCAAAACTATCTTCAGCCGGTGATCGCCTGACAATGCATACTCGCAACCGAGTTTCGCAAGAGCTTTAATAAATTTTTCCTGATCGCCGCGCGTCTCGAGCATGAGAAACTTGCGATTGGATTTACGTTCTTCTTCGAGGTTGCAATAGACGGCAATCTGGCCGTCTCGGAGGATCAGGATCTCGTCACAACACTCCTCGACGTCGAGTAGCAGATGCGATGAAAGCACGATATGGGCGTGGCCACTATCGCGAATCTCGCGTATCAACTTGATCATGCGCAGGCGCGCCGGCGGATCGAGTCCGTTTGTTGGTTCGTCGAGAAAGATTAGCTTGGGACCGTGCACGATCGCCTGCGCCAGCTTGGCGAGCTGCTTCATGCCCAGCGAATAAGTTTCGAGACGGCGATAGCGCGCCTCGCCCAGACCGACGTAAAACAGCGCTTCGTGAGCTCGCTCGAGAGCAGCCTCGGAAGGCAAGCCGGACAGTTCGCCCATTAAACGAACAAAGTGAACGGCGCTCATCTTCGCAATGAACGAATCGCGCTCGGGCATGTAGCCGATTAACTCCCGGATTTGTTTCGCCTGGTCAGCAATGTCGAAGCCGAATATCTGTGCTGTGCCCGCCGAAGGTGGATGGAATCCGAGAAGCGTATGAATCAGTGTCGTCTTGCCGGCGCCGTTTGGACCAAGCAGACCGATGGCTTTACCACGAAGATCGCCCCGCAGGTTCTTCAGGATTTGCCGTTGGCCAAAAGAAACACTGAGGCCGTGCAGGTCGATTACGGGCGGCTCAACGTGAGCCATTTGAGGTTTGATCGGTTCCTCGGGAACCGAAGCGGGGAGTGCCATACTCTTTTTATAACGCTGCGTCCTGATAATTCCAAATGAATCCGAGTCCGAAGACCGTACCCATCAGCAGAAAAGCGACAATGCATGCTAACGCATCCGCAGCCGCTAAAGTTCTGCCTATCGCAAGAATCTCGATCAGAAACACAGGCGTATTGAGTACCACAGCGGAGGCAAGAGGAAAGAGCAGCGCTGGTCTGCAACCACCCATGCGTTGGCGAAGCCAGCAGAGGGAGGGCGCATAGGCTAGCGAGAACAGCAGCGCTGCCATGATCATTGACGTGACCGTGACGCTGAGACCCTGTCCATCGAGTACGAAGAACTTCGACAGGATCAGCAGGCCGAACAACCAGGAGACGAGGGAGATTGAAACGAGCTTCATTGTCTTGCTTTCATCGCCGCGGATTACGCGGACAAACACGGATCAGACTCTCTCTGATCGGTGTTCATCCGCGTTCACCTGCGGCTAATGCCCTTACTTCTTCGATCCCATGCCCCGGCTGATGATGCTCTGCATCTCGAGGGCATTGGGCATTCCGAAGATTGTTGCCGGGCTGAGTCCGAATGGTCCACCTTCGGTGTTCGCGGCAAACGTGATGCTGTCACCTTGCGCATAAGCGTACGCAAGTGTTGGCGGCATGTCTGAGACGATGGCCTTCATCGCCTCCCGTGGTCCACTCGGAAGCTGCTCAGCGGTGCTGGCAAGACCGGCGGGCACGAGCCCGGCAATGTTGTGATAGAAAACTGCTGAGAAGTTGGCGTTGCCGTCTGCCGGCAACCCGGCCGTGAACTTCGCCGAACGCAGCAGCGACAAGCCATTGTCATGCGTTGTCAAAGACCGCTCGACCAGCGCTCTGCTCGGACCGACGATCAAATACCCGTTCGCGTAGGTGTAGTTCACTTCGATAAATCCGAAGTCACTCGAGCGCAGCGTGTAATAGATGCGGCCGCCGATGTTCGCCTGTTCCCAGGCAAGGCTGCCTTTGCCAAACCTCGC
>Ga0126314_10000804_pt1 | contig 14946 bp, 12 predicted proteins | sample Plot105B_FD_92535 | JGI IMG/M metagenome (GOLD analysis project Ga0126314, IMG submission 92535) | Serpentine soil microbial communities from UC McLaughlin Reserve, CA, USA - Plot105B | ecosystem: Environmental > Terrestrial > Soil > Grasslands | place: USA: UC McLaughlin Reserve, Lake County...
AACCAGGCCGGCCCCACCGGCCGCTACCAGATCGAAGCCGCCATCCAGTCCGCCCACGTGGCGCGCCGCGTCTCCGGTCGTCCAAACTGGGATTCCGTGGTGGCCCTCTACGACGTGCTCTACCGCCTCACCCCCTCTCCCGTCGTCCTCCTCAACCGCGCCGCGGCCCTGGCTGAAACCGCTGGGCCGGTCGCCGCCCTCGCCAGCATCGCGCCGCTCGACGACGATAAGCGCATGGCCGACTACCAACCTTATTGGGCCCTCCGCGGCCAGTTGTTGACCGAGACCGGCGACCACGACGCCGCCTACGAAGCCCTGACCCTCGCCATGGGTCTCTCCACCGATCCCGCAGTGCGCACCTGGCTCGATGGCCGACGGAGAAGTCTGGTGAAGGGGTGAGAAGACCCCCACCTGACCTCCCCCTCAAGAAGGGGGAGGAACGCATCGGCTCTTGCCGAAAGACCCTGTGCATCACCGGCAGATCCCACCCCTCCACGGGTGCGAGGAACGCATCGGCTTTTGCCGTGACACCCGTCTGCCACCGGCGGATCCCTCCCCCTTCTGGAGGGGGAGGCTAAGAGGGGGTCTTTCCGAGCAGAAAAGCCCGACTCTCCTCGGGAATCCCTTGCCCCCACCCCCCCGATCCTCTATAGCCCAGCGCCATGAAGCGCTCGTCACCCCTGGAGGACGGGCGCGTATGCCGTTGTGATGACGCCATACACCAACCCAAATGGATATTTCCATGGCTGAGACCAAAGTGCTCAAGGCACAGGCGCGTGACGGAGTGGGCAAGGGGGCCGCTCGCGAAGCTCGTCGTCAGGGACTCGTTCCCGCAGTTATCTATGGTGACAAGAAGCCCCCCGTCACCGTTTCCGTGGCCTACAAGGACGCGCTGAAGTTTATCTACGCCGGTGGCTTCAAGTCGCACGTGCTCGACCTCGACGTCGATGGCACGATCCACAAGGTCATCCCGCGCGACTACCAGCTCGACGTCGTCATGGACCAGCCGGTCCACATCGACTTCCTGCGCGTGTCGGGCAATTCCTCGATCCACGTCGAAGTCCACGTGAACTTCATCAACGAAGAAGCAAGCCCCGGCCTCAAGCGCGGTGGTACGCTCAACGTTGTGCGTCACACCGTTGAAGTGATCGCTCCGGCGAACGCGATCCCGGACGAGATCACCGTTGATCTCTCGGGCACCGACATCGGCGATTCGATCCACATCTCGGCCGTGAACCTGCCCAAGGGCGTGAAGCCGGCGATCGGTGATCGTGACTTCACCATCGCCACCATCGTCGCTCCGTCGAGCCTCAAGTCCGAAGGCGCAGCTGGCGACGCCGAGGAAAGCGCCGAGTAATCCTCGGAGCATTCCGCTCGTTCTTTCTGAGGCGGCCTTCTGGCCGCCTCAGTCATTTCAAGGGTGCGTTTTCGATGAAACTGCTTGTCGGTCTCGGCAATCCAGGCGGCCAATACGAAGGCAACCGCCACAATATCGGCTTCATGGCCATCGACGCGATCGCCCGCGCCAATGGCATTTCCGGCTGGAAGTCAAAAAATTCGGGCCTTCTCGCCGAAGGGACGATCGGCTCTGAGCGCGTCCTGCTTCTCAAGCCGCAAACCTTTATGAACAAGTCCGGCGACAGCGTGCAGAAGGTCGCAAGCTTTTACAAAATCCCGCCCGCCGACATCGTCGTCTTCTATGACGAACTCGACCTCGCCCCCGGAAAGGTCCGCGTCAAGATCGGCGGCGGCAATGGCGGCCACAATGGCCTGCGCTCGATCGATCCGCAGATCGGCCTCGACTACAAGCGCGTCCGCCTCGGCATCGGTCACCCCGGCAAGGAATTCGTCACCCCACACGTCCTCGGCGACTTCGCCAAGGCCGACAAGACCTGGCTCGATCCTCTCCTCGACGACATCGGCCGCCACGCCGGCATGCTGCTCGCTGGCGACGACGCCGGCTTCATGAACAAACTGGCCCTCGCCGCCCAGCCCAAGGACGAAAAGCCCGCCCCCAAGGCCCAAAGCCACATCCGCCAGGCAAGACCGTCCAAACCCCAGGCCGAGCGGCCCAAATCCGGGCCGATGGCGGACATGCTCAACAAGCTGTTTGGAAATAAGGGGGAGTAACCCCTCATCCGCCCCACCCACCGGCCCTCCCCTCGCCCCTTGCGGGAGAGGGACAGATTTTCTGCGTTCAGCAGAAAATCAGGGTGAGGGGTATTCTCTCCTCCGCAGAGGAGTGTGTGAGTGGGTAAGAAAGAATACCCCTCATCCGCCCCTTCGGGCACCTTCTCCCGCAAGGGGAGAAGGGAGGATCGTGGCTCACACCCGTTTCACGTAAAAAGCCCCGGAGCGTCCACCCCGAGGCCCAATCTCGCGTAACCCGACCCTTACGCCACGCGCTGCTTGCGCGGCCCCTGCGCCCATTCCGGCAGCATCGTGCCATGCGCTTCCAGCAGGTCATCCACCAGGTTCCAGATCTGGTCGAGATCCAGTTCCGCCGCTGTATGAGGGTCCATCATCGCGGCGTGATAGATGTGCTCGCGGTTTTCCTCGACCAGTGCCCGCACCGTCAGTTCCTGCACGTTGATATTGGTGCGGATCAGCGCCGTCAGCTGCGGCGGCAATTCGCCGATATAGGTCGGCTGCAGGCCGTTGTCGTCCACAAGACACGGCACTTCCACCGCCGCATTGTACGGCAGCGAGGTGATGACGCCGTTGTTCCGGAGGTTCCCGTAGATCACCGAAGGCTCGCCCGTCCACACCGAGTTAACGATGGACGAAGCGTATTCCTTGGACTGCTTGACCTCGATCCGATCCGCCTTGCGATAGTCCGCGGAGGTCTGCTTCCACTTGGCGATCTGCTCGACGCAGCGCTTGGGGTATTCATCGAGCGGAATGCCGAATTTTTCGATGATGTCCTCGCGCCCTTCCTTGATGAAATAGGGCGTGTATTCGGCAAAGTGCTCGGAGCTTTCGGTCACGAAGTACCCGAGCCGCGTCATCATCTCGTAGCGCACCTTGTTGGGGCAGCGCGGGTTCCAGCCGGGCTTCGGCGCGCGGCCCTCGCGATAGGCGCGGTGCAGCTCCGGATAAAGGTCCTTGTAGCTGCCATCCTTCTGTCGATGCTCGAACTTGAGATAGAAGGCCATGTGGTTGATACCGGCCGAGCGATAGCGGATTTCCTCGTAGGGAATGTCGAGGTCATGCGCCAGTTCCATCGCCGTGCCCTGCACCGAATGGCAGAGGCCCACCTGCTTGATCGTCGGGTACTTTTCCGAGATCGCCCAGGTGTTTATCGCCATCGGATTGACGTATTGCAGCATGATCGCCTCGGGCGCCACCTGCAGCATGTCCTCGCAGATGCTCCACAGATGCGGCACAGTCCTGAGGCCACGCATGATGCCGCCGACCCCAAGCGTATCGGCAATCGTCTGGCGCAGATTGTACTTCTTGGGCACGTCGAAATCGACGACGGTCGAGGGCTCATAGCCGCCGATCTGGAAGCACACGACGACGAAATTGGTGCCGTCCAGCGCCTGGCGCTGGTTGGAGAAGGTTTCCACCGTCGCCGATACGCCCAGCGTCGCCACCAGCTTCTTGGCAATGATGGCGCTTTCTTCAAGCCGGGTCGGATTGATGTCCATCAGCCGGATCTGGGCGCCTGCAAGCGCCGGGCGCTGCAGGATATCGCCCACGATGTTCTTCATGAACACCGAGGAGCCGGCGCCAATGAACGTGATTTTCGGATTTGCCATTGTTGAAAAAACTCCAGAAGTCAGGCGGCAATGTCGAATGCGGCGCGGACAAGTCGAGCCGTATATTCGGTTTTGGGATTGGTGAGAACTTCGCTGACGGGCCCCTGCTCCACGATCTTTCCGTGTTGCATCACCATCACCCGATGGCACAGGGCCCGCACGACTTTCAGGTCATGCGAAATGAAGAGATAGGAGAGGCCCTTCTCGTTCTGCAGCTTGCGCAGCAGGTCGATGATCTGGGCCTGGACGGACAGGTCGAGCGCCGAAGTCGGCTCGTCGAGCAGGATGAATTCGGGCTCGAGCGCGATGGCCCGGGCAATGGCGATGCGTTGCCGCTGCCCGCCCGAAAATTCGTGGGGGAAGCGGTTGAGGATCGTGTCCGGCATGCCGGCATCGCGCAGCGCCTGCCGCACCCGCTCGATGCGCTCGCGGCCATTGGCGCCAATTCCGTTGACGATCAGGCCCTCGGCGATGATCTGGCCGATGGACATGCGCGGGTTGAGGCTTGCAAACGGGTCCTGGAAGACGATCTGCATGCGGCTCCTGAGCGGCCGCATCGCCTGCCGGTCCTTGGTGTGGATCGGCTCGCCATCGAAGTAGATTTCGCCGCCCTGGTTACCGATGAGCCGGATCAGCGCCTGCCCGAATGTCGTCTTGCCGGAGCCACTTTCGCCGACGATCCCGAGCGTTTCGTGGCGCATCAGCTTGATGTCGAGATTGTCGACCGCCTTGAGATCGAAGAAGTCCGGCTTGAAGAAACCGCCGCGCTTGAGCGTATAGGTCACCGCGACGTTCTTCCCCTCCAGCACGGTCTCGTGCACGCCCTCGCCCAGCGGCAGCGCCGTGCCCTTGGGTTCGGAAGCCAGCAGATGCCTTGTATAGGCGTGCTGCGGATTGGCAAACAGCGCCTCGGTCGCATTGTGCTCCTGCACCGCCCCGTTCTGCATCACATAGACATAGTCGGAAAACTGCCGGACCACGGTCAGGTCATGGGTGATCAGGATCACCGCCATGCCATACTTGTCCTTGAGTTCCTTGATGAGATTGAGGATCTGCGCCTGCACCGTCACGTCGAGCGCCGTCGTAGGCTCGTCGGCGATCAGCACATCGGGCCGGTTGGCCAGCGCCATGGCGATCATCACGCGCTGCCGCTGCCCGCCCGAGAGCTGATGCGGATACTGCTTGAGCCGCGCCCCCGGCTCGGGGATTTTCACCTCTTCGAGAAGCTTTTCCGCCCGCACCATCGCTTCCTTGGCTGAAACGCGATTGTGCAGGTGGATGATCTCGCAGATCTGCTGGCCGATCGTATAGACCGGGTTGAGCGAGCTCATCGGCTCCTGGAAAATCATGGCAATGTCATTGCCGCGCAGCTTGCGCATCTGCCGGTCGTTCATGGCGATGACATTCTTGCCCGAGAGCGTGATGCGCGTCTCCTTGCCGATCGTCGCGCGTTTGGTCAGGAGCTTCATCAGCGTCCGCGCCGTCACCGACTTGCCCGAGCCGCTTTCCCCCACGAGCGCAATAGTCTCGCCCTTGTGCAGCTGGAAGGACACGTCGCGCACGGCATTGACCACGCCGCCGTCGACCTTGAAGTTCACCTTCACATTGCGCGCATCAAGGATCAGCTCGCGGCCATGGGTTCCGAGATCGTGTCGTTCCACGGGCGCAAAATTGGCATTCGTCATTTTCGCGTCCTCAATAGGGGTCGATCGCATCGCGCAAGCCGTCGCCCAGCGCGTTGAAGGCAAAGACGGTAATGAGCACGAAAATCACCGGCGAGAGGATCCAGGGATAGGACCCGATCACGGAGAATGTCCCGGTGTCCTGCAGCATCAGCCCCCAGGAAATCAGCGGCGGTTTCACCGCAAAGCCGAGAAACCCGAGGAAACTTTCGAGCAGCACGACGCTGGGAATGGCGAGCGTGATCGAGACGATGATGTGGCTCAACACATTGGGCAGGATATGCCGCGTGATGATGCGGCTGTCAGACGAGCCCACGGCAATGGCCGCCCGAACATATTCGATCCGCGCCAGCGACAGGGTTTTGGAGCGGACCTCGCGGCTCAACTGCGCCCAACCCAAGACCGCCATGACGAAGATCACGAAAGTCAAAAAGACATTGGACGGCGCCGTCACCGGAATGAGCGAGGTCAGCGCCAGGTAGAGCGGCAATTGCGGAAAGGCCAGCACGAACTCGACGAAGCGCTGCACCCATGCGTCGAGCCGCCCACCGATATAGCCCGAGGTGATCCCCACGAGCGTTCCCACGACGGTCGTCAAGGCCACCACGATGAGGGCAATGGTCAGCGAAATCCGCGACCCGATGATCCCGCGCGAGAGAATATCGCGCCCGAACTTGTCGGTGCCGAGCAACTGGATCGGCCGTCCATCGGTCGAACCGAAGAAGTGGATATTGGACGGAATGAACCAGAGGAAATGGTAGGCATAGCCCTGGACAAAGAAGCCCGTCGGCGTCGGATTGTCCTTCATCGCCCCAGTCAAAGGCTGGAAGGTCACAGGATCGAATTCACCCGTGTCGCCAATCGGATAGACATAGGGGATCAGGCTGAAATTGCCCTGCGGGTCCTCGAAGGCAATCATCTCCGGCGGCGCAAACGGCAGGTTCGTCGCCTTGGGGTCCATCGGCGCGAAGAAATCCGCGAAGATCGACACGAAAAGCAGCAGCCCGACAAGCACCAGTCCAATCAGGCCCATCGGCCCGCGCCGGAAGCGCCGCCAGACCAGCTTCGCATAGGTTTCGTTACCAGAACCAAAGCGCGTGACGACGGGCGCAACATCGGCCTCTTCGGCGGGCGTGGGTGCCGGCGCAACGTCCGCTTCTTCGGCGGGCGTTGTCGCGGGGCCGCCGGCCACATCGGTCGGCAATGGAATCGAGGAATGCGTATCGACCTTGGTCATTCGGCCTTCCCTCCCAGACGAATACGAGGATCGAGCGCGACCAGAAGGATATCGGCGATGATATTGCCGATGATCAGCGTCGTCGCCAGCACCAGCATGAAGGTGGCCGTGACATAGACGTCACCGACGCCCATCGAGCCCACGATGGCAGGCCCGACCGTGGCGAGTCCGAAGACGATCGCCACCTCGATTTCACCGGTCAGCATATAGGGCAGCACCACGCCCTGATAGGCAACGAGCGGATGCAGCGCATTGGGCACGGCGTGCTTCATGATCACGGCGCTTTCCGGCAGCCCCTTGGCCCGCGCCGTCTCCACATATTGGGAATTGAGCACGTCGAGCAGGTTCGCCCGCATTACGCGCATATTGTAGGCGAGCCCGCCAAAGGTCGCGATGAAGATGACCGGCCAGACATGCTGGACGAGATTGACGAACTTGTCCCAACTCCAGGGCGCGCCGCCATAGCGGGCTGAAAAGAACATGCCCACTTCCGAAACATTGAGCCGGAAGACCAGGAAATAGAGGATGATGATCGCAAGGAGAAACCGCGGGATCGTCATGCCGAGGAAGGAGATGATCCCAAGGCCCGTGTCGATCCAGGAATACTGGCGGGTCGCCGCGATGATGCCGAGGCCGATCCCCAGCACCGAAGCGAGGACGTGGCACACGAGAGCCAGCACGATCGTCGCCGGCAGGCGCTCTGATACTACGGTGCCGACTTCCTTGTTGTAAAAGAACGAATGCCCAAAATCGAACCGCGTCACGATCCCGGTGATCCAGCGGAAATATTGCACGATCATCGGATCGTTGAGGCCATTGGCTTCGCGATAAAGCTCAGCCTGCGCTTCCGCTTGCGGCGCCGGAACGCCGCCCTGGTTGATCAGCATGGAGCGGATCGTATCGCCATAGTCGCCCGGCGGCGCCTGGATGATGGCGAAGGTCACGATGCTGAGCAGGAACAGCAACGGGATCGCGCCCAACACGCGCATGACAAGAAATCGAAGCATCTTGGCCTCTTGGTAACTAGCGGGAAGACCCCTCACCCTAGCCCTCTCCCCCGAGGGGCGAGGGGATCAGGCCGGTGACATGGGCAGGATCCAGTCACAAACTCGATCCAGTCCCCTCGCCCCTCTGGGGAGAGGGCTAGGGTGAGGGGTTCACCGAACTCGCCTTTGCGAATTCGGTTGGAGCCGGCGGAAAACCGCCAGCTCCAGAGGCAGTGATCAGACCGGACCCGCGCCGCCCGGTGCACCCGGCAGGGTTTCCGGATGCAGTTCGAAATCGCCCTGACGATCTTCCGGAACAAACACGCGTTCACGGATGATGTTGTCTTCAGCCCAGTTGAACATGAAGATCGGGGCGCCGGCCGGGATATTGGCGAAGCGCTTGTTGACGATCAGTGCGCCCGGATACTGCGTGAGACCGACGGTATAGACGTTCTCCGTGTAGATCCGCTGGTACTGCTTCATCAGCTCGGCACGTTCGGCATTGTCGCTCGACGAGATGAAGGTGTTGACGGTGTCGACCAGCTCCTGCTCGAAGGGCAGCAGATCGACGGTGCCATCGGTACCGCCACGGTGGAAGTAGCTGGTCCGCGGGCCGGTGGGGGCAAGCTGGGCTGTGCCCTGAACCACGGAAACCATCTCGGCGCCCTGGCGACGTACATGCCAGTCGAACTGACCGGACTCCTGCATGTCGTCACGTGCCGTACCCGACTGGAAGTTGGCGATCACGCGGATCCCCAGCGGTTCCATCTGGGCAATGACGCCTTCCGCAAGGTTGGTGTCGGTGCCGTAGTCGGTATTGGCCAGCAGTGTGATTTCCACATCCGGCCCGCCATCGGGGAAGTTGCGGATGCCATTGCCGTCGGTATCGACGAGGCCGATGCCCTCGAGCAGGCTGGTGGCCGCTTCGACATTGTAGGGGTAGTAGACCGTCGAAGCCTTGTCGTAATAGGCCGTGCCCGCATAGAGGCCGCCGGGATAGATGGCGGTGAACGGACCACGGACGAGAGATTCACCGAGACGCTGGCGATCGGTCGCCATCGAAATGGCCTTGCGGAAGTCGAGGTTGCGGTTGAGTTCGCGGACACGCTGGGCGCGTTCATCGGGCTCACCCCAGCCATTGGCCGAGAGGTTCATCTCGAGCGTATAGCCGATGGTACGGGCACCAAACTGCAGACGGGCCGGAGCGGTTTCTTCAGCCGAGCGACGGAGCGCTTCGACATAGCTTTCGGCCTGTTCGAGGTTGGAGAAGTCGCCAGAACCGGCAACGGCCTGCACGTCACGATCTGCCCAGGTCGACAGGCGATAGTGCATTTCGTCGAGGTAGGGCAGCTGGTTGCCGTTCTCGTCGACCTTCCAGTAATAGGGGTTGCGGCGCATGACGATGATGTCGTCCGGGCGATATTCGACCGGCACCCACGCACCCATCACCGGAATATTCATATATTCGGGCGGGAAGGCATTCTTGTATTGTTCGTAGGTGTTCTCGGCCTTGTACTTGGGGTGTTCCGGCTTGAGAATATGGCTCGGGCCCGGGCAGAACGAACCATAGGCCATGGCATAGAGATACTGCGTCGGCCGAACGTCCTTGAACGTCCACTTGATGGTGTAGGGATCGATCGCTTCAAGCGTCGTGCCGATACCAAAGGTTTCCGGCGTCGCGTTGTTGAGCGGCGTCACATTGGCGTCGTTGACGTTGTCTTCCCAGAAGAACATCACGTCTTCGGCGTCGAAGGCGTCGCCGTCCGACCACTTCGCGCCTTCGATCAGGTGCATGGTCAGTTCGTGGCCGTCTTCCGACCATTCCCAGCTCTTGGCCAGGTTCGGCATGGGTTCGAGTTCATCGGCTTTGATGGTGAACAGCGGACCGGTGCGCGTCAGGCATTCGGAAAGCCCGATATCGATGCCGCCCCAGCCCTGCGATTGGCCTCCGATATAGTTCCAGCCTTCCGGCCGGCCACCGATGACGTGGCGCATCACATCGCCATAAACACCGGCGCCATCCGGCATATTGCCAAGCTTGTAGACCAGCGGCTCCTTGGGCAGGCGCTCGGCGACCGGCGGCAGCGTGCCGGCGTCGACATATTTCGAGGTGACCCAATCGGGCTCGTGATATTCGGGCAGCGCCTTATATTCGAGAATGTCGCTGGTCGACACGAACACGGGCTCGCTCAGGGCAGCGAATTCGGGCGGATCGGGCAGCTCGCCAGTCAGTTCCTGTGCTGGCAGCGCCAGCATCGATACGGACAGCAAAAGTCCTGCCCCGCCAAGGGCATAGATCGGCTTTCTCAATTGAACCTCCCTTCGCATCGGGGTCAGCGTTGCTCGCTTTGGATCGGTCTCCCACCGATCCGCGGTCCCGTGCGTGATAGTAAGCCTACGACTTGCCAGCGCGGACGCAATCCGGAATGATAGAGACTAATTCCGGGTTTCTAAGAAGCGCGCTGATTAGTATGATTGAAGAAACCAAGCCGCCCGTCCCCCGCCCGCGCGAAAAGGCCCCGCGCCCGACCCCGCGCCCCGACCGCAGCTTTTACGCCTCAGGGAAAGCCTTCGGCCGCTTCGGCATTCGCGCCTTCCCGCCCCAGATCATGCCCGAGCCGCACAGCCACGGGCATATCGAGTTCAATTGGCTGACCACCGGCCGGATGGATTATATGTTCGACGGCGGCCCCGTCACCATCGGTGACAACCGCCTTGTCGCCTTCTGGGCCGGCATTCCGCACCAGACCGTGGCGCTCCACGACGCCACCGAAGCGCGCCAGCTCAACATCTACCTGCCGATGGATGCCTTCCTCGAAATGCCGCAGCTCGGCCGCCTCACCGAAATCCTGATGGGCGGCGGCGTCATCCAGCTGACGCCCGAATGCATCGGCCTTGAAACCCTCGAACGCTGGCACGCCGACTATCGCTCGGGCAATTCCCTGCGCTCCGACCTCGTCCGCTCCGAAATCGCCACCATGTTCCGCCGAGCCGCCATCACCGGCTGGGACACGCTCCTCCCCGCCTGGCTCGAACGCTCCGGCACCCGCACCCGCACCGCCACCCCGGTGCGCTATGTCGTCCGCATGGTCCGCCACATCGTCGAAAACATCACCGATCCCCTCTCTGCCGAAGACATCGCCAAGGTGGTCGGCCTCCACCCGAACTACGCGACCAACCTCTTCACCAAGGTCATGCACATCTCGGTCCAAAAGTTCGTCACCCGCATGCGCCTCATCCGCGCCCGCTCCCTGCTCTTCGACGGCAGCCTCTCCATCGCCAACGTCGCCTTCCAGTCCGGCTTCGTCAGCCAGACCCAGTTCTACGAACATTTCCGCAAGGCCTATGGCATGACGCCCAGCCAGATGCGCAAGGATACGATCGGGTAGGCATTGATAGAGGACAAAAATGCGCATATATATGCGCACAGAAGCTGAGCGACACAATGCAGCACGAGACGAACACCGCCAAGATCGTCGCCCGCCTGCTCCGCGAGGGATGGGAAGAAAGTGGCGGCACTAAACACGCCAAGTTTCGCAAGGCCGGACATCCGTTAATCATGGTACCGCGTCACCGGCAGGTTACCTCGGGCGTCGCCGGCTCCATCGCCAAGGCCGCAGGCTGGACTAAATAATCGAAAGAGTGTTCCGATGACTCGATATATCGCCCTCGTGGATTTTGAAGACGGCCTCTACGGGGTCAGCTTCCCCGATGCCCCAGGCTGCGTCGCGATGGCCGAAACCCAGGACGAGGCAATCAACGACGCGTCGGACGCCTTGAGCGAGTGGGTTGCGGACGAGCTTTCGGATGGCCGCGACGCGCCTATCGCTAGCGGCGTCGAAGCCCTGCTTCGTCTCGATGAAATTCGTTCAGCACTCGGCCGCGGCGCCATACTGGCCTCCGTCCCGCTCGTGCGCGAAACCGGCAAACTAGCGCGAGCCAATATTTCCCTCGATGCCGGCCTGTTGGCCGACATTGACGAAGAAGCCCGCCGCCGCGGCGTAACGCGCTCGGCGTTTCTTGCTGCGGCTGCGCGAGATAAGATCAAGGCCAGCGCTTAGTCAGCTTGGTGTTCTTGGCCCAGCCATTCGAGCTTAGCTCTCATGGCCGCAGCAAAATCGCTCCACCGGAGCGATTTCAGGCTTAGGTATTGAACTTGAACAGCATCACGTCGCCATCCTTGACGACATATTCCTTGCCTTCGTCGCGCGCCTTGCCCGCTTCCTTGGCCGGCACTTCGCCGCCCAGCGTGATGAAATCATCATAGCCGATCGTCTGGGCGCGAATGAACCCGCGCTCGAAATCGGTATGGATGACGCCGGCCGCCTGCGGGGCCTTGTCGCCCTTGTGAATGGTCCAGGCGCGAGTCTCCTTCGGACCAACGGTGAAGTAGGTCTGCAAACCAAGCAGGTCATAGGCTTCGCGGATCAGACGGTTGAGGCCAGCTTCGTGCAATCCCAGCGATTCCAGATATTCCGCCTGCTCGGCATCGGGCAATTGCGCCAGCTGCGATTCAATCTCGGCCGAGATGACCACCACGCCAGCATCATTCTTCTTGGCGTAGTCCTCGACCAGCTTGCTCATAGCATTGCCGTTTTCGGCAGAGCCTTCATCGACATTGCAGACGTAGAGCACAGGCTTCGACGTCAGCAGTTGCAGCTCCTGGAAGGACTTTTCCTCCTCGGCCGAACGCTCGACAAAGCGCGCCGATTTGCCCTCGCGCAGCAAAACCAGCGAGCGGTCGATCAGCTCAAGCGTCAGCTTGGCGTCCTTGTCATTGCCCTTGGCTTTCTTTTCCACGCCGTTGCGGCGCTTCTCGAGGCTTTCGAGATCGGCCAGCATCAGTTCGGTTTCGACCACTTCGGCATCCGCCAGCGGATCGACCTTGTTGGCAACGTGGATGATATTGCCGTCTTCAAAGCAGCGCAGCACATAGGCAATGGCGTCGCATTCGCGAATATTGGCGAGGAACTGGTTGCCCAGCCCTTCGCCCTTCGATGCGCCCTTCACCAGGCCTGCAATATCCACAAAGCTCATGCGCGCCGGCAAGATCGTCGCCGATTTGCCAATAGTCGCCAGCTTCTGCAGCCGCCCATCGGGCACCGGCACATCGCCCACATTGGGCTCGATGGTGCAGAACGGAAAATTGGCAGCGGCAGCAGCAGCCGTGCGGGTCAGTGCATTGAAAAGCGTCGACTTGCCGACATTCGGCAGGCCGACGATGCCCATCTTAAAGCCCATGGGAAACTCCGGGAAATAGTTGGGTTTCAATTGGGTCGGATTGGTGTGGATGTCAATGCTTAGGGGCGCAGGGGACCTTCTGCAACGCCCTCCCCCCTCACCCGTCTCGGGCTTCGCCCGATCCACCCTCTCCCCGAGAGGGAGAGGAATAAAGGGAACCACCGGCCCATTCTTCTCCCTCTCGGGGAGAAGGTGGCCCGAAGGGCCGGATGAGGGGGTTCTCCCTGTCACCCAAATGTCTGCAATGTCCCCACCGCCAGCACCGTCGCAAACACCACCAACGCCACGGCCGTGATCCGCTCGACCCGCGCCGAGGTCAGCATCCCCGCCGACCCCCGCTGCGCCACGGCCCCCAGCAGCATCCAACCCACCGCCGTCGCCACCACCAGGACCGCAAACACACCATCAAACGGCAATCGCTCGACAAACCCGACTGCCGGAAAGATCGCAAACGCGAAAACCAGCGCCTTGGGATTGAGCAGCGTCGTCACAAAAACCCGACCCAAGGTAATCCCCCGCTGCCCCAGGTCGGCATTGCCGGCATTCCGCCAAAGCTTCCAGGCCGACCAATAAAGAAACGCGACGGCAATAAGCTTGGCGATCGTGCCGACCATCGGCTCCTTCGCCGCTACCACCCCGACGATCTCGATCCACACGGTGATGGCAATCGCGTAGCCACCGAGTTCCCCGACCAAGAGAGGCAAGGAACGGCGCACCCCGCGTTGCGCCCCGCTCGCCGCCATAAGCGTATTCGTCGGTCCGGGCGTGGCCAAAAGGCCGAGCACCGCGAGAGTAAAAGCAGACCAGTCGCTCAACTCATGCCCTGCACGATATCGAGAAATTCCCGATGCCCGACCGCCTGCGCGGCCGCCGCGCGATACTCTTTCACGAGGCTGTCAAACGCCTGCTGCGCAAAGCGCCGCAATTTCGGGTCTGCCTCCATCTCCCGGCGCGCCAGGTTTTGATCCAGCAGCCCAAGCCCGTTCAGCACCGGATAGTGCAACTGCGTCTCGATATGCGGCAGCCCGCCGAGATAGTTCGAAAAATGCTCGTGCCGGGGCATTTCCTTTTGCCAGCGCGCCAGCCGCTCCTTCGTTTCGGGGTGAATGCGATTGGCCCGCACCTCGCGCCAGAACGGGCTATCGTCGCGCTCGGTCATGTAGTGCGTATTCACGAAGGTGCGGAAATCGTCGACCTGCCGCCCCACGCGCACATTGTAGTCGTCCCGCGCCTTGTCGGTCATCTTGCCGGGCTCATCCATATAACGCTGCGCAAACAGCATCATCTGCACGATGGTGCCATGGATCGAGGTGGATTCGAGCGGTTCGAGGAAGCTCGACGAGAGCCCTACCGCCACACAATTGCCGATCCATGCATTTTCCAGCCGCCCGATCTGGAAGCGAATATCGCTCCGCACCTCGATGGAATGGCCCAAGACCCGCTCGACTTCCTCTTTCGCCTGCTCCGGCGTCGAGAACTCGTCTGAATAGACATAGCCGCAGCCAAAACGCGTCCGCGTCGGGATCTGCCACATCCAGCCCGCACTCTGCGCCCAGGCGCGCGTATAATTGGGCAGTTCATCGCCCTCTTTCAGGTCGATCCAGAAGGGCAGCGCCCGATTGACCGGCAGCTCATGGGCATAAGATTTCCATGGCGCGCCGAGCGCCTTGACGATGATCTCTTTCCGAAATCCCGTCGCGTCGATGAAGAAGTCGCCCTCGAGCCGCGAATTGTCGTCGAGCACCAACGCGGTGATATCGCCTGTCTCCCCGTTGCGCTCGACCCCCGCAACCAAGGCGTCGACCTTGTCGACCCCCTTAGATTTGCTGGCAAAGAACTTTCCCACCAGCGCCTGGTCGAAATGGAAGGCGTGGTGAAACGGCCCCAGCGGGATCAGCGAGCCATCCGCCTTTTTCGCATAGGGCGCCTTCTTCTGCTCCAGGAGAGGCTGGAACAGATGCATGTCCTGCACCGCCCTGCCCGCCGCCACCGCATAGACATTGAGATAGTCGGCTGGCGCCCCAGGCGGCGCCTGCACG
>Ga0126314_10000805_pt1 | contig 14910 bp, 7 predicted proteins | sample Plot105B_FD_92535 | JGI IMG/M metagenome (GOLD analysis project Ga0126314, IMG submission 92535) | Serpentine soil microbial communities from UC McLaughlin Reserve, CA, USA - Plot105B | ecosystem: Environmental > Terrestrial > Soil > Grasslands | place: USA: UC McLaughlin Reserve, Lake County...
GATCCGCGAGCGCTTCCCAACTGAAACGTCTTGCCGATCCGCACGTTGACGTTGAAGAGCGCCGGACCAGTACCAAAATTTCGTGGTATGAGACGTTGCCCAGGCTCCGGATCAGGATCGAAAGAGCCAAAGCGTGTGACAATCACACCTGGCTTCGTGGGATCGGTCGCAAAAGCAGGACGCTCTGTGAAGAGCGTATCGCGATTAGAGTCACGACCAGTGATTATGTTGAAAGGACGTCCAGACAAAGCCATCACCAGCGGATTCAGTCGCAGTCCCCACGGCAGATCAATCGTGCCGCCGACAAAGAGCGAATGCCGCACGTCGAGCAGCGAACGCCCGTACTCGGTGCTCAGGTCATAAGAGTTGGCGGGAAAAGTGGATGGTCCATCCGTGTCGCTTTGCGCCTGATTAAGAACATAGGTGCCGAACAAGTTTGCCTTGCGCGATAAGCGACTGGTGAAGCGAATGAACAACTGTTGCTGATTCATTCTGCCGCTCGACTCGTACAACAAGACGTTGTTTTGTCCACCGAGCGGCCGCACCCCGCTTTCGGGATCGTCCGGCGTGAATGTTCCCGGCAGCGGCGCGTTGATATTGCGCGAACGCAGCAGATGCAATGCCCTTCCGTTAAGGTACGTAACCGAAATCGTCACGTTGTGAGGAAACTGATGATCGATGCCGAGCGCGGTTTGAATGACGTAAGGCGCGCGCAAGTCATTGGCGAGGCGAATAATGTTTGAAGGAACAACGGTCGCATTGGTGTTGCCGAGGTCAGGAACGTTTGGAAATGACGATAGCGTCTCAGGGTCTCTAATGATCACCTGCTGCTGCGTCACACCGTTGAAGCGCATCGCTTGCAGTATCAAACCTTCAGCGACCTCATTGTAAAACATACCGATGCCGGCCCGGATTACGGTAGTGCGTTTTCCGTTCTGACCTCCCGCCGGAGACCATGCGAACCTGAAGCGGGGGGCGAGATTTAGATTCCTTTTGATATTGTTCTGCCATTGATAACGCAGCCCGGCGCTGACGGTGAAGTTCGGGCGCAGTCGCCAGTCGTCCTGGACGAAGGCCGCGAACGTCGTCTGACTAATCGCGGCTTGAGGCTCACCGACTGTGATCGAAAACTGAGTTGGTCCAAAGCCAAGCTGGCTCGCGTTTAGACTGCCGGCATTAGACGGAACTCCCTGCGCGCCAAACAACAACGTGCGGCGGTAGCGTTCCAGACTGGTGAGTGAAACAAATTGAGGCTGGCTGCCAGCAAAAACTACCTGGCCGTTTTCATCAAGTTTAACTGCAGTTCCACCAGCGAACGTGAAGGTCCCAGCGAAATTCTGACGCGAGATGTCGTCGAGACTGACGCCACGTAATTGAATGCCTCCCTTGAGGCTGTGCTTCTGGCCAATCCATGAGTCGTAGTGTTGCAACTCCCAGCGCCGCTCGTTGAAGGACTGTTCCATGAGCGAGCCACCGTCTACGAAAGCGTCGAGCACGTTGATCGTCGGCGTGCTGTTGTCGCCCTTCTGTGAGAAGCGGTCGTGTACATACTGAAAGCGAGTTTCGGCGATCGCTCTTTTGCCGAGCACCGCCGTCTCAGTCAACTGAATACTCTGTTCGCGTTCCGAAGCGTCAAATGCACGACTCGCAAGCGAGAAACCGCCGACACCCGAGTTGCGCGCCTCTTGATCGAAGTAGGAAATGCGAGCCACGATGGTGTTGGTGCTATTCAACTGCTGGTCCAGGCGCAGACTCAGTGAAGTACGGCTCTGCGGCGTCAGAATTGATTCGTTTAGAGAAGTGACGTTCAGCGACGGATCGAGCACAGTTGCTCTGATCGTACTGTTCTCGTCAGTGGCCCTGTGCTCGAAGTCAAAAAAGAAGGAACTGGACTTTTTGACGATTGGTCCACTGAACGCGCCGTTGATTAATCGCGACTGATAGGGCGCACGTGTCGCAGCAAACGGATCGCGCGCATTCAACCTGCCATCACCAAAAGTGAAGAAAGTCTCGCCAAAGAATTTTCCCGTGCCGGGCTTGGTAAAGATGTCGATCCGGTTGGTACCCAGGCGGTCAAACTCCGCTGCGAAAGGATTCTGGTTGATGCGGATCTCGCGGATGTTTCTTTTTGAAGGAAGTCTCGAAGCACGAAACCCGTCGAGAAAGAACTGCTCAGTCGAGCCGGTGGCTGCTGCTCCCGCCATCACTTGCAGCGTTGCCGCGAGTTCGTCAGGATCGTCCGGCAGAGCCTCGAGCTCCGCGCCCTTGATCACCGTCGTGCTGGCGTCGTTCTCCGGATCCACGCCAATCTGCGCAGCGTCATCGACTGTGACCATGGCCGACATGACCGCCACTTCAAGCTTGAGATTGAACTGCTGAATGCGGTTGCCGCTGATAACCACCTCCGCGTTTTCATACGGCGCAAAACCATCGGCACGGGCCACCAACTTGTAAGTACCCACCGAGAGATCCTTGAAGCTGAAATAACCTTGCTGATCAGTTTGCGTTTGCCGCAGCGGAGCGCCGCTGCTCTCCAAAAAAACTCCGACGCCGACGATCGCGCCGCCAAATTCGTCTTTGATTTGACCGCGCAACTCGCCTCTCTGTGCTTGTGCTACAACAGCAAGACAGCATCCGCACAGAATCAGAGCGACGGTCACGATTTTTGTGATGGCGTGAGTTGGCAGCATGATTGTGTCTCTCATATGCGGAAGGTGATTTCCGTAATCTCGCTTAGATAATGGATTGCTTTGCTCCACTCCACTGCCAGATTGTGCTTGACGAGTATTCCTTGAAACCAAGAAGTGTGTTGATGCGCAGCATCGCCAGGTTTGAGTTTGCGTTGTCAGTGCGAACGAATCTCACCGGTTGTCTCTGGTTCATCACCTTTTCCAACATGGCGAGCTTTAGCCAGCGGCCAAGGCCGCAGTTTCGATATTCAGGAAAGACACCGGTGAAACTCTGTTGTAGAAGCGTGGGGCGATTTGGGTGCCAATAGACTTGCGTGAAGCCTGCTAACTTTCCGGTGCGTATCTCGCGCGCGTAGAGACTCCAACGCTCTGCGCCGTTGGCAAATGTCTGGTGCTCGATGGCCCGTACGTGATCGGGCGTGAAATGAATGTCTTTGACTTCGAGACTGCCGCGTGGCTGATGATTGATGACGTTGTGCAACTCGGCGATCGCTTCAATGTGCTCTTCGGGATATGCGCCGGTCCAGAAAAGCAGATCAAATCCGGTCGCGCGATTGGCGATCTCGTGAATCGAACGACTCAGTTCTTCTAAATCAAGTTCAGCGAGATCGAGTTGATTGACGTGGCTTTCGAGACCTTTTGTGGCGCCGAGGCGCGTTAGAAATGCTTCGCCCGCAGGGATGCGTCCGCTGGTGTGTGCCTGGAGCAATGGTCGATCTGCTCGTTGCGCGAACTCCGCGATCAATAGCAGCAGTCGTGAACCGATGCCCTGACGTCGAAACTCCGTCAGGACGTTGATGCGAATAGTAGCGGTGTTGCGATCTTCACCGAATGTCGTGAATTGCACGGACCCGCTTGCAACGATGGCCGTGCGATCGAGATTCCAGACGACCCAGATGGTCACCGCGACAGCCGGTGACACGTTTTGCAGCCGGCGCACGTACTCGGCGACAGGGATCGGAGGATCATCCGGCAGCTCCTCGGCGCGGATGCGATTTCGCAGCGCCGCAAAGGCAACAAATTCCTTGTTGCTTGCGTTACGCGGCGTGAAGCGTTCGATAGCGCCAACCGACGGAGGTTTTAGTACCGCTTGCATCTCGTTGTCTGTCTTTATGCGGCTGGTGATCTCTCTAGGGGCGGAGGCCCCTACAGTTGTGACGCATTGGACCAACGAATGAACCGTGAGCACGATTCACTACTCACGATTCGCCATTCACGATGAATCCCTGGTCCATGAGGTAGCGAATGATCTGCGCCGCAGCGTCCTTCGGACTCAACAACGTGTTATCAATCACCACTTCAGCTTTGGTTGGCTCTTCGTATGGATCGGAGATGCCGGTAAACTCTCGAATTGTCCCGGCCCGGGCCTTGGCATAGAGTCCCTTCCGATCGCGTATCTCACAAACCTCGAGCGGTGTCGCCATGTGGACAAGAATGAAACCGCCACATGCTTCAACCGCCGTCCGCACTTCCTGGCGCACATTGTCATAAGGAGCGATCGCGGCGCAGATCGCAATACCACCGTTCTTCGCGATCTCAGAACAGACATAACCGATCCGCCTGATGTTCAAATCGCGGTGTTCCTTCGTAAAACCAAGCTCCGAAGACAGGTGACGGCGAACCAGATCTCCGTCGAGTAACGTGACGGCACGTCCACCCATTTCCAGCAACATCACGAGCAGCGCATTCGCAGTGCTCGACTTACCCGACGCCGAAAGTCCGGTGAAGAAGATCGTACAACCCTGCTTTGAGCGCGGTGGATAGGTCGAGCGTAACTGGCGTGCAACCTCGGGAAAAGTAAACCACTCGGGAATCTCATCTCCCGCATTTAAAAGCCGGCGTAGTTCCGTACCGGAGATATCGCGCGTGTGGCATCCGTCCGGCACGTTATCTTCTGGCATGTAAGAATCGATCTCCTCGACGTAGACCATCGCCTTGAACGGCACCACCTGCATATCTATCTCTTCTTCATGAACCGCCGCGAGCTGCTGCGCGTCGTATGGTCCATAGAACGGCTTACCTGAACTGTCGCGACCTAGTCCGGCATGGTCGCGGCCGATAATGAAAGACGTACAACCGTAGTTCCTGCGAATGAGCGCATGCCAAATAGCCTCGCGTGGACCAGCCATGCGCATTGCGAGTGGCAACAGCGAGAGCTTCGCGGTGTTTTGCGGATAATGCAGCATCAGGCTTTGATAACAGCGAATGCGTGTGTAGTGGTCCACATCGCCCGGCTTCGTCATACCGACAACCGGATGAATGAGAAGACTTGCTCCGGTTTCTTCGGTCGCGCGGCGTGTCAATTCAAAGTGCGCCCGGTGCAGCGGGTTTCGGGTCTGGAAAGCGATGACTTGTTTCCAACCAGCGCGAGCGAACTCCTCGCGCAGCTCCGCCGGCGTCTGACGTAATTCGGGAAAGTCGTAGTGCACCGGCAAGCGCAAGCCTTCGAGACGCCCGCCCACGTAGTAAGGACGGCTGTGATTCAGCAGGTACGAAACACCAGGATGCTCGGGTGAAGTGGTCCCATATACCGATTCCGCTTCCCACAACAGATCCGGCTGCCACACTTCCTCGACGTGCAAGGCAGCGAGCATGAAGCCTTCCTGATCGCGCAAAGCAATCGTGTCTCCGAGTGCGATCTTCTTCGCAAACTCTTCCGTTACGTCGAGAGTGATCGGAATGGGCCAAAGAGCGCCATCCTGCAAACGCATTGACTCGCAGACTGACTCATAATCGACACGTGTTAAGAACCCACGCAACGGCGAAAAGCCGCCATTGATGAGCAACTCCAAATCGCAAAGCTGTCGTGGCAGAAGATCCCATGATCGCCATTGGCTCGAAGCCTCGCGCAGGTCTATGGCTCGTGCCGGATCCGCCATCAGATCAACCAGTTCATTCTGGACAAAGGTAGTAGGCTCGGTAAACAAGAGTGTTCCTCCGTAGGGATAAATGAGTTTTGTGGTCCATCCACAGATCGCGCAGATTCACTTCTATGCAATCTGTGGATGGCTTATTAGGCGTGACTCGCCATCTCCGCCATTTTCTTGCGCAGACTGAGTGGGCGCATGTCGGTCCAAACCTCTTTTATGTAAGCGAGGCATTCGGCTTTTAGTCCCGACTTCCCAGCATCGTCCCAACCGAGCGCATTTTCCCGGTCAACCGGCCAGATTGAGTATTGTTCTTCATGGTTCAAAACCACTTTGTAGATCGTGGTGTCTTCTTTTTCGTCTGTGCTCATGATTCTCTCTTCCGATCCTTTCCAGGCTGATGATTGTTCTCTGCGTTCCTCTGCGTCTCTCCGGCGGATCTGCTATCGCAGACGCAGAGGACTTTGCCTCAAACGTCAGCATTCGCGGTTACGCGGAGAAAAACAGTACGCTTCGTTATCTGACTGCGGGCTTGTTGAAACGAGCTGCTGCGATGGCTATGTTGTGCTTGACTTCCGAGAGTTTGAAAAGGAAAACGACTTTGCCTTGATTGATGCGCGTGGTAAATGGAATCTTCACTCCATCGACCGCGGTGTAATCGAGATAAAACTCTCGCACCGTCAACTTTCCATCTTCCGAGTCTTCCTCAGAATCGTGACGAATCATCAGGCTGTTCTCGCTGTCGAAGTAAAACTTTTCCGGACTCCCGGGACTGGCTTCGACAACGTAAGTCTCACGTTCGCCGCCGCGATACTGAATCTTCTGCACGCCTGTTACAGACATCTTCGGAAAACGCTCTTTGAGTTTGAGCGTCTGGTAAAAGTCGGCTTCGGCCTTTGCGTTGGCCAGGTCCTTGCCCTTCTTCTCGTCGACCTTGTTGTTTTCAGCGTTGAACCACCATCCGGCCGCACCGTCGAAACCGGTAGCCCAGGCCATCACGCCCGGAATCTTCACGATGCGAACCAGCTTGTCGGGCGCTTGCTCATAAACTTCGATGGTGCCCTTGCTCTCGAGTCCGACAACTTCCGCCGTGCCCTTCGACACGCGACTCTTGACCTTTTCGATAGCGGCTTTGCCGCCGATGGCCTCGACATTTGCTTCGATGAGTTGGTCCACAGTCGGAAGCGGCTTAGTTGAAGAAGCAGCAAGCGCCTGTGCCGACGCCTGTCCAGCGGTGATCTGCAGGAGCGAGAGCGCCAAAGCGAAGTTGAGGATTGTGAACGTCGTATAACTTTTCATGAGTTACTCCTTTTCTTAATTAGTTGGCTTCGGCTTGCGCGCGGGCTCACCGAGTTGCAGACAAACCGCAATAACATCCTCAGGCAACACCTAGTGCAGGATGAGAAGCGGTAATTGAATTCGCCAGAGTCACGAAACGGTAAAGTCCCTCTCGTAGATGTTCAGTGGGCGCGCCAAATCCCAGGCGCGCGTATTGTGGATAACCAAAACAGGTGCCGGGTACGAGCAGTACGCGATACTCTTCAGCAAGTTGTTTACAAAACGCTTCGCTGTTGCTGACAAAAGGTAACTGCACGAACCCACAAGCGCCGCCGAGTGGTCGACTCCATTTGATCCGGCCGCGCTGCTGTTTGATCCAGGCGTCGACCATCTCCAGGTTTTCTCTCAATTGGACCAGGCGAATATTTACGAGTACGTCGGCTTTCTCGATAGCGCGCCGTGCAACCAACTCAACGAGCGGCGACAGTGCCAGCGAAACGTAATCACGCAGGCGTTCGCAGCTTGCAAGCACATCTGCGGGCGCAACGCACCAACCCACTCTCAATCCAGGTAAGCCATAAGCCTTCGATAAAGTGCCGAACGAAACGCAGCGTTCGTAACGCCAATTGGGAATAGGCAAAGGTGAGCCTTCGTAGGTCATGTGGGCAAAAGCGGCGTCCCAGATCAGATATGCGCCTGCATTCGCTACGATGTCGATCAATTGTTCCTGCTGCTCGAGAGTGATCGATGCGCCGGTGGGATTGTGCGGAAAGTTCACGATCACCATGCGCGTGCGCGGCGTAATCAAGCGACGGAGATCGTCGATGTTCGGAGCAAAACCATCTTCAGGACGCAGACGCCAGGATTGCATCCGGCAACCGATGGCTTGCGCGATACCGTAGAGCTGCTGATACATCGGATCGAGAACAATCACCTCATCGTTGGGCCGCAGCAGCGCATTCATAATCAGGTAATTGGCTTCGGTCGAACCGTTGGTGGCCATCACCTGATCCGGATCGAAACCGCCCCAGTGTCCGGCGATAGCACTGCGCAAGCGCGGGTCTCCGAGCGTGCGGCTGTCGTCAAACACAATCGCGTCCAGCTCGCGCTGGCTGATATCCAAAAGCTTGCGCAACTCAGCCAGTGAAAAACTCTGAACACCACTGCTGCCAAGATCCAGATCGGTGTCGAAGTAGTAGTGCCTCATCCACTTCTCGAGAAGCGCTTCGTTGTTGGCGAGCGTGATCGGTTCCATCAATACTCCTTCACTGGTACTGCTGCTCACGGGCCAGCAGGGTCCGCACTTCTTCTTCCGACAATTGAGCAAGCTCTTTCACCAACTCGTCGATGTCTGTTGTTCCACGCGTAAGCCTCGGTATAGTGGTGAGATCTTGGGCCGCAGTTTGCTTCTCGTGGTCTAACTTACGTGCGAGCAGGGCAACAGTAGGGGCTTCGAAGACACTGCGCAGCGGCATTTGGACCATGCATTCTTCTCTGATTTGCGTAACCAGGCGGGCGGCGAGAAGAGAGTGGCCGCCGAGAGCAAAGAAGTTGTCGTTAATCCCGACTTTGTCGACCTTCAGCAGTTTCGCCCAGATCGCGGCCAATGCTTGTTCCGACTCGTTGCGTGGCGCTATGTAACGCTTCGTTTCGATCTGGTCGCGCTGCGGTTGTGGAAGAACTCGCCGATCGATCTTTCCGTTTGGCGTCAATGGGATCTCATCGATCCTCACGAAGAATGCCGGCACCATATAATCGGGTAACCGGTCTCTCAACCACACTCGCAGTTCCTCCCCTGTCGTTTCAGGCTCGTCAAGAACCACGTAAGCGACTATTTGTTCATTACCATTCGCCGACTCAGGAACCAGTACAACTGCTTCGCGGACGCTTTCGTGTTGCTCCAGCGTCGCCTTTACTTCACCTAACTCGATCCGAAAGCCACGCACTTTAACCTGCTGATCGCAACGCCCGAGATATTCGAGTTCGCCGGAGCTGTGCCACCGCGCGAGATCTCCAGTGCGGTAAAGTCGCTGCCCCTGTTCGTCAGACCATGGATCAGGCACGAACCTTTCGGCTGTGAGGGCAAACTGATTCAAGTACCCACGCGCGATGCCGGCGCCGCCGATGTAGATCTCACCGCGCACGCCCATCAGAACCGGTCGCTGTTTGTGGTCAAGCACGTAGATTCGCGCATTTGCGATTGGTGTCCCAATGGAAGGCTTGCCGCTGCGCGGCTCACATCGCGCGCCGGTGGCCCAGACCGTTGTTTCCGTTGGACCATAGAGATTGAAGAACTCGCGTTCTGCACCCCAGCGCTCAACGAGTTCCGCCGGACAGATTTCACCGGCGACTAACATCGTCCTCAGTTTTGGCAGGCTTTCAGCCGGTAAACTCATCACCACTGAAGGCGGCAACACCGTGATCGTGATCTCTTCATCGCGCAACAAGTCCAGCAACGCTTCACCCATGGGCAATGCGTGACGAGGCGGTAAATACAAGGCGGCGCCTGAGCAGAGCGCCATTACGATTTCGAAAATGGAAGCGTCGAAACTGAGTGAGGCAAACTGTAGCACTCGATCTGAAGCCTCCAACTCGAACTGCTGAACCTGCGCAACGCAGAGATTGCACAAGCCCTGATGGGCCACGGCCACGCCTTTCGGCTTACCCGTCGATCCGGACGTGTAGATGACATACGCAAGGTTTTCACTCTGAACTCCACTGACGCAGTTTTCTTTGCTGCGCTCAGCAAACTGTTCCTGATGCGAGTTGAGACAAATCACGCGCGCTTCTGTCGCTGGAAACTTGGGCAGCGACTCCTGCGTCAACAACACTGATACCCGCGACTCCGTCAACATGAACTCAAGGCGCTCCTGCGGATAGGCCGGATCGAGCGGAACGTAAGCGCCACCTGCTTTGAGCACGCCGAGCACGGCGATCACCATCTCGATCGAACGCTCGAGACAAAGACCGACCAGGATTTCCGGGCCGACTCCTTGTTCACGCAGATAGTGCGCCAGTTGATTGGCGCGTTCGTTGAGTTCCTGATAAGTCAGGCGCTCTTCTTCGCGTACGAGTGCGGTCGCCAATGGTGTTTGTGCCGCATGCATTTCAAAGAGTTCATGGATGCACTTGTCGCGTTGATAACTGGTCGCCGTATCGTTCCAATCCTTTAACAACTGACGGCTCTCAGCTTCAGTCAACAACGAGAGCGCCCCGATTTGCTGCTGTGGATTAGCAACTACAGCATCGAGCAGACGCTCGACGTGTTCGACCATTCGCTTGATCGTCTCTGCTTCGAAGAGATCGGAGTTATAGTTCAGCACACCTGACAAGGGGCTGGTCTCCGACATGCTCAACACGAGATCGAAGTTGGCCACGACGGCCGGCTCTCGAGTGAAGCGGCTGCACTGCAATCCTTCCAACTTCAAGCCGTCATGAGCGGCAGGGTGCAGTTGAAACAGGGCCTGCGATAGCGGGTGATAGCTGAGGTTACGCTCCGGATCTAACTCTTCGATCAATTTTTCAAAAGGCAGATCCTGGTGCGCATGCGCGCCGAGTACAGCGTCCTTTACCGACTGCAACAACTCAACAAACGTGAACGATTCGGCCACCGTTGTGCGCAGCACCAGTGTGTTGACGAAGAGTCCGATGAGCGATTGAGTCTCAATTTGCTCGCGACCGGCACTAGGTGTGGCTACGAGGATGTCGTCTCGACCTGCATAACGGCTCAGCAGGGTCTGAAAAGCGGCCAGCAACGTCATGAAGAGCGTTGTGCCTTCGCGGCGCGACAGTGATTTCAACTCATGGCTTAGCGCTGGTGTTAAGGAGAAGCTTTCGCTGGCAGCATTGTAGGTCTGGACGGTAGGACGAGGTTTGTCAGCCGGCAATTCCAAAGCCGGTGGCGCGTTTTGCAGTTGCTTCTTCCAGTAAGAGAGTTGCTCTTGCAGCGCTTCGTTTTGCAGCAAGTCTCTTTGCCAAACAGCATAATCAGAGTATTGCAGTGGAAGATCTTCGAGTGGTGACTCCTGGTTGTTCGTGTATGCCTGGTAAAGAATGGAGAGTTCTTTGAACAGTAACCCCATGGACCAGCCATCGGTAATGATGTGGTGCATGGTGAACAGGAAGACGTGCTCTTCGTCAGCCAGCTTCAGTAAGCTGGCGCGCCACAATGTCCCGTCTGTTAAATCGAAAGGTTGCTGCGCCTCAACGCCGGCCAGTTGTTGGGCCCTGACTTCACGCTGGGTTGGTCCAAGATCGCTCAGATCCGTGACTGGCAAACTGATCATTTGCGGCGCCGCGATCACTTGCATCGGATCGCCGTCGACAACCAGAAACTTCGTGCGCAGGCTTTCGTGACGTCGCGCAATCTCAGTCAAAGATTTTTCCAACGCTGGTATATCGAGTCCGCCGGTGAGACGCAGTGCACTGGGGAGCTGGTAGACGGCGTGACCCGGATTCATCCTGTCGAGAAACCAGAGTCGTTGCTGCGCAAACGAAGCCGGGATCAACTCGGCGTGCTTGGCCTTCGGGATTGTGTTTGACTCTACGCGTTTCACACCTTCCTGCTCGAGCCTCGCCTTCCACAAGGCAAGCTTTGCTGGAGAAAGTTGAAAGCGCGATCCGGAAACGTTTTTCATTGAGTAGGTTGGAATTGGGTCAGGGCTACCGCTGGTCGAGTTGAAACTCAACGTTGTCCTTTGCCTGCGTGCAATCGCTCACTGCTGACTGCCTGCAATTGCACGAGGTTGGTCCGGGCAATCGTTATGCCGCCAGTGGACAACAACTAAACTGCTGTTGTATGGGTATTTAGGGCTGGAATGCGACTGCTAATCCAGTCGCGGCCAGGATCTTCTTAACCTACAGGTAGGGCAACTTTAACCTGGTTCTTCGCGGACTCAGAGAAGCTATGCCAATACCAGTTCCGGCTCCAAAACTGTTTGCGGGTCCTCGAGCTGTTCGGCCTGCTCGAAGTAGCCCTTTAACAAGTCTGCGAGCTGTTCGACGTATTCATCTTTGGTAACCATTTCGAAGTGCGTGCACGGCATCAGGTGCATCGTCAGCTCTTCCGTCGTTAACGCCGCCCACGCGGATCTCAACTCTTCAACCTCATTCTCAAAGTGTACCTTCTCGGCTTTGAAGAAGATGATCTTGCCCGGATACACCTGCGGCTTGTAATCCCTCAGCAAGCGGAAGTTGACATTGATCTGATCGTACACGCGACGCATCTGTTCGATGCCGATATCGCGATGCAAAACTTTGGCTGCCTGGGCCTTCTCGACAACGAACCGCAAACGCTCTTCATAACCGAGGCTCAGGATGGTATCCCAATCAGACGCGAAGAGATCACGCGAGATGTTGAAGCTGTCAATCGTGAACTCCATAGCGATGACGATGAGGTCGGCGTCGGCTACGTCTGCGTCGATCTCGTTGGCGGGTGGTCCAACATCCATGATGGCCAATAGTCCAATCTTCTCACCCTGCTCGTTTAGTTGCCGCGCCATTTCAAAAGCGACGATGCCACCCATCGACCATCCACCGAGAAGGTATGGACCTTCCGGTTGCACTTCCTTTATCTCTCTGATGTAACTGGCGGCCATCTCTTCCAGCGACCCGAATTGCAAGCCAAACTCCTGAATCGGAGTCTGTATTCCGTAGAAGACGCGGTCCGAGCCAAGTTGTTCGGCGAGTTGCAGGTAGCTGGCAACATTTCCTCCAACCCCGTGTGCGCAGAAGAACGGACGCCCGGCTCCACCGAGGCGCATCGGGACCAGAGACGAGACGAGTCGAGTGTTTGCCGAGGTGGAGATCAGGTGGTCTAAACGCTCGATAGTCGCGCCCTGAAAAAGCACGGAGAGGGGCAAATCGCAACCGAAGTGTCTATGAATCGCGGAGAGTAACCGTACCGCGAGCAGCGAGTGGCCGCCCAGCTCAAAAAAGTCATCGGTGACGCTGATGGGATGAATGCCAAATATGTTTTCCCAGATCAGTTGTAGCCGGAGTTGTGTGGCGCCATCGGGAGGGACGTAAATCTTCTGTGCGTCAACCTCGATCCAGTCAGGTTTAGGAAGCGCATCCTGATCGATCTTGCCGTTAGGCGTTAAAGGAAGTTCCGGGACCGTAATGAACAACGACGGCGCCATGTAAGCGGGCAGCCTTTGCTTCAGATAGTGACGCAGTGCACGCTGATTCGGCTGGCGAACATGTTCGCGAAAGACAACGTAGGCAACGAGCCGTTCGTCGCCTTCACTCTTTTCGATCACGACTGCGACAGCGTTTCGAATTGAAGGATAACGTTTGAGAGCCGTTTCAATCTCACCGAGCTCGATTCGGAAACCCCGCACTTTAACCTGGCCATCGGCTCGCCCGGCAAACTCGAGTAGACCGTTTCCGCGCCAACGCACCATATCGCCGGTACGATATAGCCGCTCGCCAGGACGGCGCGCATACAAGTGTGGCACGTATTTCTCCGCCGTTGTCTCCGCATTTCCGTAATAACCTCGAGCCAGACTGCTTCCGCCGAGGTAGAGTTCTCCGAGGACGCCGATGGGAACCGGTTGCAACTGTTCGTCAAGCACGTAAACTTCGCTGTTGCGCAGCAAGCCTCCGAGTGGCATCACTTCTTCTCTCTCGGGACTAAGCAATCCACTACCCAACTCATAGAGACTGGAGGTAACAGTTGCTTCAGTCACGCCGAATACGTGGAACAACTGAATTCGTCCGCCCGTCACTTTTCGCCAGCGTCGCACTGACTCGGCTGTGTTCTTCTCTCCTCCGACGATCACTAAGCGCAACGTCTCCGGAGGCTGTTGCTGGTCGGCGATTAATTGTCTGACCCACTCCTGCCAGTACGCGGTCGGCAACTCACAGACCGTCACTTCACTTTGAGCCAACAGCGTGTTCAGCGAACCGCCGTAGCGCGCGCCGCTAAACATCACGAGCTGCGTCCCGGCGATCAGCGTCGGAAATATTTCTTCAATCGCAACGTCGAAACTGCATGAGGCGAACTGGAGAAACCGATCCGCGGGCGTGAGACCGAAACGCTCGGCGGCGAGTGGCGCGTATTCCGCGAGAGACCCATGTGAGACCATCACGCCCTTCGGCAAGCCGGTTGAGCCCGAGGTGTAGATGATGTAGGCGAGGTTTTCAGGAGAAATTTCTACCGCGAGATTGTCGCTCGCATAAGAGTTTTTAGTGTCATCAAGAAAAACTACAGGCGCGGTCAAAGCGGGTAAGACGGAATGAACTTCCCGACAAGTTAAGACCAACGAGACGCCGGCATCTTCCAGCATCATGCTCAGACGCTCCGGCGGATACTCCGCATCGAGTGGCAAGTAAGCGGCGCCGGCTTTAAGCGTCGCTAGCATTGCCACAATCAATTCCGGCGATCGAGGCAATGCGATAGCCACCAACGACTCGAGCCCGACTCCGTGCGACACAAGCAAACGCGCAAGCTGATTGGCGGAGCGGTTCAACTCGTCGTAAGTCAGCGTCGAGCCTTCAAAGCTCACCGCGATTGCATCAGGTACCCGTGCGACCTGTTGTTCAAAGAGTTGGTGAATCAGTAGATCCGATTTGGTTTGAAGTTCGCATTCGGCTCGTGAATCCGCGCCGCTCCATTCAGACAACAAGAGTCGGTGTTCAGAAGTAGTAGGCAATGTGAATTGTGAGAGTGTGAGTTGCGGCGTGGCGACTATCTGCTGCAAAAGTTCTCGCAGGTGTTCGGTCATGCGCACGATCGTTTCCGGGGTAAACAAATCGGTGCTGTATTCGATCCCGCCTTCGATCTGCGCGCCGGTCTCACGCATCGACAACACTAAATCGAAAATCGCCGTCTCGCCTCCGTTGAGCGCCCAATCAGAATCTGCGCGCGCGGCAGATCGCTCGAGCTCGAACATAACCTGAAACACCGGGTTGTGACTGAGACTACGCTCCGGCTGCAACTCCTCCACCAACCGCTCAAACGGTAAGTCCTGATGCGCATACGCGCCCAGACATACTTCTCGCACTCGCTGCAGTAACTCCCGAAAACTCGGGTTCCCGCTCAACCTCGTCCGCAGCGCCAGCGTGTTCACAAA
>Ga0126314_10000806_pt1 | contig 14889 bp, 14 predicted proteins | sample Plot105B_FD_92535 | JGI IMG/M metagenome (GOLD analysis project Ga0126314, IMG submission 92535) | Serpentine soil microbial communities from UC McLaughlin Reserve, CA, USA - Plot105B | ecosystem: Environmental > Terrestrial > Soil > Grasslands | place: USA: UC McLaughlin Reserve, Lake County...
AGATAGTCGTACCCCGACCCGGCCGTGAGCTTGTGAATGCTCATCGTCACAGCACCCAAAGGCGCCAGCCGCGCTGCTGGCGGTCAGCCGCCACCGTCCGCACGGCCTCCCGTGCAAGAGGTGTGTTCGACTCGGAGCTTGAGAGTTCGAGGGGGTACGTCAGCGAAGTGCGGCGGTCTGAGACATCACAGGATTTAGAGGCGGTGTAGACGAGGCCGAGTAGACGGCGGTGATGAGTCAGCAGTCAATGTGGCAAGCGCGGCGGTAGAGATGACTCTCTCAGCAAGAAGGGCCGAACCTGCGCCGCCGACCGTAAGCCGCCCCGCTACCGGGACGTGTTCAAGATCCCTCGACCTACGGCGGCGCATGACACATTGAAGGAAGCCTCAGGGACGGATTGGCGCCGACCAGCTTTTGAGCGTCGCCCGGTGCTCAGCTGCCGCTTTCCAACTTCGCTTTGATGAAGCGCATGTTGTCCAACTCTTGCTGCTGCATCCGCCGACGTATCAGCGGCAACAGCAGGCGCAGCGGGCCGTGCGGGATCACAATCATGCGGATGTTGAGGCGCGACCCGGTCTCAGTGGGGGTGACCGTGGCATAGAAGTCGACGGTGAGGGACTTCGACGGCGCCGTCGCACTCCATGCTTTCGGCCGCTCATAGGTGAGGTACTCCACGACGGTCACCGGCGAGCCCTGCCATTTCACCCGGAACTTGGACCCAGCGCGAGGTGGTCCGTCGGTCACAGCCTCCACCAGTTGCATCTTGGGGTTCCATTCCTTCTCGTTCCGCAGGTCGCTGAGGTAGTCGAAAACCTCCTCGGCGCGACGTGCCAAGTCAACACCGTTGTGAAGCACCGCTGTCCCCCGGCGTGCTGTTACGAACTCGGCCGACCCGGTCGTGGTCATCCCCTCCATGCCAGCCTCACTCTCCGATTCGGCTACTAGTGACCGCCACTAGTGACAACAACTAGTAGACTCGCTGGCATGGAAGATGTCAAGGCCCCAGTACGGCAGACTCGTCGGGCTCGTGCTCGGGCCACCCAAAACCGGATCATCGACCACGCCTATCGGCTCTTTAGTGCCAGCGGCTACCCGAGCACCACCATGGAGACCATCGCCGCCGAGGCGGGGGTCGCGACCCAGACGGTGTACTACTTCTTCCGAACCAAGGCGTTGCTGCTGCAGCAAGTGGTCGAGGTGGCCGCCGCCGGCGAGGCGCACCCACTACCGGTGATGGAGCGCCCATGGATGCGGCAGATCCTGACAGAAAACAACGCCCGCCGGGCCCTCGCACTCATCGTCGAACACGGGGTGGACATCTACATCCGCGTGGCGCCGTTGCGCCCCGCGCTCGAGTTCGCTGCCGCCTCCGACCCCGACGTCAACGCATACTGGCGGGCGGTCGCGGAAAGGCGCAAGGGCGGCATGCGCACCTTCGTCGAGCGTCTGGCGGAACTGCGTGCACTCCAGCCCGAGTTGACCGTCCAGCGGGCCACCGACGTGATGTTCGTGATAAACAGCCATGAGGTCTTCCTGGGCCTCACACGCGACAGCCGCTGGTCGGTGACGGACTTCAAGCGCTGGCTATACGACACACTGACCCAACAATTGCTCGACCCAAAACTGCACGGTTCACCCGCCGCGGCGACAGCGGGCCTTTCCTTCCACCAGATCGGCTGAGGGCACCGGCCGGCCGCCAACCACCTCGCCAGCGTCAGTGGTCGTCCCGGGGCAGGAAGGGCTACGGGAGGTGCGTCGTAAGAGGACCGGCTCAGGGGCGGTATCGGCAGTCGATCGGATTCCCGACCTGGTCATCCTGCCGGCATCGCAGGCCAGCGGCCTGCTTGAGAGCTGATACTGGAGGAATAATGGCGACCTTCCAGAACACGGTGACGATCCGTAGAGCAATCGAGGACGTGTTCGCGTTCCTCGCCGACTTCGAGAACGTCCCGATCTGGAACTACGCAATTGTGGAGACGAAGAAGACTTCTCCGGGACCGGTGGCTGTCGGGACCACCTACCGACAGATCCGTTCCATCTCCGACAGGAGCGAGGAAGGCTTTAAAGTGACCGCCTTTGAGCCGACTAGCCGCCTCGAGGTCCACGGGGACATCGGGCCCTTCATCGCCACCATCAGGTACCTGCTAACTCCTGCGGGCGACGGGACATGCCTGACCAATGTCGTGGACCTCAAGCCATCCTCAGGTGTAGTGCGGCTGCTGGCGCCTCTGGCTGCCTCCAGGGTCAAGGCGTCGGTGGCAGACAACCTCAATATGCTCAAGCGGGTCCTCGAAACCGGATAGCCGACAGGACCCGCGACGGAATCCACCAACCCGTAGGCGCGAGCGGCTGCAGGCGTCCGCGGTCGAAGGGCTACCAGGAGGTGCGTCGTACAGCTCACGTTTGAATCTATGGCGGGCTTGATCGCTGCCATGATCAGCGGCTCGTGAGTTGTTCGCCAAAACCAGCCACGACCGTCCGCACTGACCGGTCATCCAGAAGCTATATTCGCTCCTCCGCAAGCCCCGGACCCCGATCCAACAAGAGGTTGCCCGCGCTACCCATGTACCAGATCATTCGGGCGTGAGCCAGACCACACATAGCCTCTTCGGCCGCGCGATCGCCCGTCGGGCTAGAGATTCCTGCGCTTGTCAGCCTCTTTCGAGGACCTGCTTGAGGTTCTCGACAAACTGGTGATTGCGCTTGGTGGCCATGCCGAGCATCCGTTTCGTCATCCAACCCATGAAGCCTCCTGCGTCGAGGTCGACGTGCCGGGTGAACCGCACGCCGCCCTCGACGGGCTGGATCGTGCGGATGTCGGTCGGAACCATCTTCCCCATGTCGCCGCCCTTGAGGACGACCTTGTGTGGGGCCTGGTAGGCGATGATCTCCTCGGTGCCGGAGACCCTGGCCTGGACGTCGAAGACGGTGCCCTCACCGAGTTGGCCGTTTCCTTTGGACACTGTCGCGGAGTGGACGTCCTTGTGCCAGTTCGGATCGTTGCGCACGTCGGCGACGTAGGCGAAGACGTCCTCCGCCGGCTTGGCGATGAAAGTGCTGCTTTCCCAGCTGATCATGTCTTTGTCCTCCTAATCGAGTGGTGCATCAAGCGGCTGTTGTGCGGGTGAAACCGGCCAGGTGCTCGGTCACCACGTTGGTGTCCGGGTCGTACTGACGGATGGTGTCGACAATGGGCGCACCCGCTCCGCCATAGACGTGCGTGCTTTTGGCCTCGCCCAGGTAGTCGTTGAGCGCCGAGTTGATGTGCTCGGCGGCCAGCTTCATGTGGAACTCCATCGACTCGGGGTCGCGGTGGAGCTGCACGATCGACACCGTCCCGGCTGCCTCGTCGGTGAAGACGTGGAAGGCAATCAGGCGTGGCTCGTTCGCCTCGATGAACTCGGTGTGCTCCGCGAGCTTCTTCCGGGCGTCCTCGAAACGACCGTCACGAACCTTGTAGGTGCCCGTATAGATGAATTCTGTGGACATTGCTGTTTCCTTCCGTTGAATCAGTGGCCCTCGACCACTTCGTAGATGCGGTTCGCGAGGAGCCCGTGCCCGTCGCGGTGGACGGCCGCCGCGGCCTCGGCGGTGGGGGCCTCGAGGAGGCAGAAGACCTTCCTGGCAGCAAGATCGACCCAGTACTGCCGGTAGGTGACGCCGTGCTTTGGCCTGGTTGTCCAGGTCGACCTGGTGGGCTTGTTCCAGTGCCTCGAGGGTGAGCCCCTCGGGAGCTTGCTCGTGGATGTCCAGATAGAGCGGCATGGCCTCATCCTTCGGTGCGTGTGACCTGTATAACCGAGCATCTGTCAGCCCGCTAGAGCTTCGCTAAGAGCAGCTGGTTGGCACGTAGAGTCGGGCCCGTGAGCACTCAGGGCGGCGGGCCCGCCGACCTGGATGTCCGCCTGCTCGGACCGATAGAGGTGAGCCGAGGAGGCAGGCCGGTTGATGTGCCTGGCGGACGCGCACGCAGCCTGTTGACGATCCTTGCCCTACAGGTCGGCCAGGCGATCCCCCTCGAGCGGCTGATCGACGCCCTCTGGGGAGATGAGGTCCCGGCAACCGCGAGGACCGTGCTCCAGGGGTTTGTCTCCAAACTCCGTAAGACTCTCGGCACTACCGCCCTCGAGACCGTGGGCACCAGCTACCGCCTGGCAGCGCCACGTACCGCAATCGACGCCAACCGGTTCCACGACCTGGTCAAGGCCGCGCGCGACCTCGACGGGGAGGAACGCGTGGCGTCGTTGGGCGAGGCACTGGAGCTGTGGCGTGGACCAGCCTTGGCTGATGTGGCATACGAGCCGTTCGCCCAAGCCGCTATCGCCGCCCTGGAGGAATACCACCTGGCCGCACACGAGGCCCTCATCGGCGCGCAGCTCGACACCGGGATGGATACCGAGCTGGTTCCGGAGCTGGAGGACTTGATCGCCGACAACCCGTACCGCGAGCGGCTACGCGAGCAGCTGGTACTTGCGCTCTATCGGGCCGGTCGGCAGGCAGACGCGCTGGAGGCGTACCGGCGGGCTCGCCAGACGCTGGTCGATGAGCTCGGCGTGGAACCCGGACCAGAGCTGCAGACCCTGCACCAACAGATCCTGAACCACGACCCCGCCCTGGATGCGGTCGCTCCGCCCGTCGCCCGCCGAGCCGAGACCTCGACCTGGTTTCCCAGCGAGCGCAGAATCGTGACGGTCGTGTTCGTCGATGTGACGCCCACCGATGCTGAAATCGACCCCGAAGCGGCGGAGACCATCGCCACGGAGTCGTTGGGGAGGGTCACCGAAGCGCTGCGCAGCAAGGGGGCTCGCGTCGAGGAGTCGGCGAGCGGCGTCGTGATCGGGTGGTTCGGTCTGCCGTCCGCACATGATGACGACCCGCTCCGGGCCGTGCTGGCCGCCGATCAGGCCCGACAGCGGGTTCTCGCCCTGCCTGGACGGTGGGACTTTCGAGCCGGACTCGAAACGGGTGAGGTGGTGTCGGATGTCACCGACTCCCGTGCGGCCAGCGGACCAGTGGTATCGGTGGCGGCTCGACTGCAGCAGGGCGCGCAGCCCGGTGAGGTGCTGATCGGACCACAGGCCATGAAGGTTGTCCGAGGTGCCGTGGTCGTGGAGCGGGCCCGAGAAATCGGCCACCCCACCGCGTGGCGTCTCGTAGACGTTGATCCGAGGGCAAAGCTGATCTCTGGCGACTTGCACGCGCCAATGATCGGCCGCGAGGCAGAGCTCACCGGCCTGCGGACATTCTTCGGCCGCATGGTGCGGCGTGGAACGCCGCATCGGATGACGGTGCTCGGCGAGGCCGGCATCGGCAAGTCGCGTCTCTCCCGAGCGTTCGCGGACTCCATTCGCGGCAGGGCTCGGACGATCGCCGCGGCCTGTGTCGACGCCGGGAGCGGACGGACGTTCGGCCTCCTCCGCGACCTGCTCGTCCAGGCCGGCGGTGGGTCCGATTGGGAGTCGGTTGTCGACCTACTGGATAGGGAGGAGCCAGGGTTGGGCGGCCGCCTGGCCGGTGTGCTCGGAGTGGGCGACCTGAAGGGCCCGCCGCAGCAGTTCTACGGCGACTTCCGCCGTGCCTTCGAGCTCTTCAGCGCTGTCCAACCGTTGGCCGTGATCGTAGACGACATTCACTGGGCGGAGTCGAGTCTGCTCGAGCTGTTCGAGTACCTCAGCGACTCGCTCACTGGGCCGGTGTTCCTCCTTTTGCTGGCGCGGCCAGAACTCGTCGAACTACACACCGAGTGGAGCGTGGGAGGCGATCGTCGAGATGTGCTCTACCTCGACCCGCTGGCTGCTGTTGCCATTGCGCAGGTGATCAGGAACCATGCCTCGGTCGACCTGTCCCCGTCGGACGAGCAACGGATCATCGAGACGGCACAGGGCAATCCCCTGTTCGCCGAACAACTGCTGGCCGCGTCTGCGGACGCCGAGACGGAAGTGATCCCAGCCTCGCTACGAGGCCTGCTTGCCACCCGGATCGATCGTTTGGGGCCTGGTGAACGTGACCTGCTTCGGGCCGCGGCAGTGGCAGGTGACCAGCTAAGTGTCGAGGCGCTGGAGATCTTGGCTCCCGACGAGGCACGACCCTTCCTGGCCGGGAACTTGGAGTCGCTGACTCGGAGGCGACTGCTTCGACACGTCGGGCAGAAGGGCGTGGAGTTTCCGCACGGACTCATCCGTGATGCCGCCTACCAGAGCCTCACACGGCGGGACCGGATACGCCTCCATCTCGCCTTCACAGACTGGCTCGAGGACACCGTTGGTGCTCCGCGTGACGATCTGGATGCTCTGGTCGGTCACCACCTCGAGCAGGCAGTGCTCAACCGGCGGCGCGTCGGCCTGGCAGGCGATGCCGCGCTCGAGGCGCGGGCTGGCACAAGACTGGCGTCTGCAGGGTCACTGGCCTACCTGCGCTGGGACATGTCGGCTGCGTCGAACCTGCTGACGCGGTCCCTGGACATGCTGCCCGACGGGCACCCGCTAGTACCCAGCATCACCCAGCGGCTCGCCGAGGTCTCCTTGCCCCTCGGCGACCACGCCCGAGCGCAGGAGCTCCTGCTGCAACTGAGCATCATGCCGGGCCTGGACCCGGTCGACAGTTGGCTCGCCCGACTCGAACACGCGCGCAGCCTGTCTATCACCGGGCCTCATGGCATGACCGCCGAGGACCTGGTCGCGATCGCACGGGAGGCAATGGCCTTCTTCGCCGAGGCTGGCCACGACAATGGCCTGGCTCAAGCGACCTTCCTGCTCGGCTGGCTGGAGCAACGCGGCGGACATCCCATCAGCGCGCTGAACTCCGGTCGTCGCAGCCTTGAGTACGCGCGGCGTGGCGGCGCGTTGCGAGAGCAATACGCCGCGGCCTTCCTGATTTCGCGATCACTCCTCGGCGGGCCGACTCCGGTGCCGGACTGCATCAAGCAGATCGAGTCACTCATGGGCCAGCATGCCGACCCGAATCCCATCGTGATGGGAATCCTGGCTCGGGTCCGTGCCATGACCGGTGAATTCGACGAGGCACGAAGACTCCTCGACCGCGCTCGCCCGCTGCTGATCGAACGGATGCGCATACGTCGGCTGCTGGCGTTCAGTGCCTGGGACAGCGCCGAAGTCGAGACGCTGGCCGGCGACGCCCCGGCAGCAATCAGCGCATACCGAACAGCGCTCACGCCCTTCCAAAGAGGCAACGAGGCAGAGCACGTGGGAGAGACGTCTTCCCGTCTCGCCCTCGTGCTTGCCACTGAGGGACATCTTGAGGAGGCAAGAGCACTCGCAAACGAGGCCCAAGCGGTGACACCACCGGACTGCTTCGTCGTGCGGGCCCTAGCGACGATGGCGGTAGCGCGAAGCCTGCCCCTGGACGAGGCCGATGCGTCCCTCGCCATGGCAGCGGAAGCTGTCAACCTGGCTCCCGACCCGATGCCGAATCTCAAGGCAGACCTGCTCGTCGAACAGTCGCGGGTACAGGCGGCCGCCGGCCTGGTCGAGGTCGCTCGATCCTCGGTCGACTGGGCGATCAGCCTGTACGAGACCAAAGGAAACGTCGCCGCCCTCAGGCGACTCAGAGCCTGAGATTCGAGTACACCGCTTCAGGCTGGTCTGCCCGAGATGCTCGGCGAGCCGGCAGCACCGTCGGCCAAAAACGGAACTGACACCTCGCGCCGACGGGGGCAAGCACGAGCGCGCCAACGGAGTGAGGCGAAACTACGGACCAACTACGGACCATGACGGCCGAACTCAGCGCACCTCAACGGTCAACCGTGGACACCAGTGACAGATGGTTCACGCTCGACGACCGTTGGAGGCCCGATCTGGGGGTCAAGGGGTCGCGAGTTGAAATCTCGCCAGCCCGACACCGCTCAGTTTGGAACGACCACATGACGCATGTTTGAACCACTGCCGGCCTGTATACGTTTGGGTTGGTCTGTAAAGCCAAACGCTCGTTTGGGACTCGCCGAACACGGCGGCGGCCAATCGGTTTGCTCCGAGACACAGCTGCCCGGCGTCGCCCTGGACGGCGTAGGCGGCAGGTTCATCCTCTTGCTCTGCGACGCTGTTCGAGAAGCACCAGCGCTTCTCGTGGTCGGCTAGATCGCCCAGGTCATGAGCGCACTGCATGTTGACGGCAGAGCCGCTCCGGTCGGATCCTGAAATAGGGGCAATTGAGCTGCTGTAGGAGGCCGGTTATGCAGACCCAGACCCAGACGGATGTGACATCTTCCGCGGCAGGGCCAATCGAGGCTGGATCGGTTGTGGCACTGTGGCGGTATCCGGTGAAGTCGATGATGGGAGAGGAGTTGAACTCCTCCCAGGTGACCGACCGTGGACTACTTGGGGACCGGCAGTTCGCGGTCGTGGACCGAGCCACCGGCAAGGTGGGGGAGCGAAAAATCCGCGGAAGTGGGGTAACTTTTTCGACTTTCGGGCTGCCTATGCCGAGGCTCCGGAGACGGGAGCACGGATTTCCCCGGTTCGGATCACGCTTCCTGACGGGACCATGGTGACCAACGAGGCACCTGATCTGGAACAGATCCTCTCGCGCTCATTTGGCCGAGATGTTGCCTTCGTCGAAGGGCGAGCGGAGGAGGGGGCCTCGGGCGTGGCGGAGGAGTATTGGCTGGACATGCCGGGGCTCGAGCACAGAGACACCGTGACCGACTTTGAGATGCCCGCTGGGACGTTTTTTGACATTGCTGTCGTGCACCTGCTGACCACAGCGACGATTGACCGTCTGCGCCAGCTGTATCCGCAGGGCCGTTTCGAGGCTCGACGTTTTCGCCCCAACATCGTCGTGTTGACCGGCGACGAGGATGCCGGCTTCGTCGAGAACGACTGGATCGGCCGAGAGGTTGTGATTGGCGATAGCGTTCGCCTGGCCATCACCGAACCATGCCCGCGTTGTGTGATGATCACCCTGCCGCAGGGGGACCTGCCCAAAGACTCAGGCATCCTCCGGACCGCTGCTCAACACAACGGAGTGAACGTTGGCGTTTACGCTTCCGTGGTCAATGCCGGGACCATCCGCCGCGGCGACCCTGTCGTGCTCGCCTGAGTTTGGATTGATCCGCCACCCTTGCCGTGGCCTCTTATCAGCGGCTTTCCAGGAGGTCGTCGGCTTCCACGTTGGCACCCAGCGCAGCCGAACCGTCAGGATTACTCCCGGGTCCGGCTGCCCCTTTTGGCTGCTGAGGGGCCCTGGCCGGCGTAACGTCAATTCGGAACAGGCCGAGCAAAGGAATCACCATGCTGTCGAGCTACACACCGGTCGCGACCCTTCCCACCTCCGATCTGACCCGGGCCCGGAGTTTCTACCAGGACACGTTGGGCCTCACCGTTGAGCGTGACGGGATGGGTGGAGTGTCCTACACCTGCGGGGGCGGAAATCTGTTCATCTACGAGTCCTCGTATGCCGGAACCAACAAGGCCACCTCAGTCACCTTCGACGTGCCGACATCGGAATTCGATGCCGAGGTGGACGCGTTACGCGCCAAGGGCATCGAATTCATGACCTTTGACTTCGAGGGCGCGGAATGGAAGGACGGGGTCGCCTCGATGGGCAGCGAGATGAGGGCAGTCTGGTTCGTCGACCCGGACGGCAACATCCTGAACCTCGCCGCAGGCGAGCTGTAGCTTCTCAGCCACGGCTCAGACCCGACCGGTAGTTGCGGGTTCACTGCGAGGGCTCGCGGGCCGTGCCAACCGCCGATGCGATCACCTGGCCGCGGCCAAGTGCGTCTCGAGGGCGTCCAAGAACTCATCGATGCTCTGAATGTGGCACGCGTGGTCACCTGCGAGGTCGCGCACCGAAGCGCGCGGCAGCAAGCCGGCGAGCACGTCGACGACGCGTCTAAGCCATGGTGCGGTGGCGTCGCCCCTGACGAGCAGCACGGGACAGCCGATCCGGCGCAGCTCTTCCACCCTGCGTCCCGACCGGTCCGCCGCCTCGGACTGCCATGACAGGGCGTTGCGGTGCGGCAGCCACCGGGCCCAGTTGGGGTGTGCCCTGGCGTCCTCACCCGGCCTCACGAAACCAGCGATGCGGAGGAATTCCGCGAGGTCTTCCTCGCTCACGTCGTGGAACTGGATGCGACGCAGGAAACGGTTCGTATGTTCCACTTCGGTCGCCGACTCCCCGAGCTGTTCAAGGATCCAGTACGCCGCAGGCTCCACCAACGCCAAGCTGCGGACCCGCTCCGGATAAGCGAGCGCGAACTCCAGCAGCGCTCGGCCACCGCCCGACCACCCGGCGAAGTCCACTCGGTTCAAGGTCAGCGAGTCCAGGGTCATGCGGAGGGCCTCACGCTCGATCTCCGCTGTGTAGCTGGGGTCGCCCACCTGGCCAGCCGAACCCAGCTCGTTGTGGATCGGCTGGACCCGGATCGTCGTCCGGGTCGAAGCCAGGCGTGCCTGGTGTGGGATCCACGACAGCCAGCCCGTCAGACCGCCCGGCACGAGGACGAGGGCATCGCCCTGCCCCTGGGCGTCATACGTGAGCGGCCTCGGCTCCATGGCGGCCTCCTCGGTACTCGGCGGAACGGCGGATCGAACGGCCGTTGCATCGTAGAGCTGGCACCCATGCTCGCACCCGCCCTGGGACCGAGCCTGGGAACCTACGGATCAGAAGGCCGACATGCCAAATCTGTGTCAAACCGGAGGGTCGGCGACGGGAAGCAACGGCTACTCTCGGCGAGACGCCTCCGCGACTTGCGCCGCTAGCAGCGCAGCAGCCCGTACCACCCTGGCAGGCCACTTCCCAAGCTGACAGCGACCAGCGGTCCCTGCTACGCGATGGCCGCAAGCGCCACCCTTGGCCCGACGGCCACGGCCCTAGGGGCCGGCAGCTATGAGGACGAGCCCTAACTGATGCGTTGAGCCGTCCTGCATCGCCTGGCCGGAGCCACGAGGAGGCCCGGCGGCACTGCTCTGAAATGCAGGCTTCAATCACAATCCCTCGCCGATCGCCATGCGGTCGAGCTGGGCGTCGATCCCTCCCATGTCACGGACGAGTTCGGTGTATATCCGGCCGGATCGCAGTCTGTCGTGTGTCACCTCGAAGATGTTGACGCCGACGAACTCCATCAGGGTGCCGTCCCGGCGGGTGCCCTGCATGCGCCACTCCAGCCAGACCTGCTGGTCACCGACGACGGTATTGCATGCCGTGGCCGTTAGATCGGGTAGCTCGGTGAACAGACGCTGGAAGTTCCGGCGGACGTGGTCTCGCCCTCGCACCTGCTCGCCGCGCCGGGCGGGGGCTTCATCTTGGTAGTCCTCGTCGAAGCAGTCGACGGCGGCATCAAGGTCGTGGGTGTTCAGCGCCCGAATCCAGCGATGGCAGACCGCCGCCAGACCCTGGTCGGTGACTGTCGTTGGGAGCTCGGGCAGGTTATGGGTGAAGCGGCGCACCGCCGCGTTGAACGCGTCGGGTTGTTCCAGGTTCGCCAGGTGCGGCGCGCCGGGAATCACGACCAAGGTTGATGTCGGGATCCGGGCATGCAGGTCCTCTGCCACACTGACCGGCGAGCGCACATCTGCGTCACCGTACAGAAGGAGAGTTGGCACGGCGATTGTGGGAAGGACCCTGCGCAGGTCGACTTCACCCATGCCGTGCAGGGCGGCGCGCATCCCGGCGGGGTGGAAGTCACGCATCATCGCGGCCACCAGATCGACGAGGTGCGGCGATGCCTGGGGCGTGAGCAGAGTTGGTAGCCACGTCGGGAGGATCTGCTCGGGCGGGAGTTCCAATTCCCGCCTCACCTGCGCCAGGCGCCGCTGCACCTCTTCCGGCGGCAGCGACCCGGCCCAACCGGCATACGCTGACGCCAGAACCAGCGCCCCCACCGCGTCCGGGCGCTGCCGGTAGAGAGCCAGCGCGAGCACCGACCCAAACGACAGCCCTAGCACGATCGGCCGGCCCAGTCCGAGCAGATCGAGGAACCCAGCCAGGCAGTCGCCGTACTCGACCGCGGTCCAGGTCTCCGGTGGATCGTCGGATGACCCGAACCCCGGGACGTCCGGCGCGACCACGGTGAACTCATCGGACAGGTCCGCAAGCTGCCGAACCCAGAATCGGCTGTCCTCGTACGCGCCATGCAACAGCACCAGCGGCGGGCCGGTGCCCCCGCGCCGATAGCCCACCGACAACCCGCCGACGTCGACGCGGTGGACGGGTGGGGCATCCATATCCATGCCTGTCACGGCGCGACCGACCGCGCGGATGCCAATTCTGGGATTGCCGCCCGCAGCACGCTCGCAAGCAGATCCGGAGCGGTCAGAGACGAATCTTCGCTTTGGCGCATCACTAGCCTTCCAAGTTGATCACGCCAGTATCGGCCGGCATCGGGCACGGCGGAAGAGGTGAGTAGCGTCACAGGCCATGCCGTTCCCGATCGATCGCCGCGCCTTGACCACGGGCGGACGCGTGGAGCGCGCGCACGCCACCGGTCCCGCCATTGCATATGGTGCAGAAGGTGGACAGGGTCCTCCTTACCGCTGCCCGCGCCGCAGACGATGTCAGACTGTGCTCGGGTCCCTACTGAATTGTTCGGCGACGTCCCACCAGATCCCTGCGCCGCAAACAGTGCCACACCGCGCTCGGACTCCTGCCAAGCCGTTCGGCGATGTCCTTCTGCGACAGTCCGGCCTCACAGAGTTCCACTAGGCGCGCAGTCTCAGCAGCGCTGAACCGCCGATGCCGCACGCGTTCACCAGCCTGGCGAATCAGCTGCAGGACCGTATTTTTGGCGAGGCCATAACGGCGACCAAGATCAGCCGCCGTCGAGCCGGTTCGATACTCAGCTACCAAGCGCTCGATCGTCTCAGCGCTCAGCCGCTTGTTGACTCGACGTTCTTGGCGACGGTTAGTGCGCCGAGATGATCGATCCCGCGGATCACCGGCTAGGTACGTGACCAATGAGAGGTTCAACCTGAATCCTCTCAGGCCGACAAGTGTTTTGCCTTGTCAGGCCCATAAAAAGGGACCGCGGCGTGATCTTGAAACCTCCTGAAATCGGCTTTGACCGCCATTTTGACCGCCATTAGTGCACCCTAACCTCTGCGCGCTCTACAGCAGCTGGTGGTAACTTCGCGATGAGGTGCCTAGGCGGTGGGGGTCAGACGATGTCAGACATAACTGTCGAGCGGTCGGCGAGCGGGGTCAGCGTTGAGCCGCTGCGTGAGCAGGTGCGAGGCCCGGTCCTCACCGGTGATGACGGAGACTACGACAAGGCGCGCGCCGTCCACAACGGTCTGTTCAGCAAGTGGCCCCTCGCCGTGCTCCGCGCTGAGCAGGTAGCTGACGTCATTGCGGGCGTGAACTTCGCCCGCGACAACGGGCTCGATCTGTCCATCCGGAACGGCGGACACAGCGGACCCGGGTTTGGCACCAACGACGGCGGTCTGGTGATCGACATGACACCGATGCGTACCGTCCGCGTTGACCCCCGGAACAAGACGGCCCGCGTTGACGCCGGCGCCACCTTGGGCGACTTCAACCACGCAACCCACGCATTCGGACTGGCGACAACGGGCGGCATCATCTCGACCACTGGCATCACCGGCCTGACCCTCGGAGGCGGTATCGGCTATCTGTCGCGGGCGTGCGGACTTTCCATCGACAACCTCCTCTCCGCCGATGTGGTCACCGCGGACGGAAAGTTCCTCACCGCCAGCGCACGCGAGAACGAGGACCTGTTCTGGGGTTTGCGCGGTGGCGGCGGGAACCTCGGCGTGGTGACCTCGCTGGAATACCAGCTCCAAGAGGTGGACCAGGTGTTCGCTGGTCCGATCTTCTACAACCTGGAAGACGCCGCCTCGCTCTTCCGCATGTTCGACGAGTTCATCCAAGATGCGCCAGAGCAGTTCGGCGGTTTCCCCGCTTTCCAGATTGCACCGCCCCTGCCCTTCATCCCGGAAGAGCGGCACGGTGACACACTCGCATTGGCCGTGGTGCATTGGGCCGGTCCGCTCGACCAAGCCCAAAAAGTCCTTCAGCCCTTCTGGGATGTCGCTCCTATCGTTGCCAACGGGACCGGACCGCTCCCTTACCCGGCACTGAACTCAGCCTTCGACGGCCTCTATCCGAAGGGCATCCGTGCCTATTGGAAGGGTGCCTTCGTCGAGGAGCTTCCGGACGAAGCGATCGCGGCGCATGTCGAGCATGGGTCCCGGGTTCCGGAGGTGAGCGCCACTATGCACATGTATCCCATCAATGGCGCTTGTCACCGCGTCGGACCCACGGACACTGCCTTTGCCTACCGCGAGGCCAAGTACGGCATGGTCTTTCTCGCTTCATGGACTGACCCCAGCAAGGACGCCGAGCGCATTGAGTGGGTACGCGACTACTACCAGGCGCTAACCCCGTACTCAGAGCCCGGCGGCTACATCAACTTCATGCAAGATGACGACTACGGCAAGATCAAGGACAACTACCGCCAGAACTACGACCGCCTGGTCCAAGTCAAGCGGACGTACGATCCCGGCAACCTCTTCCACATCAACCAGAACATCACACCCTAAGCGCCAGCGAATCCGCCGGGCCGATCCGACGCAGCCGAATAGCTAAAACCGCCGGCCACATCCTTGGGGACTGCGCCGTTAGGGTCACGCCGTGGAGGTTAAGCGGCGGCCGACTTGTACGCCCAGGGTCGGACCCTGCGCCAGATCGGTGCCGAGCTGGGCATTCGTTGGAGCACGGTAGGCCATCAACTTCGCCGTGCCTGGCCTCACCTGCGTCGCGGCGCTCCTCCTGCTCATCCCGCCTCAGGCAGCAGATCGTGGGGCTACGTCACCACGGTCTGACCTGGAATGAGTGGCAAAACAGGTCGGTATGAGGGTTTCCGGCACCTGGAGCCACCCCCGGAGGGTCCGACCGCTGTGGTCCCCACGAACC
>Ga0126314_10000807_pt1 | contig 14883 bp, 11 predicted proteins | sample Plot105B_FD_92535 | JGI IMG/M metagenome (GOLD analysis project Ga0126314, IMG submission 92535) | Serpentine soil microbial communities from UC McLaughlin Reserve, CA, USA - Plot105B | ecosystem: Environmental > Terrestrial > Soil > Grasslands | place: USA: UC McLaughlin Reserve, Lake County...
CAATATCCGCTTTCTGAAACACGGTTTGAGCAATCTGCTTTGAGTCGTGTTATGGAGCAGGGCGCGCCAGGTGACCATTGGCAATTATCTACAGCTACCAGCGAAAACAAAGGGCATACCGTTAAGTATTATTATGATCCTTTGAGGCGCGAAGCAAAATACAGTGCCGCTATTGATATGACTACAGGTGAGCGTAGCTTATTCAGAAATAATTTCAATGACATGTATGCATTGAATGAACTGGCCAGGGTAGGTACTTTTAATGAGAATATCTCTGCCACCGCTTTGGCGGGCGGCGTGTTTGAAAGTACTGATCGAGAAGGGCGGGTGGTTATGAAACGGACGTTCAATAAGAACGGAACTGTAACAGACACCTTATCTACGTACTACGTTTATGATAAGTTCGGCAACTTAAGTTTTGTATTGCCTCCAGGTGCAAACCCAGACGTTAATGCTCCGGTTAGTCAGCAAACTTTGGATGATTTCTGCTATCAATACAAGTATGATGGTAAGAACAGATTGATTGAGAAAAAAGTTCCGGGGAAAGGCTGGGAAACGATTATTTACAATAAAATTGATCAGGTGGTTTTCACCCAGGATGCAGAACAGGCAAAGACCACAGGAAGTCCTTATCCTTATAGAAGCTTCACAAAATATGATGCTCTGGGAAGAATAATTATGACCGGAAGGGAAAAGAACCAGGTAGATTCCAGGGCCGCGGTTCAGAACACCGTTAACAATTGGGGTGTACTTTGGGAAAGCAGAACTAGTCCGGGGAATCACGGATACACTAATATTTCCATCCCTAATAACCTGACAGGGATTGAAGTTGAGGTTGTTAACTTCTACGATGACTACGCAATTCCTGGAATTCCGGATAATCAAAGTGCGTCGTTTAGTAAAATGACAAGAGGCCTGCTGACTGCGACAAAGAAAAAAGTATTGGGATCAGCAGACCATTTTTTATGGACAGTAAATTATTATGATGATGAAAGTAAATTGGTGAGAGTATGGCAGCAGCATTATAAAGGTGGTGTACTGGCAAGCAACAATTACGATCAGAGTGATCAGGCTTATAATTTTTCAGGACAGGTCACCTCTTCTGTCAGGAAACATTTTGTGAGCGGAGTTGAAAACCTATATGTAAAAAATGATTTTACCTATGATGCACGTGGTCGATTGATAGACACTTACCAAACTACAGGAAGTAGCAGCGGCACAACTGCTAATATGCCGGTACTATTAGCGCGTGATGAATACAATGAGGTCGGCCAGTTACTTCGTAAAAGACTGCATAGTACAGATGCGGGCCTGACATTTAAACAAAATGTAAGCTACACCTATAATGAGCGCGGATGGCTGAAATCGTTAAGTTCGCCATTATTTAGTGAGGCTCTTCGTTATCAGGAGGTACCCGCCGGTGTTACGCCACAATACAATGGAAATATCAGCAGGCAGGAATGGGGAACCAGCAAATACTATAATTATGAATATGATGCTGTCAATAGGCTAAAGTCGGCTATATCGAGTACCGGTAATAATGAGTTAATCGGTTATGACTTTATGGGAAATATAACCCGGTTGCAACGCAAACAAAATAATGCACTTATCGACCAGATTAGATATAATTATGCGGGTGGTAATCGCTTAGTTTCGGTGTTAGATTCCAATTCTAATGCATCGGCAGCATTCCAACTCCCTGGAACGACCACGTATACATACGATCTGAATGGAAGTATGGCAAGTCGAAACAATATTGCCAATACAGTCAATAATTTAGCAAACATTTCTTATAATCATCTTTCCCTTCCAGTTTCCATGACCAGCGGAGGGAGTGCCATTACCTATACCTACGACGCAACCGGAGCTAAACTAAGAAAGGTGTTTGGGGCAAGTGTGAATAATGACTATATTAGTGGTATCCATTACGAGGGAGGCATTTTTGCTTTTGCTCAGACAGCTGTCGGTCGGGTTGTAAAAAACGGTACTGGCACCGATCCGGGTTACAGTTATGAGTATACCCTGGCGGATCACCTCGGTAATGGTCGTGTGTACTTTGATATTAATGCTGGTGTTGCCAGAAAAGTTCAGGAGACAGAATATTTCGCTTTCGGAATGAGCGTCAATGTTGGTTCGGTATTAGGCACTGAGAACAAGTATCTTTACAATGGTAAGGAAAAACAGGATCAGGAGAAAATGTTTGATTACGGGGCTAGATTCTATGATCCGGTTATTGGAAGGTGGAATGTGGTGGATCCTTTGGCGGCGTATTTTGAAGATGTTTCCCCATATAACTATGCAAACAATAATCCTATAGTTATGGTGGATCCGGATGGAATGGCTTCCGAAGAATTTAAAAGTCTAGCCCAGGAAAAGCCCAAACCTCAACAGAAGCCAATCCAACTTGAAGAAGTTGTTATAACATCAAAATCTAAGAAAGGACTTATTGCAGTTACTCATTGGATATTCGGTACTCGTTGGACAACTTATAGACTTCCAGATCAAGTTGTCCAGGCTATTCGAGCTGAGGATTTAGCATTCCTGGGAAGGTGGACACCATTGGGGAAAACCATAACAGCTTTAAATTCATTGTTAGAAATAGAGTCTAAGCCCCTTAAGTTTGAGAAGCCTATTGGCAAATTAAGTAGAGTGTCTAAAGGTGAAACAAGAGAATTAAAGGAAAAAGGCTACGATCCTCATTCAGTAAAACCTTCACAAGGCGGGCCGGGAAAAAAAATTGATCTTTGGAAAGATCGTTTAGGGAATTTGTTCTATAGAACAGAAGGAGGCTCGCATTATGAACCATTATATGACAACATTTATCAGATATTAAAATAAAATATGAATTCAATAGAAATTGACGCTACAAAAAAGGATGAGTATGGGTGCACTTTATTTATAGATACACTTGATGATCATCCTCAAACTATTACTGATCAATTGTGTCTAAACGCTTCCGAAATGATTATTAAAGGAAGTAATTGGTTAAGCCCAATGACAAAAAGGGTAATTGACGGAAAATTCAATGATACTAATTTGTGGATATTTAACGTGGAAAAGGAGTACTCTAATGTAGGTGTTTACCTTAATAATCCGCTTGAAAAAATGTTAAATATCATGGATAGCCAGAAAGATCTATTTATCAATGTCCTAAAAAAATACCATAAAAAACATATCTTATGTTATGCTTATTTTTACGACGTTAACCCCTACTTTATATTAAACAGTAGCGTAATTAGGAGATTAAGTACATACGACATAGCTATAGAGTTTGATCTATATTGCCTAGCTCAATAAAAAGAAAGATGCGCCATAAATAACCAAAAAGCCCAATGAAATTGGCTTTTAGTTATTAGCCTTTTCGTTCAGCCTGTAATTAATGTTCATGAAGTTCCATCCCCTTGTCTAGCGGCAAAAACGCGCACTTTCAAAACATCCTCGGTGTAACGAACCACGCGGCTACAAGAGCAATTAAGCCGATCAGAAGCAATTTAAGGTGTAACTTTTTGTCGGCATCGGTCTTACTGATTAAATAACTGATCAGCATCCATAAAAGCCATATGATTACCACAGCAAAAAGCATTAAACCATATACGAGACCAGACAAATCATACCCTCCTCCACCGATACTTCCGCCCGAGCCACCGTCGTGCAATATAAGGGTGAGGATGCCGTAGGGAACGGCAAGAAAAGATAATTTCAAAATGAATTTGCTGGTATTGCTCATCGGTATCAGTTAATTATTTTTTAGTACTACTGCTTTTTTCTCCAATCTTTCAAGCTAAGCTCAGTGTCTTCGCCGGCGTTATATACACTTATTTTGTATTTTGGATAAGTATATACCCTAAACATCAGAAAGCGCGAAAAATTATCAGTCTCACGTGTTCCGGTCTCTACAAGGTAGTAATTTCTTCCATCGGCAGGTCTTTCGACGATATTTATCTGATCTGCCCCACTTTGGACTTCAGGTATTTTGCTGATATCCATTAAAACCCGTTCGTCCGTGACTGGTGCGACAAAAGGTTTTTCGTTGACTGGTCTGAAATGCGACATGCGATTTGCTGCGTATTTGCTATCGTTATCGTCTGCTTCATAAAGGGTATCTGTAAACCTTTTTACCTCGAATAGTTTGTTTCTTAAACTGTCTGCTATCACACTATCGGTCACCAGGGTGATGGTATCCTTTGAGGAATTAAGGAATACGCATGACCAGTAATCAGAATTGCCGTCAAAATGGATGAACTGTAAGGTGTCTGTATGGGTCTGTGGTGTAGGTTTTGGACTGTCGTATTTTTTTGGGGTGGCTATGATTTGTTTTTTGGTATGTTCGGAAACCTTTTTGTTGTTACAGGCAACAAATAGTAATGCAGCGGTGATAAATAATGGTATTCTTGTCATTGGGTTTTAAATGCTTATTTCTGTACTGACTTAATCAGACTGCCAATCTTCTCATAACCGGAGCTGCCTTCTTCAAATTGACCCATTTCCGGACATTGGCCGTTAGGACATAAGGTCCAATCTAATTCTACATAGCTGGTGTCTCCCTGATATTTGATCACTTTGAAAGCTGCGCGGAGTTTTGCTTCAAATTTCTTCTGGCCTTTTTTGGATCTGCTCTTAACAGGGGTTAACTTGGTTACGAAAAGTTGTTCGCTGGTGAATATTTCACGCACCGCAGGATCGCGCTTAACAGTTAGCAATGCAAAAATGGGGATAAGAACAAGCGGCCATGCGGCAAGTCGAAGTTTCATAATATGAGCGTTGCTAGGATTTGAGGAGCAATTTAATATATTTAAAGATTATAGCGGCCATGCGTTGAAATTTAAACGAGTTATTGCGCTACCCGGAAAATTTTGAAGCTACTGAAGTTCAACAGGGCTATTATTTTTTATATAGAAAATATTTTGCTGGATATAAAAGATATTAAAAACATAGGGCCGTAACTAATCAGCAACTGATATATGTCGAGATAATGAATGACTCCACTGATCAGCAGATAAAGAAAGAAGGCTACGATTGAATGTGATATGGGTCTGTCATTGAGAAATCTGATGTAGCCAAACTTTTCCCGGAAATAATGGCTTAAGGACATGGACAAGGCTGTTGTCGTTACATAAATTATCAAATGCCACGAGGTCAGGCGGAAAGCAAAGCTATAATCTGTGGGTGAGAAAGTCATAAGCATCCAAACATAGCCCATGCCGATAAGCATAGTGATTGGAATTGATGCTGCCAAAGTGGTAAGGCACACTTTCAATGTGTAGATGAGTTGAGGTTTCATGCAAGCGTGATTTGGTTTATGCAATATAGTACTATCTTTGAGGTTAAAATAACGCACTCATGAATGTTATCCCTCTATTGCAATCCTCAGCATTTTCAAAATCGGCTCTGAGAAACGTACTTCGCCTTGTCGTATTTGCGGGCGTGGTTGCATTCTTTTTTACCGGTTGTAAGAAAGACCGCATTGTAGATGTTGAAACCGATCCTGATCCAACGACTCCAATAAGTTTGTCTGATAGCATTTATTTTGAAGTGGACGGAAAGGCTTATAGCTCAAATGAAATCTCGGGACGTGGCATGGGGAATAGTGGTGCAAAAGTGAGGTTTTTGGATGCTCCTGCAGAAGGTATGAAAAATTGGGGCTCGGTGCAGGGTCGATTATATTATTCACCCGTAGATTCTATTTATTTTTCCTACGAGGTGAACTTTTCAAGTCCGGATAGAAACTACACATTATCCTTCGGCCAAGGGTTGCATGTAAGAGATATGAATTCGGTTGGAACTATGTGGTATCCGAAAGACATCAGAAATATGCTAGACAAGGGCGAGCGCGCCTTCGCAACAGATTACCAAAGCTTCAATAGTGATGGGGTCTGGTTTGCTTTTAGTTATTTCGGGAGCACCGGGATGCCCGAGTATAGCTTTGAAGATTCTTCTGACTACCCTCAGAACGATGCCCGTTTCGAGATAACCAAACAGGAACAGGTTGACGAAAACAGATATCGTATTGAAGGAAAGTTTGAAACGAATCTTTATAATGCTGAACAGAAAAGTCGTGCCACCAATGGTTTTGTAAGGATTACGGTATACAAAGGTTGGTGGGGAATGGTAAACCTCTTTTGATCTGATCAATCGATTCAGTTTGCGCATTAAAGTCTGCAACGCCCTAAATCACCGCGATGTTTGGAATTTGGGTGAAAAATGGTGTATTTTAGCGATCTTTTCGTCAAACTCTTATTGCTCGGATGACTCGGCTGTTGTGTTTTTTATTGCTTTTAAGTTTTCATGCCTCTGCTCAGCCGCCTGCTATAAAATATCCTGGTCCACAGATTTTCATAGTCAACAAAAATAATGTATACCTGAGTCCGGGCAATACCGGTGGAAATGTTCCTGCTGTAATACATAACGAAGTAAGCACTTTTGCGGGGAGCGGACTACCGGGTGGTGATGATGGCATAGGCACTTCGGCTACGTTCCAGAATCCTGCTGGGCTGACGACCGATTATGATGGCAATCTATACGTTGCGGATTCTCAAAGGAGCACGATCAGGAAGATTACGCCAAATGGCCGGGTAACGACTATTGCGGGCGGGGGTACTCAAAGTTTTGCAAACGGCAATGGAAGAAGTGCTTTTTTCAGTGCGCCTTTTGGTATTGCGAGAGACCAGGGGGGTAATCTTTTTGTGTCGGATGCGAACAACAACCAGATCAGGAAAATAACGCCGGCTGCTGATGTTACTACCTTCGCCGGGAGCCGTACGACGGGCAAAGTGGATGGCCCGGGTGCGACAGCTACTTTTTTTCACATTGCGGGGCTGGCCATTGATGATGCAGGCAATCTATACATTGCAGACAGCGGTAATGCATTGGTGCGTAAGATTGCTCCCGACGGCCAGGTAACTACTTATGCCGGGGATGGTACGAACGGTAGGGCCAATGGCCCGAAGGAAAATTCCAGTTTTGATGTTCCGGCAGCAATCGCTGTAGACATTATAGGAAATATATACCTCGCAGACCACTACAACCATATGATTCGTAAGATTAGTCCGGCAGGGATTGTAAGTACGCTTGCGGGCTCAGGTGGACAAGGTTTTGCAGATGGTAGCCCCGGCAGTGCTACCTTCAATAACCCCTGGGGTCTTGCTGCAGATCATGCGGGCAATGTGTATGTGGCCGATTACAACAACCATTTGATCAGAAAGATTGCCGCAGATGGTAAGGTAAGCACGATTGCGGGTACAAGGGCACCAGGCTCTGCAGATGGCCCTGCATCATCGGCTGGTTTTAACAATCCCATTGGAATTGCTACAGACAGGTTTGAGAATATCTATGTAGCTGATTTCTTAAACCATAAGATCCGTAAGATTACGCCTGGAGGTTATACCATTGATAAGCCTCTGCCTGAGGGGTTGGTTTTTGATCCGAGAACGGGCATCATTACGGGTAAGCCACGGGAGGTTTGGCCTGCTACGGATTATACCATTACTGCGTATAATGCCTATGGAAACAGCACATCGATTTTGTCTATAGAGGTAAGTGAATCGCTGGTTTCTGCGGCAAAGATTCCGAGTGCCTTTTCACCTAATCAGGATGGTAAGAACGATACCTGGGTCATCGGCGGGCTCGTTAATGATCCGAAATGCAGGATTGCCGTATTTAACCGCAGTGGCATGAAGGTGTTTCAATCGGGATTTGGTTACCAGACGGCATGGGATGGCCGTTTCGAAGGACAGGACTTGCCAGTAGGGGTATATTATTATGTGCTGCTGTTTAGCGACGGGCAAAAGACATCGGGTGCGTTAACGCTGATTAGGTGAGCGTTTGAAAAAAACATGGGAGGTCTACACCTTTTTAAACCTGTTCTTCAGCTTCAATATCGGCTTTTCTGCCAGGTAATGTGAAGCCATACCTACACCGACCGCTACCAGTATGTTCTGCGGAAACTTATTTACCCAAAGGTCATTTCTATCGGTAAGGAACAGCTGCTGCCATACATACAATGAATAGGAGGCGATCCCCAGGTGTGCAATGAATTTCTTATTCAAAAAGTCTGAGGCTTTGGATGGCACATACATGGCCCAGTACAACAGGATCATGATGCTGATGTTGTTTAAGGTGATTCCAATCGTTAGGTTGTAGGCGGCTTGCAGGTACCACGTGAATATAGGGCCGAGTACAAAAAGGAAGAACATGACCGGAAGAATGAGGCTCATCTTTTCGAAGTATTTGAAATACTTTTCTCGGAAGGCCGGGGCCTGTTCCAGTAATGCGGCCAGGCAGCCGATCATGATGGCATCACCACCGGTATGCAGCATTTCACTTACATGGGGTCTGCTGTCGGGAATGAACAAAAAGGTCATCACCCTGAGCAGGGGCATGATGATGACAATGGCCAGGATGATTTTGATGAGGGTGGTTCGCTTGAACTTAACGAACGTGATGGGCCAGAGCAGGTAGAACTGTTCTTCCATAGACAGCGACCAGAAGTGTCCCATAAACCAGCCACCCTTATCGGCGTTGATGTCTGCTTCGTGCAGGAACAGGTGCTTATAGTTCCACAAATAAAATGCAGCAAACAATACGAGTGAGTAGTTGGTAAAGATGTCGGGTACGATGGTCCATTTCAGGATGAGGATGGTAAGGATGTATAGAAAAAAGGTGGGGAAGATCCTGAACATTCTGCGGATATAAAAGTCTTTAATACTGACTTTGCCGGTCTTCTGCTGTTCTTTGAGCAACAGCATGGTGATGAGGTAGCCGCTCATTACAAAAAATATCCTTACTCCCAGATGCCCGAAACTGGAAATGTAATACGCAAGTTCCTTATTGTTGTTTACGAACTCGGGTGTGGTTTGAAATGCGTGTGCAATGAGCACCATGATGATAAAAAGACCCCTGATGCCGTCGAGGCTTTTGATTCTATTTTGCCCTGACATATTTAACCATTTTTGAAAGTTTAGCGGACGGTTTCTCAATAAATCTCCAGAATGCCCAGGCGCAAAGCAGACTGATAATGAATGCCAGGATGAACAGTAGCCAGTTTAGCTCGGGCGCAACATATCGCTGTACCAGGTTGATGAACTTAATGCCTATCGGGAAGTGAATGAGATATAGCGAGTAAGAGATTTCTCCCAGAAAGGAAAACACCGAATTGACCGATCCTTTATAATAGAGCATAAGTACAGTAGTGCCAAGCCCGGCAAGGGCTTCTCCAAAGCCATAAAAAATAAAGGAGAAGGCGATCAGTGCTGCCATCATGCCATACTCGAAGCTCAGGTTCTCTGTTTTTATATAGATCAGGTAGCCTACGATACCGATCAGAAAGAAAGGGATCCAGTTGAGCATGTCCAGGTAAAGTACTGCATCGGTTTGAGACAGAAATAACAGGATTGGCGCTGCAATGAGCAGGGCAGTTCTGGGATATTTTTGCAGAACCGCAAAGAATAACCCGATGAATATATAGAACTGTGCTTCGATCTTGAGTGTCCAAAATACTGGGTTGGTGGTTGGCGCATGCATGAAAAACAGGCTTTTTAATACAGATAGCGGCGTCTCTGGATTTGGGAGCCCTCTATAGTTATAGGAGAGCGCGGCAATGATGAGTGTAAATATCAATGCGATAAGATATGGAGGGTGTAGCCTTAGAAAACGTTTAGCGATGAAGCGCAGGTAATCTTTAATCGTATACTTCGACATGTGCATGCTGTATGGGATCACAAAGCCCGAGATGACAAAGAACACGTGTACGGAAAATTTAAAATAGAACTCCATTGAGTTGAACATTCCGGTGAAGTGGCCGGCAGTACCCACTGGTTTGGCAAAGTGAGCAAAACAAACTGCAGTAACCGCCAATCCTCTTAAAACTTCTACAATACTAATTTTAGATGGTCTTGACATTGTGATGAGCGGACTTGGTTTGAATGTTACGTTTCAGGAATATTCGACGAAAATACTTGAAGAAAACAGGTGTTTTTTTGTTCATTCTGTTCATTTTAGCGAAATCAGGCTCAAAAGTGGAGCAAACGCTGGTGTATGGGCCGATAGCCAATTCCTGCCCTTACAACTTTGGCATTATCTACTATATTTGTTCGGAATGTTCACTTATTTGAGACCAAAACAAAACAAAAAACCACATATGAATGACGAATTCAGCCGTTCATCCTGCCTTTTTTTATTTATTTGTGTTTTCTTTCTCTCTTTTACAACCATTAAGGGCTACGGGCAAACGCTGCCTGTTGGTCTGCTTGAAAATGTAGAGGATGCTTACAGGAGGCAGCAGCTGATTTCATACGATTCTTCTGGTGTTTCTTATATGATCCGCCCGGTTGGTGTATCTCCCAAAAAGGAGGGAAAACTGGTGATCTATCCTTTACCGGTTGTCTGGAAGACCCAGTTGAATTCTCATCATCCTTTTGGCATGAACGATGGTTTGATGATTCCGGCAAAGGGTTTGCAAACGCAGTTTTCTGCAGGTTTTTTTGCCAAGGCTGGCCCACTGAGTATTCAGCTGCGCCCTGAATTTGTTTATGCGCAGAATAGTGATTACCGCCAGTTGTATGAGAATGGTATCGGGGGCCTCTTTGCAGTGGTGTATGCCAGTTATTCCAATTCAATAGACGAGCCTACGCGGTTTGGTAACAGTTCATACAACAAGCTGGACTGGGGGCAAAGCAGCATCAGGCTGACCTTTGATCCGGTTTCCATCGGCTTGTCTAATGAAAATCTATGGTGGGGGCCGGGCTCAAGAAATTCTTTGCTGATGAGCAACAACGCGCCTGGATTCAAACACATCACTTTAAATACTTCTAAACCAATAAAGAGTGCTATAGGTTCTTTTGAGGCCCAGATCATTGGAGGCAGGTTAGAGAATTCGGGCATCGCTCCATACGAAGCTGAGCTTTTTGAAGAAAAGCCTGATGACTGGAGATACATTTCGGGCCTTGCGGTTACTTATCAGCCAAAATGGCTTAAAGGTTTGTTCCTCGGTCTGGACCGCACTTTTGTTGTCTACAACAAGGATATGGGCAATGGCTTCAGTGATTATTTTCCCTTGTTTTCTTCTCCTGTGAAAGAGGGCGTAATTACCCCCGATGATCCCAATTTAGAGGATGATAAGAAGAGAGACCAATATGCTTCTGCTTTTATGCGCTATGTTTTTTTTGAAAGCAGGGCCGAGATCTACTTTCAATATGGAAGAAATGATTTTCCGGCAAATGTCAGGGATGCTGTCGGCGAGCCGGAGCATTCGCGTGCGTACATAGCAGGAATGAAAAAATTGATTGCTTTGCCTGCTAAAGAAAGTTTGCTGGAGTTTGCAGTAGAGACTACGCATATGGAAGGTTCGGCAACGGAATTTTTGCGTGAACAGCCCAATTGGTATAAGCACCGGGCAATGCCAGCAGGTTATACTCATTACGGACAGGTTCTGGGTGCGGGTATAGGTTCGGAGGCAAATTTACAGTCGTTTGAGCTGAGCTGGATAAAAGGTGTAAAGCGAATAGGTATGCGGGTGGAGCATTTGTCGCAAAATGCTGATTTGGCTAAATACGGCGAAAGGTGGACTGACCTTTCCTTTGCCGGCAGGTTCGACTGGAACTGGAAACAGTTTATGTTAAATTCTCAGCTGGTTTATATCAGATCAAACAATTACCAGTACATAGACCAGCAAGCAAACAATCTACATTTACAAATAGGAATATTATACGATTTCAAATAAAGAATATGATAAAACAGTTACGCCATCAATTTGCCTTATTTACAGGCACCTTATTCGTTCTCATCATTTCTTCGTGTGCTACAGGAAAGAAAACAGCTTATTTTTCAGATATCGGCAATGCTGATGTCAGTCATAAAGCTTCGGCCGAATATTTTGAGCCGACCATCCAGACAGATGATATTCTGACGGTCAACATCCAGACCATTGATCCGCGGGCTACAGCTGCGGTTAATCAGGCCGGGGGCACTTCGGGTAATGGCGGTTTTACGCCCGGCGATGTTGCGCCAAATGGCTTTCTTGTAGACAAGGACGGAAACATTGAAATGCCTATGCTGGGTATTGTGAAAGTGGGCAGCCTGACGACTACAGAAGCAAAAGAAGTAATCAGGAAGAAGGCTTCGACTTATTATAAAAATCCGACCATCCAGGTACGTTTTGCAAACTTCAAGATCACGGTATTGGGTGAAGTGGCCAAGCCGGCTTCTTATACGATTCCAAATGAAAGGATCTCTGTACTGGATGCGATCTCACTGGCCGGGGATTTAACGATTTATGGTAAACGCGATGATGTAATGCTGATCCGCAACAGTGGTTCTTATAAGGAAATCGCCAGGCTGAACCTCAACTCTTCAGAGCTGATGGCTTCCCCGTATTTTTATTTAAAGCAGAATGATGTTTTATATATCGAGCCGAATAAGGCGAAGGTATCTACAAATAATGCCCCTAAGTTCCAATACATTTCTATTGCGCTTGGTGTAGCTACATTGATCATTACTGCTATAGCAAGATTGTAAGTTAACTGAAAAAGCGAATACATGAGTAACAAAAGACAGCCTCAGGAAGAGTTCTTTGGGGAAAAAAGTCAGTTTAACCTGAAGCAGCAGGCATCGAGGTTTGTAAATAACTGGTATTGGTTTTTGATATCCCTTGCCATTTGTGTTTTATCTGCTTTCTTATACATCAGGTATACCTCTCCGGTATACAGGACTGGTTCTAAAATCCTGATTACTGAAGAGAAAGCGCCTACGCCGGGTGATGATGCCATTTCTAAGGCTTTTGGCGGGAAGTTTGGCATGGCCAATAATGCTGAGGCTGAGGCTGAGGTGATGAAGACGCGTGTGCTGATGGAGAAAGTTGTAAGGGAACTTAAATCTTACATCACCTATTATCACAATGGAAATGTAAGAAGGGTGGAGCTCTATGAGAGTGCTCCTTTTAAGCTGACCGTGCTTTCTTCTGCTGACAGTATTTTGAAACAGACCATGGAAGTTAAGGTCAATGGAAACCGCGTGAGCATTAGCGGAGAGGTTGAACTTACGGATGAGGAATATACCAGAGAAGTGAACTTGTATCAGCAGTTTACGGTTCCGGGTTTGGGCAAGGTTTTGGTAGAACGCGGTTATGGCGGGGCCGAGCCTGAGCAGACTTATACGGTAGAGATAGGGACATTGAGAGAGACTGTAGACGATTTTATGGAGAATCTTGGCGTAGAGATCCCAATCATTATGGTTAAGATCCTTTCGCTTGATTTTACTGGTGAGGTTCCGAGAAAATCTGAGGATGTTTTAAATAAGCTGATAGAGGCTTACCAGGAAAGTGCGCTTTCGGATAAGAACAGGATTGCCGACAGTACAATCGCCTTTATAGAAAACAGGCTGGTATATGTAGGGGAAGAGCTTGGTAATATTGAAGGTAATGTGCAAAGCTTTAAGCAGCGCAACCAGATCACCGACATTTCCGCGCAAGCTTCCCAGCTGATCACTTCAACGAAAGAGTCTGTAGATGACCTGGGGAAAACCGAAACACAATTGAGTGTGTTGAACTCACTGGAGCAGTATCTTTCAAGTGCAAATGCTGCCGAACGCATTGTGCCGAGCGGCGCTTTGCTGGACGACCCGAGTTTTGCCGCTCTGATAGAAAGATACAATACGATCGTTTTAGAGAAAGAGAAGAACAGCCTGAGCCAAACTGAGGCGAACCCTTATATCCAGAACCTGAACACCCAGATTGCAAGCGCCAGAGCGGATATGCTTTCGAGCCTGAAAGGAATGAAACGTTCGATGGAGATCACGAGAAACCGGATCCGTTCGCGTTCAAATTCTATCGCCGGACAGGTAAGACAGGTTCCTGCAGTGGAAAGAACCTATCTGGATCTGTCCAGACAGCAACAGATTAAGCAGGACCTGTATGTTTTCTTACTTCAAAAAAGAGAGGAAACTGCCATTTCCAAAACTTCTAATATTTCCAATTGCAGGGTGATAGAGCCGCCAGTATCGATGGGGCCGATCAGTCCGATCAAGACCAATTTATACAGCTATGCTTGTCTTCTTGGTCTGCTGATTCCGATTGGTGTAATCCTGACAAAAGATAAGCTGAATACCCGCATCATATCGAGGGCACAGATCTTAAGCTATACCCGTGTTCCTATTATCGGGGAGATTGGGCACAGCACCGAATACAACAATACCATTGTGGTGGCACAGGATTCCAGAACACCGATTTCGGAACAGTTCAGGGCACTGAGGACCAATCTTTCATTCTTTGTTAAGGGTGACGAGAAAACGATTCTCCTGACTTCGAGTATGTCGGGTGAAGGTAAGTCGTTTATTTCACTGAACCTGGCAACTGTTCTTGCCATATCGGGCAAAAAAGTGGTGGTAATGGAAATGGATTTGCGCAGACCCAACTTGTCTAACAAGCTGAATATTAAGAATGACCTTGGTTTTACCAATTTCATTGTGAATAAGGAGATGGCTCCTCAAGCGATTGTGAAGCCGTCTGGAAAGCATGAGAATCTTTTCGTGATCGGTTCGGGTAATCTTCCGCCGAATCCGGCTGAAATCATAATGAGTGAGCGCACTGACCTGTTGATCAAATACCTTGTGGAAAACTTTGATCATGTGATCATTGATGCTCCTCCGGTTGGTATGGTAACTGATGCGCAATTGCTGAGCAAGTATGCTGATCTGACATTATACGTAGTGAGACAGCGTTATACACATAAAGATCAGCTGGTAATTCCTCAGGATATTTATGCCAACAGGAAAATGAAGAATATAGCATTGCTGGTGAATGATGTGAAAAGCAGTTCGAGTTACGGCTATGGCTATGGCTTTGGTTATGGCTATGGGTACGGTGTGCCTGAGGTTAAAAAAGGATTTTTTGCG
>Ga0126314_10000808_pt1 | contig 14876 bp, 13 predicted proteins | sample Plot105B_FD_92535 | JGI IMG/M metagenome (GOLD analysis project Ga0126314, IMG submission 92535) | Serpentine soil microbial communities from UC McLaughlin Reserve, CA, USA - Plot105B | ecosystem: Environmental > Terrestrial > Soil > Grasslands | place: USA: UC McLaughlin Reserve, Lake County...
AATTACAATGACTTTGCCTCTTGCCTCTAAACCGTCCATTAAAGATAATAACTGAGAGACTACTCTTCTCTCCACTTCTCCTGTAACTTCTTCTCTTTTTGGAGCAATAGAGTCAATTTCATCTATGAATATTATAGATGGTGCCTTTTCCTTTGCCTCCTTGAAGATTTCTCTCAATCTTGCTTCAGATTCGCCATAGAATTTGCTCATTATCTCTGGACCGCCTATGGAATAAAAGCTCGCATTTGTTTCATTAGCTACTGCCTTTGCTAACAACGTCTTTCCAGTACCAGGAGGACCATATAGTAATACACCCTTTGGTGCTTCAATACCTAGCTTCTCAAAAATTTCTGGGTGTCTTAATGGAAGTTCAATCATTTCTCGAACTTTTTGGATCTCTTCTTTTAATCCACCAATGTCCTCGTATGTAACCTGTGGTACTCCTCGTAATGTTTCACCTTTTTCAGCAATATGAAATATTGTCTTCTGGGTTACTAGGACCGCATCGGCAGCTGGAGTTACGCCGATAACTTGGAATGTAAGCCTACCACCAAAATAAGGAACCATTACATTGTCTCCCTTAATAAGAGGAACACTTTCAAGAGCATCAGCTAAATATCGTTCATCAATAGGAGGTATTGCCTCCAAAGGAGCAACTATAACTTTCTCAGCTGGAACCGCTTTGATTTTTCTTACAACTACAGTATCGCCTATAGCTACCCCTGCATTATTCCTTACAAGGCCATCTACTCTGATTATTCCCTTGCCTTCGTCCGAAGGATAAAGTGGTAAACACTTCGCAACTGTTCTGCGTTTGCCCCTAATCTCAATAACATCGCCTGTGGAAGCACTTAAAGAATCCATGGAATCATAATCAATTCGAGCAACTCCACGGCCCACATCCCTAGTGTAAGCTTCAAGTACCTTTAAAGACAGAGTATTCTGGCTCACAATGACACCTATGACTTACTTATCTTTATACCTTTATTACCTTTCGCCCATACCATTGCTTACGTCTTATCATTAATGATTAAGTCAACCTATAAACACGGGATTGTAAAACTTTTTATCGTACTGCCGCATGCCATATTTATTATATTGTATAATTTTTCGACAAATGCATGATCAATAGATTTATTACATCAGTAGAGAAACAAATGGTAATTCATCATAAATTTGATCGTAGCAATCATGTAACTGACGGTTGTGTATAGTTATTGCGACAAATTTATTTGCCCAATCTGTAGAAAGCTTTATGCAGTATTTATGCTGCATAATTTGCTGCCGTCGTTATACGATAATCAAGATGTCACAAAACATGATAGAGCCGCAAGCTAGAGTATTATAGCGCCTCTTTAACGGCAAGTTGTGTAATAGATATCAGGCTACAATACATTTTGAATTGCCAAGCATAATAGAATGCACTGTCGAGTTTTCACGCTTTTTACAGTTTATGCAAACATATAAATAAAAAATTTTCGGAGGTGAAATTAAAAAATACATCATTCTTTTTCTATCGAATGTGGTTATCTCTTCGCTTGTTCTAACACGTGATCACGATTTACATGGAGCTGCTCAGCCTCATATTGTTCTCCGCAATTCTTCCATAGCCTCTGCTGCTTTAGAGTATTCTTTTTTCCTTATCACCAATACTATCATCTATCATCATAGTCATGATTTTGGGTTGAAACTAAATAAATAGGCTGTTTTGATTGAATGAGGATGTAACTAGTAATCTCTTATAGAGACAATTAGCGCATACTCTGCATACGATGACTTGCGGGCTAGCAGAAACAAGTATTCTATTTTCTGCAGTCCAAGCTCTTACATGTGTTAGATATAACGGAGCTTTGGTTTTCAGCTATAGACCTCCTCAAAGTCTTATATGATATCATTATACCGATTCTCATGCTCGACCTAGATTATTGTAGTACAGATGTTATGTAGCACTGCTATCTGTTTGATTAAGATCTAAACCCTTAATATTAAAAATAGCGAACGTACAGTTACTTGAATCAAGTCTCTGAAGAAGATGGAAATAATGAGGTGATAGACGAAATAAGAGAAGACAACATAGAAGCTGCAAACAAACAGCTTAAGTTTAGAAAAAAAATAATGGTTAATCACGATACAGACTCCAAAAAATAGAACTATGGTACAGTATCACAAAATCAATGGAGAAAATCTTACATTTTTAGGAGATCAAGTGACATATTTTAAGTCAAAACGATGAGATCTGCACTACAAATGTATCGTGATTTTGTAAAGATGGGCTATTGTTTTCATATCATTCTGAATCATCAATGATTTAACGTTAACATCCGACCAATAGTATAATCCTTCAACGATCTCATAGTCGATTCTACCATAAACTTAAATCACCTATTGTTTGAGTTATTGATAGCAAAAATTGGGTAAGCGAACATTAGTACGTAGAAGAGGTAAGGGAGGTAAACAATTTAGAGCAATCACCGTTGGGAAGATTGCTCCTGCCAAGTATCCAAATTTCAAATTAGATGAACATCATTCTGGGAATGTCATCGATATCATACGTGAAAGAGGAAGAGATGCTCCATTGGCGAAGGTTCACTTCGACGATGGAACATTATCATATATTCCAGCTGTTGATGGTACCAGCGTTGGGAGTAAAGTAGAAGTGGGAGTTGGAGCTACGGCGACTGCCAGAAATATATTATCGTTGGAATCTATTCCAGATGGAACCTCAATCTGTAATATTGAGAAGAACTTTGGCGACGGCGGCAAATTAATTAAATCTGCAGGATCTTCAGCTATTATTTTTGCTCATAGCACACAAGGTGTGACAATAAAATTCCCTTCTGGCAAATTTCTTACGATCAATCCGAAATGTAGGGCCATGATCGGGATAGTTGCAGGTGGAGGTAAAAAAGAAAAACCATTTTTAAAGGCAGGCAATAAAGCAAAATATATGCAGGCACATGGAAGACTGTATCCAACAGTTAGAGGTATTGCACAGGCTGCAGTTTTTCATCCCCATGGTGGCGGAAGACATCAGCATATTGGCCGTCAATCATCAGTCGGCAGGACTACTCCACCCGGACGAAAGGTCGGAAACATCTCTCCGAGAAAAACTGGCCGTGGTCGACTCAAGGAAAGAAGATAAGGTACTGCATGTACTTCATTTTCTTATTCTGTTTGAATTAATGTAAAATGCACCTCTGTAATAGGATAATATATTCTTCTGATTCATGAATATTTCAGGAGACCCGTTAGATAAAATAATATCTTATAAATCGTTATCTATAATTAGAACCCATTTTTTCGAAAATCACACTGGATATGATAAAATTTTTATTTTGAAAATACTACAGCTACTAACTGAGAGATAATTTAGTATTTTATGTACTATTTAATATGATCAACAACATTAAACTTTAAGAATTATTGAAGCGACATCTTAGCTAAAAGAAGTATATACTTGTTTATGGTTGTACCATTTGTTGGCAACGGATAGTATAGATGTCATAATTGAAAAGATGGAACAAGTAGTTCGTCGTGAACACCAGTTGCCAAGAGTTACTGCTCTTAAGAGGTTGCAGTTAGAGGAACAAGGCAATCCATTCAAAATACTTATCGGAACTATTCTATCTGCACGTACTAGGGATGAAAGCACAACAAAAGCTGTCTCGAGCTTATTTCGGAAATACAAGGATGCTAAGGAACTAGCAGATGCAGACATAGCTGAAATTCGAGCTATAATTCGCAGCGTAGGGTTTTACAATCTAAAAGCTATGGCGATTAAAAAGGTCTCGAAGTTAATAGTTGAAAAGTTCAATGGAAATGTTCCCCATGATATAGAGCATCTTTTACAGTTACCAGGAGTTGGTAGAAAAACCGCTAATTGTGTTTTAGTATATGGCTTTAATAGAGCGGCGATCCCAGTCGATGCCCATGTTCATAGGATCTCCAATAGGCTTGGGCTTGTAGATACAAAAACTCCTGAACAGACTGAAATCGATCTTAGTTTTGTCATAGATAGAAAACACTGGCTTAAAATAAACCAGACTTTTGTTATGTACGGCCAAAATATTTGCACGCCAATAAAGCCAAAATGCAAACTATGTGATCTAAAAAATATGTGTAAATTTTATCAAAATATTATCAATATCGATTCTAAGACTTGTCTCTCTTCTTAACCACTAAAAACGCAACAACAGTTCCCCCTACTCCCAATAACATAGCAAGAGGCAGATAGTAAACTGGCGAGTTTGTAAGCTCACCGAAGGCCACATCAAATGATATGTTTCCTGCGTATGTATTAATTGGTGCTTGTGGATCATCCTTACCATAAACCGCGATTGATCCGAGGTTGAAGCCGTTAACCGATAATCTATCAACAATAATCCTTTTACCGTTAGTAATAGATAGCCCCTGATTATTTGCGTGAGCTATAATTATGGGCTGCTCCCTAGACCATCCATCAGTATTTCGCTCGTAAACTCTAATATATCCTGCATCATGTGTGTTTATGGCGGCCCAGAATTTTTTTGAGATATCACTAAACATTGCTATTTCAATGAATTTTTCACTGGGAGGAGGTTCCTTTAATAGTACAATAGCCTTTGCGTCTTGCCTAACAGCATACGACAGATTATTCTGCATTGTAAGGATCCAATTTGTGTTTTTGGGTTTATCGTAGAGATATACTACCGGACTTTTTCTATCAGTATTTGCTGCTGTAAATGGTAGAACGAATCTCTCACTATTTTTTGTCTTAATTACTTGATATTGATGTTGCAAGATATCTTCTTGCTGACCTTGAGCAAAGGATAATGTTGGAACAAATGTCACGATTACTATTATCAAAAGAAGTGGAACCTGATTCGTCATAGATGTTCATAAGCAATTAAGTAATATTAGCTATTCTAATCGGCGGAATTAACCAGGACTATTGGTCTTTTGAAAAGCATGTCAAGGTTTTACATAAGCTTTTAAAGCGGTGGTATGTTTGTACTTTACATTAAAGCTAGGAAATTTTCTAAAAGAAAAGTACGAGCCGCTAATGAAATTACGGAAGACGACTTAAACTTTTTTATGACTGGTATTAAAAGATACAATGGATATCCAAAGGTCAGAGATTTACAAAAAATACTTGGTCCAAAATTGAACCTAATTAAGATAAACGCAATACTAAGATATTTAGTAAAATCTAAAAGCTTAGAAATAGATCTCGATGGCAATATCATCTGGTTTCGTCAAGAAAAAACTGATCCTCATCTTAGCTTTATGGAAGCAGCTAATATTTCCCCAGAAGTTCTTGAACATTTTTCAACAGAAGCTAAAGATAATATGGAATCAGGATAATTTCTAGTCTCACGCCTTTTAGCAAAAACAATATAATAAATCCACTACCATTAGCAAGTATTATACATATTTTGCAATCCAGTCCAGATATCTGGAATTCATCAGTCGTGATTCTGTTTTTATAGCGCCATCAACTAGTTTTGCATTCAAATTCCAATATCTTTGCTGTCATTAGTCTGTCTTGAGAAGGGTTTTCTTATATATTAGCCCATGACATAACTATACCATTTCTTATTTTTTATACATTGTTATCTTAACTGTATTTATGTACGATTCTTTTGTAGCTCTTATTGTCAAGATGCTATTGTCATTTATTTTTATGTCTTCGGATATTTCTGCTACGCTTATTTAATTTTAATAATATTAATCCTGCAGCTCCCCAGAGAATTATTGCTGCAATATTCTGTTGTATGAACCATGCGACACCTCCCAATGTTGCAAAAATCATACCCAATACACCTATACCTTGTTTATACTTGATCAATACTATTCGTAAAGCATCTAGTTAATACCTCTATAATATCGTTGGATATTTCAAATGACGCATTAGTCTTTATTCCATAAACAAGGCGTTTATCATGACTTCGTATAAATCTTAGTCAATGTATGATGCCGCAGAGTATCAAGTTTTATTTGGTTAAGAATGTACGTAATCTTTCGTATACTTTAGCTGTCTTCTCTACAAATGGCGAATGACCTGCATCTTCTATTTTCTCAAATTTGGCCTGTTGTAACACTTGAGTAAATCTATTAGCATACTCTATTGGTATAAGATTGTTCTCTAAACCCCATATGATTAAACATGGAATAGTTTTAATTCGCATTAATCTTTCAGATTCAATCTTTGTTGTGGTGCTGTTAAAGAAAGCTGACTCGAAAGCATGTTTTGCACCAGGCTTTTCAATCACATAATTGAAGAGATCTATAACCAATGGGAGCAGCCTTGAAGGACTTGCATACATATCCTCAAAGACCCTTTTTATTTTGTCGTACCTTATAATTGGGTTTATTTCAGTCGCTGCAGCAAGATATTGTTCGAGTAGTGGGTTGGTCCGTCGAGCACGCCTGATGAGTCTATTAATACGATCTTCTCTATTAGCTCTTTATTCTCTATTGCAACTTCAGAGGCTATATACCCGCCCAAAGAGTGACCTACTATGCATATTTTCTCATCATTTCGTATCTGAATTCCTTTCCTAAGGAAATCTGTGATAAACGTACTAAATCCTTTGATTGTGTAGTCCGCTTTTTCAGGTTTGTCGCTTCCACCAAAACCTATCAAATCGACAGCTATTGTATGAAAATTTCCCGACAATGCTTCCGGAATATCTCTCCAAGCAAGAGATGATGAGCCAAGGCCATATATAAACAATAGACGTTGTTTGTGAATTCCATGCAGGGCATTTAACTAATTAATATCTCCTGCATAGTGCACAATTATCTTGGTAGATTATTATTGTTCTTGTCGTTTTTTACGAATCCAATGCGGTATGTAACTGCAAACATTCTCTGTATTTTTTTCTTACAGTTTCCAAAGCATTAATACGCTATATAGAAAACACGGATCAAGGTAACTGTATAAGTTTTCCTTTTTGGAACTTCATGCATAATACTTGATTAGCGAATTTGATCCATTGTTAAATGCATGATTATAATGTATGACTAGTCGATTGTCTAAACTAAGCTGAAATATATGTGAGATCATATCAGAGAATCGTACTTTCGATTACTTTACTATTCTTCTACCTTTTCTTTTATCATGAGTACTTGGCCTCGTCTTTATTTGATATAAGGCTGGATGACTTACTTTGCGAGTCGGTTTTGCTTGTTCGTCTAATTCAAGTTCTTTAGTTTCTTCAGTGCTCTGGCCAGGTTTCTCAATTTCTTTTTTATTATTACTCATATTCAGATTGTACTTCACTTAATATATCCTAAGAAGGTTATTTGCAAGAATAGCTCTTTAACATTTTTAATGCAGTGAATTTTTATTATAGTTTCCGCACATATTATAGTCTTTGGTAGATCGTAGTTAATTGACCAATGACGATCATAACCATCATTTCTTATCCTCTTTCTGTCCAATCTGGATAATGAGCAGACAATCTAAGCCAGAGGGTTTTCGGGCAACAACACCTGACGCCGCAATTGAAAAACAGAAGTACTGAATTGCTGGCAAGTCGAATAATAGCAAGGCACAATCACCATGGGTGTAGTTAAATAGACAGATATGGAAGTTATTTCAAATTGTAACAGCAGCTAAAAGAATATACAAGAATATTCAGAAGGTTCATTTGCCAAAGAACGCTTTGACATTTGGCCTGTACAAGTAGTATATGATTACTGCATAAATGATTATCTCAATTACTGCTCCAATTTGTCCAGCACCGATAGAAACAATTCCGGAGATAATTCCTATTCCTGATAATATCAGCGTTATAATCCAGGCCCACCCTTTGCCTTTCCACAAACCATAAGCCATCACAATACTTGCTATACCAATTACTACGAGAACAATACCAACGCCGACTATCAAAAGTGGAATACCTACCGCTATTCCGATTATACCGACAATTAGATTGAGGACCGCTATTATTGTGACGCCAAATGGCCTAGGTTTGGAAGTTTCCATCAAATGACCTTCTTTAATACAACATCGCATCTACTTGCAATATAATATGATTAGACAAATTTTTTACATAATTAATTAAATAAAGTTGACTTATTGTTAAATGGAAGTTTACGCCTACTATTTGTTTCCTTTTTTTGCTCTTTTGCTTATCAGGGCGATAAGTCTTTTGGACCCCTAAGTATATTCTCAAATATGATATCTGGATCTCAGTCGATTAATCCATACTGAGGTCATTGAAACGACTATGGGATCTATATGCTTCTCAAGTATCTAATGTACGTACTTTACGGCTTCAACGGTGTTTTATTATGGTGGATTATCAAAGGCCATCTTAGAATTTATTGAACCTCAAGATCTGGTCGGTGATATATTAATAAGACGAAACGTGAGCTATTCTAACAATTATTGAATCTGAAACAGTGGTGTGATCTAGATGAAATCCTTTATAGTTCACAGACAGATGAGGAATACAAACAATATGCAGGTTTAGATTTTAGAAAAGAAATAATAGAACAGCTTGCAGAAGCGAAAGTAATTAACTCAGGGATTTTTATCAATTTCCTTTCTCATCCCAGACCTCTTCTTCTTGGAGCAATAGAAGATATCGCATACTCTAAAACAAAGAAGCTTGAACTGGAATTGCATGACATCAGAAACGAGAATGTGACATCATCAAAACACAAGTTTGATGGTTCTCCAGTCAACTGGAGCAGTTGGCGTCAGTTCAACAGTCATGAGAAAGAATCTACAAAGCGTAAGGAGGTATTTGATGAATTCATAGCAAAAACTAAGTACATAGCGCCCATTGTAGAAGCGAGATTCTTATCAATAAAGCAAATCTACAAAGAATACGATGTCAATAAGGTTGAATTCAGGGGAACGAAAGGTACTAAATTAGATCCAGTTTCGTCTTATTTGGAACAGGAAAATATTTCATACGAAAAACTAATTGATTTTATAAAGGCCATTGGACAAAGAGCAAAGGAACCGTTTAAAGATGCGTTAAACGATATCGGCAAGTCAATTCTTGGTACAGAACCAAATTATTACGATGATTTTTATTTCTTTAGAAATAAAATATATTCTGACATAGATGACAGCTTTTCATCGATTGAACCCATTGTTGAAGTACAAAGGATACTGACTAATATGGAATTTGACTTGTCGAAGATCCATTTTGATATCGAAGATAGAAGGAACAAATATCCATCGCCCATATGCTTCTTCGTAAACGTGCCCAATGACATACGAATACTCTATAAGAAAGAGAGCCCATATTTTGATTTTCAAGCTTGTTTTCATGAAACTGGACATGCTATGCATGCTAGCTCTATAGACCCCCAAAAAGAGTATTGGAACAAATACAGGGTTCCTATGGGCGTAGCAGAGATATTTTCTATTTTTTTGGAAAGGTTGACAAAAAATCCAGATTATATAAGTCCATTAATTGATCCACTCAACAATAATAACGACAACAATACGATTACCAAACTAACATCAAAGAATCAATTTATGGAATTGTTTTTTGTCACGTTTTATGCAGCAAATTCATTAATGAAGCTAGAATACTGGAAAGAAAACCTGTCAATAGATCAGGCATGCGAGCATTACTCTAGGTTAATAAAAGAATACACAGGGTTTGAAATACCAGGTGAATACTGGTTGCTACATCATATTCTCCCCGAATCCATAATGTATGTACCAAGCTATCTACTTGCAGCTGTTAGAGCAGCCGAACTAAACTCTCATATGAGAGACAAATTTGGAGACAAGTGGTGGAATGAAAAACGATCGGGCAGAAATCTTAGAGAGATAATGGGCCCTGGAGCAAGTATAGATTTATCGTATTTTTCTAAATTAGACACCAGCGCTTTCTTAAAAGAGATAACATAAAGCTTGCAATTCCAGAAAGTAATATGCTGGAGTTTGTTGCTAACATAAGGATTGAGTTGAGACTCATCAAATATAGAGGATATACTAGTATAGTACATTGCTGTAGAAGGACTATGCTAAAGAATGAAATGTCTAGTATGAGACTACGATGGTCTAGATAATTGATTTGAACCTTCCAGTACTGGTTTTGTCTATGCAGAAGAATGTAACTAAATGGCTTAATGCTATATAGATCTTATTCGAAAAGGGATAGATATATTATGGGAGTGCTAGGAACGTTTGGATCAATTATTATCGGCATAATAGTTCTGATAATAATAATTGCAATTATAGTCTTATTAGTAAAAATTGGTATTGGTATCTTTATCGGTCTGATAATTTTGGCGATTATTGTCGGTGCAGGATTCTGGATTTATGGCAGAATAAAGGGCAGATAGTGGTTTTTGTGAGTTTATAGATTGGATCAGATGTTGTGACGTTCAAGCAATAGTCGGCCTTTGCCCGCCAACATTTTTGCTGCTCAATTAATCCTTAATTTAGTTTATTGTTCTTGTTTCTCCTTTTTCTTGTTGGTCTTGTTGGTCTAATACAAACTGTATTATAGTCAATGCTAAGCATAAAAATGATAGTGTCTACCCAGATGGTCGATAGGTTTCTCCATTGTTGCTAATTCACAAGAACCAGTAGGCACAGAGATATGGGCTACCGCACGATATTTTGAAAACTAAATATTACATACTCCTAGATCGAAATTGGCTTTCGACGTATAAAACTAGGTCAATGAATATCATCATTCAGATCAATTATGAAGCGGAACTACCCTGTATATTGTTCCCTCAAATGTAAGAATATACAGATAACCGTCATAAGGATTGACTTTGATGTCTGTGATCCCGCCAAAGCCTCTTGCAAATATTATTTGATCAAGAGCATCTGAACTGTTGGCTATACCATCTGCGAGTGGACCAGAAGGAAGAAGTAAACCTGTTCTTTGTGTATTTAGTTTAAAGTGGTAAATATTTCCGTTTTTAGCGTCGCCAACAAATATATCATTTCTGTATAAATTTCCGATGTTCCCAGAATTAAGGAATGTGATTCCAGTCGGAACCACTTTTCTAAACCAAGCGAATTGAGGCGCATGATATTTTCCCTTCCCAGCAAAATCAACCAAATCACTTGGACGAATGGGAGCTATTCGCTGCTTCTCTGTTTGATCAATGTCATATCCACGCAGCCATACCCCGTCGATCTTATTGTATCCGCTATTGAATCCCGGCCCAACTATATTGAGTTCATCACCGAATGGCAAACCAATCTGCGTATCCCATAGATTTCCCGTCATAGGATCGAAAGCAAGCCCAAAACTATTCCATAAACCATATGAATAGTAAAGGTTTAATGGAAATTTATTTCCAAGTGTACCAGGCATGACTGGCCTGCCGTCTTGGTTAACTCTGATTATTCCGCTTGTTCCATCTGGCTCGCTACCATTTTGTATATTCTGTGCTTTAGTGTTATGTCCGTTAATCCCAACATCTCCGATGGTAAGATATACGTTTTTATCAGGTCCAATAACAATCTTACCTCCATTACCGATAGCCCCTGGAAACGCCGGAAGATCTAACAATAATTTTGGATTTACTAAGTTGTTGTTTTTCAATTCATATCTATATAGGCGATTGCCCAGCGGTTGTTTTCCTTGTCTAATATCATCACCTGTATTTGTTTGCGCTTGTGTATAATATACAAAAACATGAGCAATAGTATTGTTATTGTCATTAATACTGTGATCGGTTAATGAAGGAACAACACTACGATTGGGCCAGACAGCAATACCAAGTAAACCCCTATGTGCATATGTAGCAACTTTAAGGGTAATCAAAGGTTGTGGTAATTCATGCCTGTCCACAATTCTTTTTATTACACCACTATCCTTTTCTTCGACCAATATGTCGTTAGGCCCCAAAAATGCCATACTGGTAGGATGCGTTAACCCTCCGAAAACCACTTCTGCCTTTAGATTGGAATCTAGGATTTCTGGTCCTTTAGGAGAAGGTAGACCGACGTCTGGATATTTTGAAGATAAAGCCTTTACAAGATGATCATGATTATTCTGATCCATGTAAAGATAGTTTATTGTCAGTAAGGCCAATGAAAATATAAGCATCATCACCAAAACTACTCTAATGCATGATGACAATGATGACCATGAAGATAGTCCAACCAAATAAATCGTTCTCAGTTAATTCAGAGCCTGTTTCAAAATGATATAAGTAGTATTCGTTGTACGAGCGTATCATTATGAAAATGACAACATCTTGTATTATTTTAATTTATGTACATAAATTACATAGACTTTTTGTTATTGCGAAAAAGCAAAGATTCACCTGAGTCGCTGAACATTTTTCTGATGATTTTCGAATGCAGTGTTAAGAGAGGACAGATCACCTGTAATTTCAAATTCTTTTGTAAGGATTGTAATTACGTTTCGAACAAATTGTTGAGGATAGTGAGGTGACAACAATTGTTCAATCGATGCAAGTGTGGCTTTGCCTTGTTTCTCGGGAGACATCTTATGCTGGATTTCTTTGTCCGATACCTGTTGGGGTAAACTCAGATCAAGTTCATTAGGTAACTTATCGATTCCATCTATACCATTAGATAACACCTCAAAGAGATTTCCATAATTTACCAATTGCCGATCAGCTTCACGAAGAAATGCGAGTAGTTTGTCTATGTTCTTGTCATCTACAATGATCGCCACATGAGTAATCAAATCGAAAAATTGCTTTGCATGGTTGGGAGCATAATACTTATTTAGCAACAAACGAATTTCCCGAAGGTTTGGTCTCATTTGCACCTCCTCAATTGATGGTGTCAGTCCAGTATCAGACGAGGGGTTGTTGCCATTTCTGTGGTTATCTTCTCTTTTTAATGGGCCCGAGCAGTTATTGAAATGGTACGATGAATGTGACTTTGTACAGGTTTCAGTGGTGCCAGAATTGGTTTGCTTGTACTGGGGTTTAGATAATATATTCTCATGAACAACCGACGGGTATGCAGTTTGTTGATAATTATCCCTAAGCTTTTTAGAATTAAAACTAAAAAATCGACTTTGTCTTCCTTTTCCTCCAGGTGGAAACTTATCATCTCTCGATAAAATTTGGCCGTTTGCTATTCCTACCATATAATCTAACAAACGAACCACGATACCTTCTCCACCGTGTAAATTGTGATTATGCCTGTTTGCACCATACCGTCTAGTAAAGGTTTCAGAACAGGTTGCACATACCCAAGTGATTCTTCCCACTACTGTAATTTACGGATAGGCTTCATTTATATCTATTGTGACAGCGCTGCACTGTGCCGCGGCATACGGTAATAATCTTATAGAAAATAGTTTTACAACCGTGTTATAAGTTAACCCAGACACGTCCTCAATCCTTATGAGGATATGAATAGCAGATAAACAAAAACAAGCACTATGGATAAGGGCAGGACATGCTTTTGGATATGAATTGGATAAACGTTGCGTTTGTGCTTACGATAGTTATGGCAGCAATCTAAAAACCACTTGAAACCTCTTCTGCCAAGGGATTAATTGGATCTTTGATATTCAATACTGAAGGCTTAACAGTATAGGGAATAACTACAAAAATGATTCATCTACGTTATAAGATTCAAATACGAATTCCGGAAAAAACTTGCAGATAGATGGTTTTGGGCTTAGTGTATAGGTTAGAATCTTTAACCTAATTAGTAATCTCCTTTGAAATTAACCAGTCTTCAGTCCAAGTTGTTAAAGTATAGCAAGGCCTCTATTATCGGTATAAGGCACTTTGTTTTTTATATTAATTAATAGAAACACGTTAGCTGATATACCCTGTATTAGATGGTCTGTCACTACCTGGCATACCAGGCTGCTGACTTTCTAATGGTCTTCCACCACCTGCTGCTTGCTGTTGTATGGTTTGGATTAACATCTCTGTATCTTTTGCTTTTTTGTCAAGACCAGTCATATCTATCTTGATAGCGATTATTGAAAGCAAACTCTCCAAAACGGCCTTCGAGGCCTTGGCGTCAACAACGTATCCTGATGACTCTCCTAACAAACAGGTACCTTTCATTTTGTGAAGCTTTGCAATGCCAATAATAAGACCATTCATACCTGCTACACTACCTGTATTCATGGTTAAGATATTTAGTTTGTTAAATGCTTTTAAAGTATCGGCGTCAGTAGATGTACCGTAAACACGTGGCTTGTCTACAAATACTCCCGTAATAGCTGCTCCCAAAGTAAAGACCTCCTTTGTATTAAACTTGGCAGCAATATCCAAGATTTGTTCAGATAATACATATTGAGATTCAGGACTGCTTGGCTGTGAATCTCCGGTTAACAATAATATATCCTTATCATTAGAAGAAGTTGCCTTCGAATAAAATATGCTGTTTTTCATAAGTTCCGCTACACCATCAGTTCTGATCATAATCTGTGGAGGAAACGAAGTACAATAGATATCGGCCAAGAGTTTTGCATGAAGTTCCTCAATTAAATGATCTATTGCAATCTTTCCAACATATCCAGTACCTGGAAAACTACATATCAAAAATGGAGACTGTAATTGTGGTAAAGTACTAGACAATGAGGAAGAAGAATAGACAATATTAATTCCAGATTGTGGCGAAGGTAACATAAGATCTAAATGAATTAATAGACCTTAAAGTGTTGCGAGATATGAAATAGGTGAACCCCCTAAGTGGAAGGACTTAAATCCCGTCCAGTCCACAATTTTGATCCGAAAGGTTGTGGCAGCATTTTGAGCATAATCTTTCTATTTTGCTAACAAATCGAAGCATTATTTGATCATGAAATGGATCACTTGCTACCAAATTCGGTAGCAATTTTTTTGTTAGCACCAGATACATAGGAAAATTTGTTGTTAGCAAAAGAATAGGGGTTTAACAAAGAGAATGGTTGTTGATTTATGAGGATGCATTACTTGAGCTGTCC
>Ga0126314_10000809_pt1 | contig 14876 bp, 10 predicted proteins | sample Plot105B_FD_92535 | JGI IMG/M metagenome (GOLD analysis project Ga0126314, IMG submission 92535) | Serpentine soil microbial communities from UC McLaughlin Reserve, CA, USA - Plot105B | ecosystem: Environmental > Terrestrial > Soil > Grasslands | place: USA: UC McLaughlin Reserve, Lake County...
CACGCCGTCGGTGGTCGCTTTCGCGAAGGGCGGCGAGGTCCTCGTCGGTGAGGTCGCCAAGCGTCAGGCTGTCACCAACGTTGACCGCACCATCCGCTCGGTCAAACGCCACATGGGCACCACCTGGACATCGAAGATCGACGACAAGACCTATCGTCCGCAACAGATCAGCGCCTTCGTGCTTCAGAAGCTGAAGCGGGACGCCGAGGCTTACCTGGGCGAGCAGGTGACGCACGCCGTCGTCACGGTTCCTGCTTACTTCTCCGACGCGCAACGGCAGGCCACCAAGGAGGCCGGCGAAATCGCGGGCCTGATCGTGGACCGGATCATCAACGAGCCCACTGCGGCAGCCCTGGCGTACGGCCTGGACAAGACCGACAAGGACCAGACCATCTTGGTCTTCGACCTCGGTGGCGGCACTTTCGACGTTTCGCTGCTGGAGATCGGTGAGGGCGTCTTCGAGGTCAAGGCGACCAACGGCGACAACCGACTGGGTGGCGACGACTGGGATTCCCGGATCGTCGACTGGCTGGTCAAGCAGTTCAAGAACAAGAACGGTACAGACCTGTCTCAGGACAAGATCGCCCGGCAGCGACTGCAGGAGGCGGCCGAGAAGGCCAAGATCGAGCTGTCCTCGGCGAGCGAGACGCAGATCAACCTGCCCTACATCACCCTCGGTCAGGCAGGGCCGCTGCACCTGGAGGAGAAGCTCACCCGCTCGGAGTTCCAGCGGCTCACCTCCGACCTGCTCGACCGTTGCCGCGCACCGTTCCATGCGGTGATCGATGACGCCAAGATCAGCGTCGGATCCATTGATCACGTGATCTTGGTCGGCGGCTCGACCCGGATGCCTGCGGTCGTAGAGCTGGTTAAGGAACTGACCGGTGGCAAGGACCCGCACAAGGGTGTCAATCCGGACGAGGTCGTCGCGCTTGGCGCCAGCCTGCAGGCCGGGGTGCTGAAGGGCGAGGTCAAGGATGTGCTGCTGCTCGACGTCACCCCGCTGAGCCTCGGCATCGAGACCAAGGGTGGTGTGTTCACCAAGATCATCGAGCGGAACACCACGATTCCGACCAAGCGTTCCGAGGTGTTCACCACTGCTGATGACAACCAGCCGTCGGTGATGATCCAGGTCTACCAGGGCGAGCGTGACTTCGCGAAGGACAACAAGTCGCTCGGCAACTTCGAGTTGACCGGCCTGCCGCCGGCCCCCCGTGGTGTGCCGCAGATCGAGGTCGCTTTCGACATCGATGCGAACGGCATCGTCCATGTCCACGCCAAGGACCTGGCGACCAGCAAGGAGCAGTCGATGACGGTCACCGGTGGGTCCGCTCTCGGCAAGGAGGACATCGACCGGATGGTCCGTGAGGCCGAGTCGCACGCCGAGGAGGACCGCAAGCGTCGTGAGGCCGTCGAGCTCCGCAACGAGGCCGACAACCTTGTCTTCCGCACCGAGAAGCTGATCAGCGAGAACGCCGACAAGATCAGCGACGATGTGAAGCTGCCGGTCGAGGAGGCGCTCGCCGAGGTCAAGACAGCCTTGGCGGGCACCGACGACGACGCCGTCAAGGCTGCGGTGGAGAAGTTGAACACCACCAGCGCGGCGCTGGGCCAGGCCATGTACGCCGCTGCCCAGGCGGCACAGCAGCCCCCGAACGAGGCAGGCGAGCCAAGTGACCGGGCCGAGACCAATGGCAGCAGCTCGACCGCCGATGAGGACGTCGTCGAGGCCGAGATCGTTGACGAAGACGAGAAGACGAGTGACGCCAAGTGAGTGCTGGTACTTCACCGAATAGCGCCGAAGAGCCAGAGCCCCGGCTCCACATCCGTGACAACCGGCGCATCGACCCGGAGACGTACGAAGTCAGGGAGCCGCAGGAAACTGCGGCTCCCGCCGCTCGGGACGTGACGACCGACGCTCAGGACTCGGCCGAGGCTGAGCAGGCCTCAGCCGATCAGGCAAGGATCGCCGAACTGACGGCCTCACTTGCCGAGCGCACAGCTGATCTGCAGCGGCTGCAGGCTGAGTACGTCAACTACAAGCGCCGCGTCGACCGCGATCGCGATCTTTCTCGCAAGGTGACGATCGAAGGGGTGATCAAGGACTTCCTCTCGGTGCTGGATGATGTTCGGTCCGCTCGTGAACACGAAGAGTTGACCGGCGGCTTCAAGGCCGTTGCCGAAGAGATCGAGCGGGTCACAGCCAAGTACGGACTGGAGACGTTCGGCCAAGCGGGCGATCCGTTTGATCCGCACATCCATGAGGCCCTGCTGCACGCGCACGCAGACGACATCGACGGTCCGACCTGCGTCGAGATCCTGCAGCCTGGATACCGGATCGGCACTCGAATCCTGCGTCCGGCCCGGGTGGCCGTTGCCGAGCCGGAGCCCGAGGCCTTGGCCGAATCGCCGCCGGCAACCGTCGAGGAGTCCGACGAGGTGGAGCAAGCGGGTATAGATGAGCCCGAGCTCAGCGACCACGAGAAATAGCACGCGCGCTGAGCTTGTCGGTGCCTGAACCATCACGATTTGGGCCCGTTTCGACAAGCTCAGCGACCGTTTGTGGCGAAGTCAGTTGATCATGGTGAGGGGAGGTGTCGATGAGTACCAAGGACTGGATTGAGAAGGACTACTACAAGGTCCTTGGCGTCAGCAAGGACGCAAAGCCCGAGGAGATCAAGAAGGCCTACCGGAAGCTCGCGCGCGACAACCACCCCGACCAGAACCCTGGCAACGCCGACGCGGAGCGGCGCTTCAAGGAGATCTCCGAGGCGAACGACGTTCTGTCCAACGAGGCCAAGCGCAAGGAGTACGACGAGGCGCGCCGGCTCTTCGGTGGCGGAGGCTTCCGCTTCCCGGGGGCCGGCACCCGCGCTCCCGGTGGTGGGGTGGGCGTAGACGATCTCTTGCGCACCGCCAGCGATTCCAGCTTCACCGACCTCTTCGGCGGGCTGTTCGGCGGCAGCGGTGGCGGGACCCGTACCACTCGATACTCGACGGCGCGCGGTCCTCGCCGCGGAAGCGACGTCGAGGGCGAGGTCACAGTGGACTTTCTCGAGGCCATCGAGGGCGTCACCGTGAGCATGCAGATGATTTCGGATGCACCCTGTGAGGCGTGTCGCGGGACCGGCGCAAAGGCGGGGACCGTGCCCCGAGTCTGCCCTACCTGTGAGGGCAGCGGCATGCAGACCTCCACGTCCGGCGGCGTCTTCGCGGTCACTGAGCCGTGCCGCGATTGCCGCGGTCGTGGGATGGTTGTCGACGATCCCTGCCCGGTCTGCCATGGCTCTGGTCGTGGCAAGTCGGCCAAGGCGATGCAGGTACGCATTCCGGCAGGTGTCACCGACAACCAACGCATTCGGCTCAAGGGCAAGGGTGGAGCCGGTGAAAACGGCGGTGCAGCCGGCGATCTGTATGTGACGGTGCACGTCCGCCCGCATCCGATCTTCGGGCGCAGAAGCGACAATCTCACACTCACTGCCCCGGTCACCTTCGCCGAGGCCGCCCTCGGTGCCGAGATCGAAGTGCCGACGCTCGGTGGCCAGCCGGTGAAGCTACGGATCCCGCCGGGAACGCCCAATGGTCGTACCTTCCGGGTCCGAGGCAAGGGTGTCCGTCGCCGGGACGGTACCCGGGGGGACCTGCTGGTCAGCGTCGAGGTGCTCGTACCAGCCGCACTCAATGATCAAGCACGGCAGGCGCTGGCGAGTTATACCGAGGCAGTGGGGTCCGCTGATCCGCGAGCCAAGCTGTTCGCGGCGCAGTAGGAGGTCCAGCGTTGACGCCGAACATCATGTCTTCCGCATCCGAGCTTCCGCAGCGGATCGATCAAGACGCACCGGTGTTCGTGATCTCAGTGGCGGCGCAGCTAGCCGCCATGCATCCCCAGACGCTCCGAACCTACGACCGGATGGGTCTGGTCTCACCGCGCCGAACCGCCAAGCGGGGTCGGCGCTACTCGGCGCGCGATATCGCCCGGCTTCGCCTGATCCAGAGGCTGAGCCAAGACGAGGGCATCAATCTGGAAGGCATTCGCCGAATTCTGTCGATGCAGGACGACATTGACGAGCTGCGGGCCCGCGTTGAGCAGCTGACGTCGCTGCTGGCCGCGGTCCAGTCCGTGCCCGAAGCACGGGTGTTCACTGCTGACCCCCTCGGTGGAGTGCATCTGGGTCGGCGCGGTCGGCGAGCACCACTGGCCCTTCCCGGCCGCCCATTGCCTTGAGCGTTTGTGATCACTGGCTGAGCACCGCCGCGACTGGATCGCCTGGATCGAGATCTGTCTTTCGAACCCGCTGCGCACCTTTCCGGCTTTCAGCGGCGGCCAGACCCGAAATAGTGCGCACTCGGGTGGGTGGATCTGGGAATCAGGTGGACGGTCCGTCGGGCTCGCGTCGTAGAACAGCAGCCAGCCGAGATGCACGCCGTACATGACAATCCCGAACCCGGCGATTGCGGCGATGGCCGTCGCGAGCGGCGGCGCAAGTTCCCAGGAACTGACCAGTAGCGCGAAGGCGATCACGGATAACCCCGGCAGTACGGCCCTATTCGACCGTCGTTTTCGGCCACGGATCTCCCAGCGTCCTGCATAAACCGACGGTACGCCCGCCGTTGACAGGATGCGGAAGGATGAGTTTGATCTCAGACTCAGCGCTCAGCGGTCCACTCGAATGGAACGCCACGCTGATCGAGGGTGACGTCGCACAGGACGTTCAAAGACTCAAGGCTGAGCTCGACGGCGATCTGATCAGCTCCGGCGCGGGCCGCTTCGCGCGTTTCTTCGTCGAGAACCAGTTGCTTGACAGGTGTTGGCTCGCTAGCCGAGAACGGCCATCCTGGCGGAGTGCGAATCCACCTCGATACTGATTTGGGCGGGGACACCGACGACGCATGCGCCTTGGTCATGTTGCTGGGATGGCCGGACGTCGAGATCACCGGTGTGACAACCGTGGCCGACCCCGATGGACGCAGGGCGGCCTATGTTGCCCATCTGTTGCGCCTCGCCGGCCGAGCCGACATCCCTGTGGTGGCCGGGTCACAGGTGTCCCTCACGACGCTCGCCAAGGCCGATCCCATCGTCGACGATGCCCGGCATTGGCCGACCGACATCGCCCCACTGCCGTCGCCGCCAGGGGCCGCGCTCGACCTCCTCGGCCGCAGCCTCGATGGCGGAGCCACGCTGGTCGCCATCGGCCCGTACACCAACCTGGCACTGCTCGAGGTAGCCCGTGCCGGCAGCCTGGCCCGGCAACCGGTGGTCGTCATGGGTGGCTGGGTCTATCCCCCTGCACCTGGCCTTCCGCAATGGGGGCCCGAAATGGACTTCAACGTGCAATGGGACACCCGAGCCGCTGAGATCGTCTTTGCCAGCGCCCGGCTGACATTGGTCACGCTTCCGGTGACTCTCAATACGCACCTTCGCGGTGCGGACTTACCGCGCCTAGGCGCTGCAGGACAGCTTGGTCAGTTGCTCGCACGGCAGGGCAAGGCGCATGGCCTGGCACACCAGATGGAGAAGCTCGGCCGCGAATATGTCGGCTTGCCGGATGACTTGGTCAACTTTCAGTACGACCCCGTCGCGTGCGCCGTGGCAGTCGGTTGGTCCGGAGCAACCACCGAAGAAGTGCGGTTGCGCGCTATACGAGAAGGCGATGTGTTGTCCTTTCGCCCCGATCCGATGGGCCGGCTCACCCGTGTTGTCGTCGATGTGGACAGTGCCGCGTTCGACAAGTCATGGATGTTCGCAATTGAATCGGTCGGCACCCAGAGTGTGTCGACTGAAGATCGTTTGCGTCCTTGACACACCGCAGGGCGGTCACGATCGCTGAAACATAGCCTGTTGTGCATGCTGGGAGAGACAGAGGACGGAGCACGTCAGTGGGGTCTGCTCGGCGTACCGTCGAGCGTGGCCGCGCACTGGCCGGGCATCGAGCAGGGTCCAGGAGCGCTGCGTGCGGCTGGACTCCTGGAAACACTTCACGCCCAGGGCGTTCGGGTCGCCGACCACGGAGACATGGCGGTGGCCCGATGGACCGCCGACAGGACAGACGACGGACCGAACGCTTGGCGGCAGGTCGTCGACGTCGTCAGCGCTGCCAAATCGGCCATCGCCGGGGTACTTGACGCCGGCCAGACACCGTTGGTGCTCGGCGGAGAGTGCACCCTCTCCATCGCCTTGGTGGCTGCCGCGATCGAACGGCATGGTGATGTCGGCCTGCTTTACGTCGACGGCGGCCAGGACCTCATGATCCCGGCAGACCATCCGCGCGAGCCGATCCTCGACGCTATGGGGGTTGCCCACATGCTTGACCTGCCCGGATGCGTTTCAGAGCTTGCCGGCATAGGCCCGCGGCGGCCGCTCCTGCGGCCATCAGATGTTGCCTTTGTCGGGTTCGGTGACGACGAGGAGGATGTGCACGGCTTGGTGCCGGCACCCCGGCTTCGAGGCAGGGACCTGATTGCCGATCCGTTGGGGACAGCTCGTCGCTCACTGGCGGCGTTGCCGCATCGACACCTCGTCGTGCACTTCGATGTCGATGTTCTGGATGCGCTTGAGTTGCCTCTGGCCGATATTTCAACCTACGCGACCGGCGTGCGACTCGGGCACATTGTGCCGCTGCTCACGGCTCTCGTTGCCGACTCCAGAGTGGTCGGCATGACTGTTGTCGAGGTCAACCCAGATCACGACACCGATGGCAGCTCCATCCATCGACTTGTGACAGCCATGGCCAGTGTCCTTGCCGGTAATGACTCCGCTGCGGGTCAGGAATAGCCGCTTTGCCCAGAAGGTTGAGTCTACAACACTCAACTTTGGCTTGCGCGGACCGCTTGTCGGGCGCATAGTTGAGTGAGGCATACTCAACTGTGGATCTAAGGACAGATGGATACCAACAAGCTCACAACTAAGAGTCGCGATGCGGTCTCGACGGCGCTTCGTACTGCCCTGACTTCCGGCAATCCGAACGCCGAGCCCTCACACCTCTTGCATGCCCTGCTGCTCGTACCGGGCAACACGGTTGCCCCGCTGATCAGCGCCGTTGGCGGCGATCCAGCTGTGGTCCAGGCGGCGGCCCAAGGCGCGATCTCCAAGCTGCCCACGGCGAGCGGCTCATCGGTCAGCCAGCCCGCGCTCTCCGGCTCGTTCTCTCGCGTGCTGGCCGACGCCGAGAATCGGGCGCAACAGCTCGGCGATGCCTTCGTGGCCACCGAGCACCTGCTGATCTCCCTTGCCGCGGTCGAGTCCGACGCCAGGAAGATCCTTCGTGATCTCAAGATGACCCCGGACGCACTGACCAAGGCGTTCAATGCAGCCCGAGGCAGCAAGCGCGTGACCAGCGCCGAAGCTGAAGGCACCGCATCGGCGCTCGACCAGTACGGCGTTGACCTCACCGCCGCGGCCCGCGACGGAAAACTGGACCCGGTCATCGGGCGGGACACCGAAATTCGCCGGGTGGTCCAGGTGCTCGCCCGCCGAACCAAGAACAACCCGGTGTTGATCGGTGAACCGGGGGTCGGCAAGACAGCCGTCGTCGAGGGGCTGGCCCAGCGGCTGGTCGCCGGTGACGTACCGGATTCGCTCAGGGATCGGCGGCTGATCGCTCTGGACCTGGCATCAATGGTCGCCGGCGCCAAGTATCGCGGTGAGTTCGAGGAGCGGCTGAAGGCAGTGCTCAACGAGATCCGGGATGCCGAGGGTCAGATCATCACGTTCATCGACGAACTGCATACCGTCGTTGGCGCCGGTGCCACCGGCGAAGGTGCGATGGACGCCGGCAACATGCTCAAGCCGATGCTGGCGCGCGGTGAGTTGCGGATGATCGGCGCCACCACGCTGGACGAGTATCGGGAGCGGATCGAGAAGGACCCCGCCCTGGAGCGGCGCTTCCAGCAGGTCTTCGTCGACGAACCCAGCGTCGAGGACACCATCGCGATCTTGCGCGGCTTGCGGGAGCGGTACGAGGCCCACCACAAGGTCGTGATCACCGACGCCGCACTCGTGGCAGCTGCCACCCTGTCGCACCGTTACATCACCTCCCGCCAACTCCCGGACAAGGCCATCGACCTGGTGGACGAGGCGGCGTCCCGCCTTCGGATGGAGATCGACTCCTCACCGGAGGAGATTGACGCGCTTCGCCGTACCGTCGAGCGGATGAAGATGCAGAAGTTCGCGCTGGAGAAGGAATCCGATCCCGGCAGCGTTGACCGGCTGCACCGCCTCGATGAGGAGCTAGCCAACGCCGAGGAGGAGCTGCGTGCGCTGGTGGCGCGGTGGGAGGCGGAGAAGCAGAGTCTGAACCGCGTTGGCGAACTCAAGAAGCAGATCGACGAGCTGCGGGTTTCGGCAGATCGTGCCCTTCGCGAGGGTGACCTGGTGAGGGCCAGTGAGATCTCCTACGGTCAGATCCCGGCTTTGGAGAAGGAGCTGGAGCAGGCGGACAAGGCCGAGAGCGAGCTGCCGTCGATGGTGTCCGAACAGGTCAACCCGAACGACGTGGCGGAGGTTGTCTCCAACTGGACCGGCATTCCCGTCGGCCGGTTGCTGCAAGGCGAGACCGAGAAGTTGCTCTCGATGGAAGCGCGGATCGGGGAGCGGCTAGTGGGTCAGCAACAGGCTGTCCGTGCCGTTTCCGACGCGGTACGGCGCTCGCGGGCCGGCATCTCCGACCCGAACCGGCCGACGGGCTCGTTCCTGTTTCTTGGCCCGACCGGGGTCGGCAAAACCGAGCTGGCGAAGTCGCTGGCAGAGTTCCTGTTCGACGACGACCATGCGATGGTCCGGATCGACATGAGCGAGTACTCCGAGAAGCACTCGGTAGCTCGACTTGTCGGCGCGCCGCCCGGCTACATCGGCTACGAGGAGGGTGGTCAGCTGACCGAGGCTGTCCGGCGCCGCCCGTACGCGGTGGTGCTGCTGGACGAGGTGGAGAAGGCTCATACCGAGGTCTTCAACATCCTGCTCCAGGTCCTCGACGACGGCCGATTGACTGACGGTCAGGGCCGTACGGTCGACTTCCGCAACGCAATCCTGATCTTGACCTCCAATCTGGGATCACAGTTCCTGGCCGACCAGACCCTCGACGCCGAGACCAAGCGAAATGCGGTGATGGGTGTGGTTCGCCAGGCCTTCAAGCCGGAGTTCCTCAACCGGCTGGACGAGGTTGTGATGTTCGAAGCTCTGGGCACCGAGGAGCTGGCCAAGATCGTCGAGATCAACCTGCGCCGGCTCAACCAGCGGCTGGCCGATCGGCGGATCGCTGTCGAGGCGACGCCGGCAGCCAAGGAGTGGCTGGCGCTCACCGGCTTCGACCCGGTGTTCGGCGCGCGACCCCTTCGTCGGCTGATCCAGACCAGCATGGAGGATCGACTGGCCCAGGAGGTGCTCTCCGGCCGGGTGCTGGAAGGTGACACGGTCACTTTCGATGTGGACGAGACCAGCGACGGGCTGAAGATCGTCGAGGCAGCAGCCGTTGCAGGCGTTTAAGCGCTGGATGTTCGAGGCTTATCTGCGCGACAGCGACATCGTCCTGAGGCCCGGCGAGGACGGAGTGCATCTCGTCCCCGACCGGGCCTATCGGCGGGCGTACACGCTTCGGATGGGCCGGGCCGACCAGTCGTATGTTGATCTTGACGATCCGCTCCGGCTGGAGTTCGACTACCTGCAGCGGCTGGCCGACGTCACCGACTGCGTAGCCGAACCAGGCAAACGGCTCCGGGTGGTGCATGTCGGTGGGGCTGCGATGACATTGCCGCGCTACATCGCGGCCACTCGGCAGCACTCGGCCCAGATTGTGTTGGAGCCGGACGCCGAACTGACCGCCTTCATCCGTGCCTATCTTCCGCTGCCGCAGCGCAGCGGTATCAAGGTACGGGCGTCCGACGGCCGAACTGGGATCGCCGAGTTGCGAGACGGCATGGCCGACCTGGTGATCGTCGACGCCTTTGTCGGGACGCAGGTACCCGCCGAGCTGACAACCGCCGAGTACTTCGCCGAGCTGCGACGCGTGCTGGCATCAAGCGGCACGGTGTTGATCAACGTCACCGACCGGGGTCCGTTGGCCTACACGGCTCGGGTACTCGCCGCGCTGGCGGCAAGCTTTCCGGAGCGGCTGCTGTGTGCCGAGCCCTCGACCCTAAAGGGACGGCGCTTCGGGAACGTGATCTTGGTCGGTTCTCCCGCGGCCGCATTGCCGATGACCGAGATCGCCGATCGCACCGGGCGGTCACCGTATCCGTACCGAGTTCTGCACGGAGCTCGGCTCGACCAGCTGCTGGCTGGCGCGGCACCGTTCACCGACGCCGACTCAGCTTGCTCACCAGAGCCGCCACGTCTTCGAACGCACTTCGGCTAGGCCGATGCTTGTTCGCTGGGGAGATCGGGAAGGTCACCGCCTACCCTTGGTGACGTGTCGTCGGGATACCCGCAGTTCACCCCACCCAGGCCTGGGCCGGCAGGGGGTCCTGCCAATCCGCGCTACGGCGATTCAGCTTTACTGACCGACGCCCAGCTGCGGCAGCTGCCAACACCGTCCGGTCCCGCCGCGAACGGTGACGCGCAGACAGGGCAGTACCAGCGTCCCGCCGCGATCACCATAGCGGCGACCTTGGCCGTCACCGGTTCCCTGCAGTGGATCTGCGCGCTGACCGTACTGTGGATGGCTGCCGTTGCCGGTACCGACACTCTCAGCAGCAGCGGCACCGAGGGTGCGGTTTTCCACGTCTTGCACCGGTTCGACGTGCGGATGACCGACGGGCTTGCCGTGCCGCTCTACCTGTTTCCGGTTGCGGCATTTGTCAGCGGGTTCTTGATCTTGTGGCAGCGGCCATGGACCCGGATCGCTCACACAGGACTCGGTGTGGCAGCGCTGGCCTGGTCAGCTTGGTGGTTGCAGAATTCGCTGCTCTGGTGGTGCGTTTCGGCGCTGTACATTCTGGTCGGCTGCCTGCTTCTGTGGACGCGGAGCGCTTCGCGCTGGTATCAGCGGCAAACCTAAGATCGGGTTGGGTTCTGGAGCCCGGTTCCCCCGCGGCTCAGCCGAACTCGGCTCCTGCCGGTATCAGCACGCATGCTGGTGTCTCCTTGTTGGTGATGACGCCTCTGGGCAAGCTGTGGCGGCCCGGATGGTCGGTTTGGCCGAGCTACGTAGCACAACGCCGTATGGTGGAGTAGTTCAGGGTTCAACAGGAGCGTGATGAGTCAGCTCATCGAAGATCGCGTTCAGCAAGGTCGCGCCGCGTACCACCGGCATGCCTGGCAGGAGGCCCTCGAATCGCTTCGCAGCGCTGACTCCAAGACTCCTTTATCTCCGGAAGACCTCGACCTGTTGGCGGAGTCAGCATGGTTCGCGGGAGACCCCGATGTGGCAACTGAGGCCCGCGAGCGGGCCCATGCCGGATATGTGAAACAGGGCGACCAATGTCACGCAGCGGGAATGGCTCTGCAACTTGCCCTTGGCCATTTCGAACGGCTTGAGAGCGCGATCGGCAACGGATGGCTGGGTCGGGCGAGAAGGCTGCTCGAACAGAGTCCGAGCGAGTGTCCTGCACACGGGTGGCAGGCCGCCTTGCTGGCTTACCTTGCGCTGCGAATGTCCGGCGATCAAACCGAAGCACTTCGCCAGGCAGAGCTTGCCGAGGAAATCGGCCAACGGCTAGCCAACCCGGCAATCCAGGCCCTCGCCCTCCAAGTTCAGGGTTACGCGCTGGTCGGGCTCGGTCGAATAGACGAAGGTCTGGCCTTAATCGACGAGTCCACCGTCGCCGCTGTGAGTGGAGATCTGGACCCGTTGACGACCGGTCGGATCTACTGCAGCACCATCAGCGTCTGCCGTGATCTCGCCGACTGGCGGCGGGCCGCCGAATGGACCGATGCCGCCGAGCGGTGGTGTCACCGTCAGGGTGTTTCTGGATTTCCCGGAATCTGCCGGGTGCACCGAGCCGAGATCATGCAATTCCGAGGCTTGTGGGCTGACGCAGAGCGGGAGGCGCGACGCGCTTGTGATGAGCTGAGCAGGTACGACTTGATGCTCAGCGGTGAGGCCCAGTACGCGGTCGGTGAGGTACGGCTTCGAGTGGGCGATCTCGCCGGTTCGTTCGATGCCTTCCGTCGGGCGCATGAACTCAGCCGGGAACCCGAGCCCGGTATGTCCTTGCTTCGACTTGCCCAGGGGGATGTAGCGGCGGCCAACATTTCGATCAAGCGGGCACTTACCGGCGTGGAATCGCACACGTTCAGCAAAGCGCGCCTGCTTCCTGCGGTTGTCGAGATCGGGCTCGCCGCCGGAGACATCGGCTCCGTCGCAACGCATGTCGACGAACTCGAACGGATCGCCGGATCGTTTCGGACGACAGCGGTGACCGCAACAGCCGAGTTCGCCCGCGGCCGGTTGCTCCTTGCTCAAGGCGATGCCTCGACCGCCGTGGCCCGCCTGCGTCACGCCATGGAACTTTGGCACGAGATCGGTGCCCCTTATGAGACTGCAAGAGCGCGGACGGCGCTCGGCGAGGCTCTTCGTGCCGACGGCGACGAGACCGCCGCCCGGTTCGAGTTTGAATCCGCTAAGGCAGCTTTCGAGCGCCTCGGCGCCCTCCCGGACGCCAAGCATGTGGGCGAGCTGCTCGGTGATGAGCTGAGCATCGCCAGCCGAGCCGGCGACCGGGTGCAGAGGACCTTTGTGTTCACCGACATCGTTGGGTCCACGCCGCTCGTTGAGGCACTCGGTGACGACGCCTGGGAGGAATTGATCCACTGGCATGACCAGACTCTGCGGACAATCTTCAACCGTTATGGCGGGACCGAGGTGAAGCAAACCGGTGATGGTTTCCTGGTTGTGTTCGAGGACGCCTCGGCGGCGATCGAGTCCGCGGTGGCCGTCCAGCGGTCACTCGCAGAGCATCGCCGGAGCCATGGTTTCTCTCCCCAAGTTCGAATCGGGTTACACCAGGCGGAGGCATCCAGCCGGGCGATGGACTTCTCCGGCAGGGGTGTTCATGAAGCCGCGCGGATCGGGGCACTCGCCGCAGGCGGGCAGATTCTTGCCAGCATCCAGACCGTGCAAAGTGCGGGGACGCGATTTCCAGTCTCGGCATCGCAGTCGGTCAACCTCAAGGGCGTATCCCAGCCCGCCGAGGTCGTCACGGTCGAATGGACCTGACCGGCGCTAACCCCGCAGTTTCGACAGTCGCGCGATCCCCTCGTCCAGCACGTGATCTTGCTTGCAGAAGGCCCAGCGCACGTACGGACGGCCGGCGTCCACCCGGTCGTAGAAGACCTGGTGTGGGATGGCGACGACGCCACAACGCGTCGGTAGATCCCGGCAGAACTCGACCCCGTCGGCGTAGCCCAGCGGTGTTACGTCAGTCGTCATGAAGTAAGTGCCGCGGGGGACGCTCGGTGTCAGTCCAAGATCACTTAGACCCTCGGCCAGCCGGTCCCGTTTTCGCTCGAGATCAGCTCGTTGGGTCTCGACCCAGGCATCACCTTCGTTGAGTGCGCGTGCCACGGCAGGCTGGAACGGCGCGCCGGAAACGTAGGTGAGGAATTGCTTGACGGCGGTGACTTCGGAGATCAACTCAGGGGTACAGAGTGCCCAGCCGATCTTCCAGCCGGTCGCTGAGAAGGTCTTGCCGGCGGAGGAGATGCGGACCGTGCGGTTCCGCATTCCCGGAAAGGCAGCCAGCGGCAAGTGCTTTGCGCCGTCGAAGATCAAATGCTCGTAGACCTCGTCGCAGATCACCAGGACGTCGTTGGCAACAGCGAGCCGGGCGATCTCGTCCAGCTCGTCGTAGCTCAGCACGACTCCGGTCGGGTTGTGCGGAGAGTTGATCAACAGCACTTTGGTCCTTGGACTGAAGGCGGCGCCGAACTCGTCGAGATCGAGCCGGAAGTCCGGGCCAAACAGGCCGACGCCGACCCGGACACCTCCGGCCAGCTCGATGGAGGCGGCGTAGGAGTCATAGAACGGCTCCAGCGCGATCACCTCGTCGCCCGGATCGACGAACGCCAAGATCGCCGCGGCGAGCGCCTCGGTGGCTCCCGTGGTGACCAGGACCTCGGTGTCGGGGTCGTAGTTGAGCCCGTAGCGCCGCTCGCAGTGATCCGCTATTGCCTTGCGCAGCGGGGCGATGCCCTTGCCCGGCGGGTACTGGTTGATTCCTGACGCAATGGCGGCCATGGCCTCATCCAGCATGAACTCCGGCCCATCGGTGTCTGGGAACCCCTGGCCGAGATTGACCGAGTTGGTGGCGACGGCGAGCGCCGACATCTCGGCGAAAGTCGTGGCAGTGGCTGATCGGACTCGAGCGGCCTTCCACGGTGAAGCCATACTGAGCACCCTAATCGCGGCATCAGTGACCGCGCCGGGACTAGGGTTCACGGCATGACTGAGTTGCCCGTCGCGGATGACACAGCGATCTTGATCGAGCAGATCAGGGAATTGGCGGTTGTCCCCGGGAGGGTCACGCTGTCCTCGGGCATCGAGGCCGATTACTACGTCGACCTGAGAAGAGTGACGATGAACGGCGCTGCAGCACCCGTCGTCGGGCGCGTGATGCGAGATCTGGTGGCCGATTGGGACTTCGATGCGGCCGGCGGGCTCACCTGCGGCGCCGATCCGGTGGCCACTGCGATGTTGCACGCCGCGGCCGCGGCCGGGGATCGGTTGGACGCCTTTCTCGTGCGGAAGACGGAGAAAACGCATGGCCTGCAGCGCCGCGTTGAAGGCCCGGATGTGCTGGGACGTCGAGTGGTGGCGGTAGAGGACACCTGTACGACGGGCAATTCGGTACTGACTGCAGTGGAGGCATTGAACGAGGCAGGAGCGGACGTCGTCGGTGTCGCGGTGATCATAGACCGAGGTACCGGTGCCCGTCAGCGGATC
>Ga0126314_10000810_pt1 | contig 14874 bp, 10 predicted proteins | sample Plot105B_FD_92535 | JGI IMG/M metagenome (GOLD analysis project Ga0126314, IMG submission 92535) | Serpentine soil microbial communities from UC McLaughlin Reserve, CA, USA - Plot105B | ecosystem: Environmental > Terrestrial > Soil > Grasslands | place: USA: UC McLaughlin Reserve, Lake County...
GCCACGCTACCAGCTTCGACCTCCACTCCCTGAAGTTCACAGCACTCTTCGAGTTCAGCGGCCGTGACGACGCGGCCGGGCTCGAGAGATTCGACGCCATCCTTGGCGGCAACGTCGAGGAGGACGCCTGGGGCGACTATGGGCTCTATCTCCTCGGCGCCGTGGCGCGTGAAGCCGCGCGGGGATTGCACCTCCCCCACCGGCACGCCGCTGCAGAGCACGAGGGCGTCGGACTGGTGGCAGAGGGCGTCTATATGGGTGCCCGTGTGCTCGCCGCAGATGATGACGCCCGCGGCTCCGGTGCGCGGTCCGGCTTCGTCCGGGCGGTACTCGTCCTCGTGGCGGCGGTGCAGTAGGTAGGAGTAGCCGGCCTGCTTGTGGGCAGGGTGGATCGGCATCCTCTCGGTACGTGGTTGCTCCAGGTCGAAGATATGCTCCGCTCCGTCCGGCATGTTCTTTCCTCCCGCGTCGTGGCCGCACTTCGGACAAGTGTGGCGAGGTCTGGGGCGGGCGTCAACGGGGGACGGGCGCATGGCGGCCGCGGTCCCTATAATCTGGAAGGGAAGGGGAGGCGGGATGGAGGAGCTTGCGCTGTGAAAGACCAGATCCTTTCGGCCATCAGGCAACGGCTCCAGGCTCGCGGACTGGACGCCTACATCGCCTACACCCCGTCGAACGTCTTCTACGCCACGGGCTTTCAGAGCTACTTCCTGATGCAGTGGTGGCGCATGCAGGGCACCGTGCTGGCCGTCATTCCGGCAGACGAATCAGTCGAAGTAGGGATGATGGTCGGGGACTTCGAGGCAAAACCGGCGCAGCGAGTATCGGGTATCGAGGACGTCAGGGCCTACCGGTTGTGGCCTGAGATCCGTGACGCCGAGGCGGTACAGGAACCTCTCGGGAGCGGGGAATCGGAGATGCCAAGGCCCGCGCAGTTCGACGAGGGTGAGCAGGATGAGATCGTACGCGGGTTGCTCGGGGACAGGGGTCTGCTCGGCGCCAGGATTGGGACGGACCTGCGCTACATGCTCTTCGATTCCCACCGCCGCTTCTCGGCCCTTGCCCCTGAGGCCGAGTGGGTGGACTTCACAGGCGATATGTACGAGCTCAGACGTATAAAGTACCCCTTCGAGGTCGAGAGGCTCAGGCGGGCAACGGAGCTCTCTGAGGCGGGGATGCGCTTCGCGGTCGAGAACCTCGCGCCAGGCATGAGCGCAACGGACGTGCGCCACCGATACGTAATGGGCGTCGCGCGTGCTGCGATGGAAGATCCCCGCTACCAGGACTACTCGGACCAGTGGATCCTGCCCGCCGTAGGCGCAGGAGTGGGGATCGGCGTCGACTCCGAGCGAGACGCCGGTCTGCAAGATGGCGACCTCATCAAGTTCGACTGCGGTACGACCTTCGGCGGCTACCGTGGGGATGGTGGACGCACGTTCGCCTACGGTAAGGTGAAGCCCACAGCCGGACGGCTTTTCGGGGTGCTACAGGAGGCGCATGACAGGGCGTACGCGGAGATAAGGCTGGGCGTCGAGGTGGGTGAGATCTTCCGTATCGCCCAGGACCACATCACCAAGAACGGCTACCCGCGCTTCCGCCGCGGTCATTACGGGCACTCTCTGGGGATCGACACCTTCCACGAGGAACCTCCCTACGTCTCGGAGGGCGACCGGACGCTAATAGAGTCGGGCATGGTGCTGGCTATCGAGACGCCCGCATACACCACCGATGCTGGTGCCATCATGATCGAAGACCTCGTACACGTGCTCCCCGGCGGCATCGAACGCCTCCACAGGCTGCCGCACGGGCTGACGGTTATCTCTTAGGAGCCTTGGATTTGCAGACAGAGAAACGATACCGCGTTGGCATCGACATCGGCGGAACGTTCACTGACCTCGTCCTCATCGACGACGCGACGGGGCAACGCGCCGTCGGCAAGGTCCTTACCAGCCATGAGGACCCGTCCGAGGCCGTCGAGAACGGGCTTGTCGAGCTTCTCGGTCAGGAGGGTGTCGAGACCGAGCAACTCGGCACGATCATCCACGGCACGACGCTGGTTACGAACGCCCTGATCGAACGCAAAGGCGCCACGACGGCGCTCCTGACGACGGATGGTTTCCGCGACGCTGTCGCCATCGGCACAGAGCACCGCTACGACATGTACGACGTGTTCATAGAGAAGCCGGAGCCACTTGTGCCGCGGCGCCTGCGCTACGGCGTGCGCGAGCGGTCCCTCGACGACGGCTCCGTCATGCTCGAACTCGACGAGGAGCAGGTCCGCTCCATCGTTACTGAGCTACGCGGGCGCGGGGTGAGGGCGGTCGCCGTAAGCTTTCTGCACTCATTCCGCAATCCGGCGCACGAGCGCAGGGTTTGGGAGATCCTGGCCGAGGAGGCTCCGGAGATCACAGTTTCGCTCTCCTCCGAGGTTGCGCCGGAGATACGGGAGTACGAGCGTACTTCGACGACGGTAGCCAACGTCTACGCCAGGCCGCTGGTCGAGGGTTATCTGCGCTCCCTGGAGGATCGGCTGCGGCGGCTAGGGTTCGGCGGCTCGCTTTACATCATGCTCTCGAACGGCGGCACGGCAAGCGTGGAGACGGCGTGCCGTTTCCCTGTACGGCTGCTTGAGTCCGGTCCTGCGGCGGGGGCCCTTGCAGCCGCCTTCTACGGCAGGGCGACGGACTTCCCCGAGGTCCTCTCCTTCGACATGGGCGGAACGACGGCGAAAGCGTGCCTGATCGAGGGCGGAGAACCGCTGAGGAGCAACGAGTTCGAGGTAGCCCGCGTCTACCGGTTCAAGAAGGGTTCCGGGTTACCTATCAAGGTCTCGGTTATAGAGATGATCGAGATCGGCGCGGGCGGCGGCTCCATCGCCAGCATCGGTCCTCTGGGCCTGCCGAAGGTCGGGCCGAGGAGCGCGGGCTCCGAACCCGGGCCTGCCTGCTACGGCCGCGGCGGCAGCGAGCCTACGGTGCCGGACGCTGACCTCATCCTTGGCTACCTCGACCCTGATTTCTTCCTCGGCGGGAAGATGCGGCTCGACAGGGAGGCCGCCCTGAGGACGATCGAAGAGAAGATCGCGCATCCTCTGGGCCTAGATGCCGTCGAGGCCGCCTGGGGCATCCACCAGGTCGTGAACGAGAACATGGCGAACGCCGCGAGGGTCCACGCCATCGAGCGCGGCAAAGACCCGCGGGCCTATCCGCTCTTCGCCTTCGGCGGGGCAGGCCCTGTACACGGCTACAGGGTTGCCCGAGCCCTCGGCGTCCCGGCTTTATCGCGCCGCTCGGCGCTGGCGCGACCTCGGCCTTCGGCTTCCTCTGCGCCCCCCTTTCCTTCGACTTCGTACGCAGCCTCTACGGCCGCCTGCACGAGCTCGACTGGTCGGGGGCGAACGAGGCGCTGGAAGAGATGGAAGAGGAGGGTCGCGACCTCCTGCGCGCATCGGGCGTCGCGGACGGAGACGTCATGGTAAGGCGTCTGTGCGAAATGCGCTACGTCGGCCAGGGGCACGAGGTGACGGTCGAGCTTCCGGATGGGAACCTCGGTCCCGACGACGCGGACAAGCTTACGAGCCTCTACAGGAAGGAGTACAGACGCTTGTACAGCAGGGAAGGTCCTGACGTACCACTTGAGGCGATCACCTGGCGACTCGAAGTCTCGAGTCCAAGGCCCCGGATCCAGCTCGACGGCGAGGAAAGCGACCCTGGCGAGGCGCGGAAGGGGGAGCGTGAGATCTACGTGCCCGAGGAGGAAGGCTTCCTTGCAGTCCCGGTCTACGACCGTTACCTCCTCGGCACAAGCGCGACCTTCGAAGGCCCCGCGGTCGTCGAGGAACGGGAGTCTACGGTCGTCATCGGCCCGGAGAGCCGGGCCGAGATCGACGGGGCGAGGAACCTGCTCGTGAGGTGGTCTGAGTGAGCGGCTCGCGGCTCGACCCGATCCTGCTCGAGGTACTCTGGAACCGTCTCGTCTCGGTCGTCGAGGAGCAGGCGCGGGCCCTGATGCGCACCTCGTTCACGAGCGTGGTGCGCGAGGCCGGCGACCTCTCAGCAGGCCTCTTCGACCGCAGGGGCCGCATGGTCGCCCAGGCTGTGACGGGCACGCCGGGCCACGTGAACGCTATGGCGACCTCGGTTCATCACTTCCTGCGCGAGATCCCCCCCGGGACCCTCGAAGCGGGCGACGCCATGATCACCAACCACCCGTGGCAGACTTCGGGCCACCTCAACGACTTCACCGTGATCACCCCGATCTTCCGCGACGGCGATATCGTCGCGTACTTCGGCAATTGCTGCCACGCCCTCGACGTTGGGGGACGCGGTCTCGGGGCGGACGCGCGCCAGGTCTACGAGGAAGGACTCTTCGTTCCCGTGACCCGTCTGTTCGTCCGCGGCGAGCCGAACGAGGAGCTCTTCCGTCTCGTCCGCGCCAACGTGAGGGCGCCCTTCGAGGTGGTCGGCGACCTGTACGCCCAGGCGGGGAGCAACGACGTCGGCGGCGAGCGGCTCGTCGAGATGATCGAGGAGTTCGACCTTGAGGACATCGAGTCGCTCTCGGATGAGATCTGCACCCGCTCCGAGCGCGCCATGCGGGAGGCCATAGAAGCGTTGCCCGACGGTGTCTACGAGAACGAGGCGTACACGGATGGGTTCGACGAGCCGATCCGGCTGGCCGTCTCGATCCGGGTCGATGGCGACGAGATGCACGTCGACTACGCGGGCTCCTCGCCGCAGAGCGAGCGGGGCATCAACGTCGTCCTCAACTACACCGCGGCGTACACGACCTTCGGGATAAAGTGCGCTATCAGCCCGGAGGTCCCGAACAACGACGGCAGTTTCCAGCCCATTCACGTCACAGCACCCGAAGGCAGCATCCTGAACGCCGTTCATCCTGCGCCGGTCGGTGCAAGGCACATCGTCGGACACTTCCTGCCGGGCGTGATCCACGGCGCCCTGGCACATGCTATACCCGACAAAGTATTGGCCCAGGGCGCGGACAGCCTGTGGAACACCCAGATCACAGGTCAGCGCGAAAGCGGTGAGCATTTCACGTACGTGTTCTTCTCAGGCGGCGGCATGGGCGCGCGCCCGACAGGAGACGGTCTCTCGGCGACGGCCTTCCCGAGCGGCATCCGCGGCGTGCCCGCCGAGGTGATAGAGAATATCTCCCCCGTCGTCATGCACAGGCGCGAGTTCCGCCCTGACTCCGAGGGACCAGGCCGCCACAGGGGCGGCTTCGGCCAGGAGATGGAGATAGGAGTGCGCAGCCACTCTCCCTGGGTCCTCTCCGCCATGTACGACCGTACCCGTTGCCCGGCCCAGGGCATACAGGGGGGCTCTCCGGGAGGAGTGGGAGTGGTGAGCTCAACGGAAGGCAGAGAGCTTCACCCCAAACGCCAGCAGCGCATAGAGGCCGGGGAGAGGATCGTACTCAGCCTCCCTGGAGGAGGCGGGTACGGGGATCCTTTGGGGCGAGATCCCGCCCTGGTCGCCGCCGATGCCGAGAACGGCATCGTCTCGGTGGAGCGCGCCCGCGAGGTCTACGGCGTCGTCCTGAGAGAAGGCGAAGAGCCCGGTTCTTATGCCTCTGATCCAGAGGCGAGCGACCGCCTGCGGGCCAGGACTACGCCCCGTTCGGAGGAATCACAAGAGTAGAGGAGATGGTGGTGTACATACCTTGTAGCCCGAAGTCGCAGTATCTCCATGCGACGGGCCATAGCAGGAGGCGCTAGCAGTCTCTATACTTGTTTGACAGGGGAAAAGCAGGAACAACAGGGGGTAGGGAGTATGGGTTCGCGGGAGCAAGGGGCAGGGCCAGACGTACCGCAGGTCGAAGAGACGACTCTAAGGCGGGCCATCGTCGGGGCTTCCATCGGCAACACCGTGGAGTGGTTCGACTTTGCGACTTACAGCTTCCTTGCGGTGACGCTTGCGGCCGTCTTCTTTCCATCAGGAAACCCGACCGCCGCGTTGCTGTCCACGTTCGCGATCTTCGCGGCGGCCTTCTTCGTGCGTCCTCTCGGGGGGCTCTTCTTCGGGCCTCTGGGCGACAAGATCGGACGCCAGCGCGTCCTTGCCACAGTCATCATCCTGATGTCGCTCTCTACGTTCGTGATCGGGTTGCTGCCGCCATACGCCACGATAGGCGTGTGGGCACCGTTGCTGCTCGTCGTCGCGCGGTGCCTGCAGGGATTCTCGGCGGGCGGGGAGTTCGGCGGCGCGTCCACATTCCTCGCCGAGTACTCGCCGGACGACCGCAGGGGCTTCCTGGTTAGCTGGCTCGAGTTCTCGACACTAATAGGTTTCCTCATGGGTTCGATCCTGGTCTTGCTCCTGACGACTGTACTCCCTGAAGACGCCCTGGTCTCCTGGGGATGGCGCATACCCTTCCTGCTCGCGGGGCCGCTCGGGATCGTCGGTCTATACATAAGGCTGAGACTCGAAGACACTCCTGAGTTCAGGGCTCTTAAGGAGAGTGGCGAGGTCGCCAGGTCGCCCCTGCGGGAGTCCATCACGGAGAACTGGAAGCAGATCCTGCAGGTCGGCGGGCTCGTCATCATCCAGAACGTCGGCTTCTACGTCGTCCTTAGCTACATGACGACATACTTCCAGGACCCGCTCGGCTTCTCACCGACGGCTGCCTCTCTGTCGACGACGATCACCCTTCTCGTCGGGATGGCACTCATACCGCCGCTGGGTGCCCTCTCTGACCGCGTCGGGCGAAAGCCTTTGCTGCTCGCTTCGTGTATCGGCTACGTGGTGCTGACCTACCCACTCTTCCTGCTCCTGAATACAGGCAACCTCTTCGCCGCCATCCTGGCCCAGGTTGCGCTCGGGGCGCTCCTGGCCGTGTTCATAAGCACGTCCATCGCTGCCCTCACGGAGCTCTTCCCGACGCGCGTGCGCTACGGGGGCTTCTCCATCGGCTACAACTTGTCGGTCGCGATCTTCGGGGGTAGCTCGCCTTACCTGGCGCAGTACGTGGTCTCCAGCACCGGCAGCCCCCTCTCGCCCGCTTTCATCGTGATCATCGCCGCCGTGGCGACGCTCCTCGTGGTCCTGACGATAAGGGAGACTGCAGGGACCGACCTCCTGAAGACTCAGGAGGACCTCGGAGGGATCTCCGCTTAGAGTTATAGAGCGCGGCCAGGGCCAGTAGAGAGAACATCAGCGCCCGAACGAGGCGCGCCCGGTGCCGAGAGACGGGACCGAAGTAGAAGGAGAGTCATAATTGGGTTGGGTGATCTTATGAGCGGGTTGCGGCTCGGGGTTGACGTTGGCGGCACGTTCACCGACCTCGTGGCGCTCTCTGAAGGGGAGCTGATCACAGCGAAGGTTCCATCGACGCCGAGGGACCAGTCCGTAGGCGTGATGAACGCCATAAGCGCCTCAGGGGTGGACGCTGGCTCTCTCTCCGCCCTCGCCCACGGCATGACGGTGGCGACGAACGCCCTGTTGGAGCGCCGCGGCGCCAGGACGGCGCTTGTGACCACAGAAGGCTTCAGGGACGTCCTGGAGATAGCACGCCAGAACCGGCCCTCGCTCTACGACCTGACCCAGGACAGGCCCCCCGCCCTCGTCCCCCGCGAGCTGCGCTTCACCGTGAAGGAGAGGATGGGTCCTGAGGGTGAAGTCGAACCTCTCGACGACGAGAGCCTGAATAACGCCGTCTCAGCCGTCCGGGAGGCCGAAGTCGAGGCCGTCGCTGTCTGCCTCCTCTTCGCGTTCATGCATCCCGGGCACGAGAGGCGGGTCGGGGAGGCGCTGCGGGAAGCGCTCCCTGGGGTGCACGTCTCGCTCTCCAGCGAGGTCCTGCCGGAGTTCAGGGAATACGAGCGTTTCTCCACGACCGCTGCCGATGCCTATCTTGCCCCGAGGCTTGCGGCGTACCTGGGAAACCTTGGCGGCAAGGTGACGGAGGCCGGCATGCCATCACCCCTGATAATGCAGTCCTCGGGAGGGGTGGCGAACATAGAAGACGCTGTACGCGACGCCGCGGCCTTCATCCTCTCGGGACCGGCCGGCGGGGTCGTTGGCGCTGCCTACGTCGCGGGGTTGGGTGGCTACCACGACCTCCTGACCTTCGACATGGGAGGGACGAGCACGGACGTCGCACCCGTCGTCGAAGGCGAGGCGCAGACGAGCACGGAGACGGTGATCGCCGGTGTCCCCTTAAAGCTCCCGATGGTCGATGTACACACTGTGAGCGCAGGCGGGGGATCTATCGCCTGGGCCGACGCGGGCGGCGCCCTGCGCGTCGGACCCCGATCCGCAGGCGCCGAGCCGGGCCCCGCGGCTTACGGCAAGGGCGGCGAGGAGCCTGCGGTCACAGACGCGAACCTTTACCTTGGCTACCTCGCCGACGGGACCGAACTGGGCGGTGAAGTGGTGCTGAGACGCGACCTCTCCGAGAAGGCACTGGAGTCACTGGGCAAGAAGGTCGGCCTGAGCGCCGAGGAGACGGCTCTCGGCATCGTGCGGGTCGCCGATGCGGAGATGGTGCGAGCGCTCAGGGTCATAAGCGTCGAGCGCGGCCTCGACCCCAGGGACTTCGCCCTCCTCGCCTTCGGCGGCGCCGGCGGTATGCACGCCTGCACGCTGGCCGAGGAGCTGGGCATGTCCACCGTTCTCGTCCCCAGGGCAGGTGGTGTCTTGAGTGCCCTGGGACTCGCCATCTCGGACGTGCGCAGGGACTACGTGCGTCCTTCCCTCAAGGACCTCTCAGACGTCGAGGCCGCGGAGATGGAGGAATCCTTCGAAGAAATGGAGAATGCCGCCGCGGAAGATCTCGAAGGTCCTCAGTACACTCGCAGGGCAGACCTGCGCTATGCGGGACAGTCCTTCGAGCTCACCGTCGAGGCGGAGGAGCCCTTCGAGTTAGAGAAGCTGGAGGACCGCTTCCACGCGGCACACGAGCAGCGCTACGGCTACAGGATGGACGATGAGGCGGTCGAGCTGGTCAACCTGCGCCTCATTGCCACCGTGCCCGTCGACAAGCCGGAGCTGGTCGAGTCCCCGCCGGAGGGCGACGCTGAGAGTGGGCGCAGGGAGGCGAACTTCGGGGGCCATTCCTACGAGGTTCCGGTCCTGGATCGCGAACGGATAGGCGAGGGCTCGGAGGTCGAGGGCCCCGCGATAGTCGAGTTCAAGGAGTCAACCTGCGTCGTCCGTCCAGGATGGCGCGGCGTAGTGGATAACGTGGGTACGCTCGTGCTGGAGAAGCGATGAGTGAGGGAAGGCTTGACCCCGTAACCCTCTCGGTCCTGGCGAGCGCATTGGCAGGCATCTCCGAGGAGATGGGGGCTGTCCTGATCCGGGGCTCCTACTCATCGAACATCAAGGAGCGGCGTGACTGCTCGACGGCGCTCTTCGACGCGAAGGGGCGTATGGTCGCCCAGGCCGAGCACATCCCCGTCCACCTCGGCGCGATGCCTGAAGCGGTCGCGGCGATCATGCGCCGTGACCCTGAGCCTGGCGACGTCTTCGCCATCAACGACCCTTACTCTGGCGGCACGCACCTGCCCGACATAACGCTCGTCTCGCCTGTCGCCCTTGAGGGCGAGATCCTGGGCTACGCCGTTACCCGTGCCCATCACTCGGACGTTGGCGGGATGCGTCCCGGCTCCGCGCCGAGCGACTCGCGTGAGATCTACCAGGAAGGCATCATCATTCCTCCAATTCGTCTGGTGCGGGACGGTAAATACGTCGACGACGTGCTCGACCTCCTGCTCGCCAACGTCCGCACGCCGGCTATAAGGCGCGGCGACCTCAGGGCGCAGATAGCGGCGAACCAGATCGCGGAAGAACGTATCGGTGAGCTCATAGAACGTCGCGGCAAGGAGACCGTGCTCGCCTCCTTCGACGAGGTCATCTCCTACACAGAAAGGCGTACCCGCGAGGTCCTCCGCAATCTGCCAGACGGCGAATACTCGGCGGAGGACTTCATGGAGGGCGACGGAACGGTGGACGAGGACATCCCCATCCGGGCGAAGGTGCGCATCAAAGACGACTCGATGAGCATAGACTTCTCAGGGAGCGCGGACGCCGTCAGGGGCAACGTGAACTGCCCGCTCGCAGTGACGCGCTCGGCCTGCTACTTCGCACTGCGTGTCCTCCTTCCAGGCGACGTCCCGGCCAACGCTGGCACCTACGCCCCGCTCGACATAGAGGCCCCCGACGGCAGCCTGGTGAACGCACGGAGTCCCTCGGCTGTCGTGGCCGGGAACGTCGAGACCAGCAGTCGCATAGCGGATACCGTTCTCTCGGCTCTCTCAGGGGCGGCGACGCTCCCGGCGCAAGGCCAGGGGACGATGAACAACCTCGTTATAGGGGGCAAGGGATGGACCTACTACGAGACCATCGGCGGCGGCCAGGGGGCGAGCAACAGTGGGCCAGGTCCCTCCGGTGTCCACGTCGGGATGAGCAACACACTGAATACTCCCACGGAGTCCTTCGAGGTGGAGTATCCCATGCGCGTCGAGCGCTACGAATTGCTCTACGGCTCGGGCGGGGACGGCGAGCACCGCGGCGGCGACGGCATCGTCCGCGCCGTGCGTGTACTCGAACCCGCCAGCCTCTCCTTGCTCACCGACCGCAGACGCCACGGGCCGCAGGGAGTCGATGGTGGTGAGCCAGGCAGGGTCGGCCGCAACCTCCTGGGCGGTGAGGAACTGGGGCCGAAGGTCAGCAGAGAGATGGAGGAGGGAGACGTGGTTACCGTCGAGACGCCCGGCGGTGGCGGCTGTGGGCGTGCTGGCAAGGGATAGTAACTGCTAATCTCTTACCAGGGTTCACCTACCGGAGGGAGCACGAAGAATGAAGGGTGTCGTCGAGGAGATCTTCGTTACCGGAGAAGGTAGCGCGGCTATGGAGCGCGTGGATGAGGTCAGAACCGTCGAGGGGTGTGGTATCGAGGGGGACCGCTACTGTGCGGGGACGGGATACTGGACGCGTTATGGAGACGTTTGCGAGGTGACCCTGATCGAAGGCGAGGACCTCGACTACATCGAGAACGAGCTAGGCATCAGTATCAAGAACGGCGAGCACAGGCGCAACATTATCACCCGTGGCATAAGGCTCGGCGACCTGCGCAGGAAGAAGTTCAGCGTCGGGGAGACCGTGCTGGAGTATGATCGGCCGCGTCCGCCCTGCAGGCACGTGCAGGATCTGAGTGAGCCCGGCATGACGCGGGCCCTCAAGAGTCGAGGCGGCATCTGCGCAAAGATCGTCCGGGCCGGCAGCATAAGGGTGCACGACACCATCGAAACAGAATAGCGTTCACTGGGGGCAAAGCTGGGCAGGGTTGGAAACGAGACACCCGCTCCCAGGAACTGGTCTCTCGTAGTAGAACCAGTAGCCGATCCACACGCGGCGCATGAGGTCATCCTCGCTTATGGGCAGCGCCAGGACCAGCGGGAGGAAGAATACGGTCAGCGCCACGGCGCAGGCGGTAAAGCCGACGACCACCCAGGGACCCCACCGTGGACGATTCCAGATCCTGCAAAGCCAGTAGACCAGCGCCAGGATGGCGAACGGGTAGATGGGCAGGTAATTGTAGATGTACGGAATCCTGGTGCCGGCCACCCAGGGCGCGAGGAGAAACACGTAGCCAAGCACGATCGGTATGATCGGGTCGTCCGCCGAGAGCTTCCTGGCTACGGCCTTGCGCGCTATCTCGAAGATACTCACGACCACGGCCAGTGTGCTGCTCCACCAGATCATGGGATTGCCGATCGCGACGATCACCTGGAGCAATCCCTCCGCGTTCACCCCGTAGAAAAAGCGTATCGGCCGCAGCATGATCGGCCAGCTCCACCAGGGCGAGCCCCAGGTGTGAGGGATGACGACGGTGACCTTGCGCGCGGCATCGACGTGCCAGTCCCACGACCACACCCATGCCTCTATAGGGTTCGTGGTGATGGTGATGAGCGCCCCGACGTAGACCACGGCGACGTAGACGACAGCGGAGATCCAGAGCCCCCCCAAAAACGGTCGCAGCAGTCCCTTGCGCCAGAGGACGTAGCCTACGGGCACGGCAACAGGGAAAGCCGCCCACTTGACGGCGATAGCCAGGCCGAGCAGCACGGAAGAGAAGATCACCTTCCTGTTGCTCTCGGCGCGAAGCGCCGCAAGAAAGGCCGCCAGCACGAAGAAAACAACGAAGATATCCATGACCCCGGTCCGAGAATAGGCTATGAATATCGTCTCGGCGGCGAAGAAAGTGGCCACCAGCATGGCGCCGACCCTCTCCTTGAGGCAATACCAGCCGAGGAGGGCGGCGAGCGGTAAGAGGGCCAGGCCGAATAATGTGGGCATTATCCTCCAGCCCAGGGCCTCGTTGCCCAGCAGGGAGATGCCGACGGCTATGATGAACTTTCCTAAGGGTGGATGAAGGTCGAACTGGTAGACGCCCTGCAAGTACTTGTTGGCCATGGCCGGGAAGTACCTCTCATCCCACAGGATACTGGGTGGGAAACCAAGATGGTACAGCCTGGCCCACACCCCAACCGCGAGCGTACAGACGCCGATGAGCAGCATCGATCGGTAGGCCCACGACCTATCATGGCTCAGTAAGGACTTCACAAGACCCACGTTACTAGGTTGCGCGAACTTTTGTAAAGCGCCGGCAGCGATTCCTGGGACGCGCTGCTAGCGTTGAAGGCGGAGGTTGTGACAGCGGCTTGCATGCCTTTACGCTGGCAGGAAACTCTGTGCCGCATCCATCATGGCGTCGGCTGCGCGGGCAAACGAGTCCAGGTAGGCGTCGTGCCCGACGCGAAGTTCGAAGAAATGCAACTTCCACGCACTCGGGTGAATAAGGGATTCAAGCCGTATCCTTACGAGCGGTGACAGCGCAAAGACCGGACGGGACCAAGGATCTGAGCACGGGGGTTCGTGAGTTTGTGCTCGGCACCGGGGGAGCCCCACCCGTAAACCCGATGACCTCGCCGCGAGCGGCTAACAGCGTGGTAGACAGCGAGAAGTCCCCTGGGACGACAGCCTATGGGGTGCTCAGGCTTCGCTTGTCTGCAGGCAGTTACGCTTGGAAATTCCTCCTCGTGGCGGGGGAGACCTTCACCGACTCAGGCACCGGCCAATGCCACTAGGTTACTCGCCGGTCGAATCCGCAGCCAGGTCCGTGAGGCGGGACATGGCAGAGCTCGTCGCCGGATAGAGCGAGCGGTAGATCTCGTAGTGCTCCTCGTAGATCTTCGCCCGGTCTGTATCGGGTTCGGAAATCTCCTCTCGCAGTCTCACAACGGAAGTCGCCTGGCCCACGTCGGCGTAGGTGCCTGAGGCCACCCCTGCCAGGAGTGCGGCGCCGTAGGCCGGTCCCTCGTCGGCGACGGTCCGGCGTATGGGGGTGCCGTAGATGTCGGCCTGGAGCTGGCGCCAGAGATCACTCCTCGCCCCGCCGCCTGTGGCCCTCACCTCCTCTACGGGAACGCCGAGTCCGCGCATAATTTGAAGAGAGTCGCGCAGGGAGAAGATCACACCCTCCATCACAGCGCGGGTCATGTGCTCGACGCCGTGACGGGACGTGAGCCCGAAGAAAGCCCCCCTGGCTTTGGGGTCGAGATGCGGCGTCCGCTCGCCCGAGAGGTAAGGCAAAAACACGAGCCCTTCGGAGCCTGCCTGGACGCCCGAAGCCGCCTCGACCAGCTCGTCATAGTCGCCACCCAGCGTCTCGCGCCACCAGGAGAGAGATCCTCCCGCAGAGAGCGTGACGCCCATCAGATGATAAGCGCCTGGCACGGCGTGGCAGAAGGCGTGCAGGCGTCCCGAGGGGTCAGGATTGAAGTCGCTGGCGTGGGCGAAGAGGACGCCGCTCGTGCCGACGGAGGAGTTGACGAGCCCGGGACCCACGATGCCCGTCCCGACGGCCGCCGCCGCGTTGTCTCCGCCGCCCGCCGCCACGGGGATGCCTTGTGCCAGGCCAAGCTCTTCGGCCACACTCTCGCGTAGGACGCCCGTGCTCTCAGGGCCTTCGTACACTTCAGGCATCCACCCCTGCGGGATCTCCAGAGCGTCCAGGATCTCACTCGACCAGTTGCGGGTCCTCATGTCCAGTAGCAAGGTCCCCGCCGCGTCCGAGGCGTCCGTAGCGTGCTCGCCCGTGAGCTGGAGCCTCACGTAGTCCTTGGGGAGGAGCACGTGGGAGATCCGCCCAAAGTTATCCGGCTCTTCTTCTCTCAGCCAGACGATCTTCGGTGCCTGGAAGCCAGTGAGGGCCGGGTTGCCGGCGATGGAGATCAAACGCTCGTCCCCCACAGCTCCGGTTATCTGTTCGCACTGCCTGTGGGTGCGCTGGTCGTTCCACAGGAGCGCCGGCCTTATTACTGCATCAGATGAATCGAGAAACACGGAGCCGTGCATCTGCCCCGTGAGCCCGATGCCGGCCACCTGCTCTCCTGCATCTGTGGCGACCTTCTTTATCACTTCTTTCGCGCCCTCCCACCAGTCTGCGCGGGCTTGCTCGGTCCAGCCAGGGTGCGGGCTGTGGAGCGGGTACTCCGAGGAGGCTTCGGCGACTATTTCTCCCGACTCGTCCACGGCGACGGCCCGCGCGCCGCCGGTCCCGACGTCGAGGCCGATTAGAACGCTCACGCCTCTCTCCTGCCGGCGCGCGCCTCTTTGCGGCGGTTGGAGATCTCCGCCTCATAACTTTCGTCCATGCCGAGCGCAGTGTAGACCGCCTTTTGGCCGGCCAGGGCGTCGGCACGGTTTTTGGCCTCGCGAAGCTCGGCCCTGTCTATCTTCCGCGCGAGGTCCCAGACGAACTCCCACTGCAAGATGGCGCGCCTGACGGCGGCCACCTGATCTTCTGTGTAGGGATAGAGGTCGAAGCCGACGATCTCACCTTCCTCCC